>JAEEGL015810097.1_pt1 | contig 20418 bp, 15 predicted proteins | sample 9134231 | NCBI WGS metagenome assembly JAEEGL01 (sample SAMN16246548, study PRJNA631951) | gut metagenome | biome: gut microbiome; feature: rumen; material: fiber-attached | host: Bos | place: Iran: Karaj | collected 2018-10 | reverse complement strand
TGTTGATGTTGTCGAACATCCCCTCAAGAAGCACCATCAACGCATCAACAATCCATCCCTTAATCCAAGAGGTCATCTGCTCAAAAATTCTTTCCATGCAATGATCTCCTTATTTTGGTGTGATTTATGATAAGAAACTTGGGCGAGGCAGCTCGAACAGCATGCATAATCTGCCCTGCTGCCTGCCCGCAAGCTGCTTATCAGAACAATCCGGAAAGAAGTGGAATGAGCTGCGTTCCAATGAGGCAAACTCCTCCGCCTGCCATGAGCTGTGTTATTCCATTTTTGTTGTAAGTTTTATGAAATTAGGATGCGATCTGCATCATAGAATGATTAGACAGCCAGGGAATCTTCTTCCCCGGCATTGTCTGATAGATAATGTTTTGTTGGAGCATTCACAGGTTTGAAATTATAGTGAATCTCCACAGAAATGTTTCTTTCGCCGTCCTCTGAAATTTCCTCATGAACGACTATTTTCTTGATTAACTGATTTAAGGTCTCTTGATCTAGTTCCTTGATATCAAGATAATTGCTGATTAAATCAACCCACTTGTCATAATTGGCATCATAGATTGTGTCATCCGAAAGCTCTGCTTCATACTCTGCAATTTGCTTTTCAAGACTTCTCTGCTCTTTGCTTGTTCTTGCCATCATAGAATCAAAATTCTTTTCTGAAATTTTCTCATTTAGCAAGTCATCATAGAGCTTTGCAACCATGCGGTCTAGGACTTCTAATCTGTCCTTTACTTTTGCAATCTGTTTTTGCATGGAGTCTTTTTCTGCAAGCCTGTCAGCTTCACATTTTCGCTCGATATCAACAGCCACTTCATCAGCATTTAATGTCTGATTTGCTATATATCTGATTTCCTTTAAGACGATATCATAAAGATCATCATAATCTATTCTGTGCTGTGTGCAGTGATTCTTTCCATGACGGTTATAGGTAACACATGCGTAAATATCTTTTGGATTCTTGGCATTTGTCTTACGAATTGTAAGAGCTTTGCCACATTCACCGCATTTAATAAGTCCTGCAAATAGTGACGTTGTACCATCTCCACGAGAACATTTTCTTGACTTGATTTTCTCCTGGACTATATCAAACGTATCCTGATCCACTATAGGCTCATGCATGTTTTCTACAACAACCCAATCTTCCGGATCTTTTTCGCCAAGAACACCAACCTTGAACTTATATCTTTTCTTCTGAGAAGAAACTGCACCGTAATATACAGGATTGATAAGCATATCTGTAAGCACCGTTTCATCCCATACATAGCGTCCATTGTCAGGATCCTGCAATTCCCATTTCGTATAGTGATTTCTGATACCACGCTGTCTGTTCCACCATGTAGGGCAAGGAACTTTGTTTTCCTCAAGTCTGCGCTTGATGTAACCTACTCCATGACCATTTCTAGCCATTTCAAAGATTTCTTCCACATAAGGAGCTGTCTCTTCATCAATAACTAAGTGTAATGGTTCATCCGGATCTTTCTTATATCCAAACGGAGCAACACATCCTGTAAATCTTCCCTTTTCTGCCTGACTCAAATATGCTGAATGAACTTTCTTTGCTATATCCTTTGAGTAATGCTCATTGAATATAGCCTTAAAAGGTGCATAGTCATCATCATACATTGTGTCGATATTATCGTTTATCGCAATATATCGGCAGTCATGCTTTGGAAAGAATACTTCACGTAGTCTTTCTGTCTCCAAACGATCTCGTCCAAGTCTACTATAGTCCTTAGTAACAACAAGATTAATTTTTCCGGCTTCTACATCTTTTAGGAGCTTCTGTAATGACGGTCTTTTCATGTTAAGTCCTGAAAAACCATCATCTACATACTCTTTTTCAATCGACCATCCTTTCTTTTCGCAATACTTTGTGAGCATTTCACGCTGATGTGAAATACTAGAGCTTTCACGCTCTCTAATATCATCATCTTTGGAAAGTCTAAGATACATACCCACACGATAATTAGGAGCAAGCATCTCTTCCATCTGATCATAGCTCATATTTCTCATATTAACCCACCGTAGCCAAACCAGACTCATAGGCCATATATAAAGCTATAGCCTGATTATAGTCCCTTCTCTCAAATTTCTCCACCTTAGGAAATGAAGTTTCCATATTTGTCATGTCTTCATTTGCCATAACTTTTTCTGTAATCAAATCAATAAGAATGTCTCGTACATCCTTCTGTCCTTCGTAAAATGAAATAACTTTTATATTTGTCTTTCCCATAGGGTTCCTCCTGTTCTTAAGACCTGAATCTGATACCAAAGGCATCAAAAGCAGGCACAAAAAAACCTATGAACCCTCATGAATACTCACTTTAGGCACATAGGCACGTACTTTGACTTCGTTACAAAAACATATAAATTTTTCAAAAATAATTGCTTCAACTTAAAACATCCGCCTTCCCGCCTATCTGCCAAAGAAAGGGTTGTCTTTCATTGTATGATTAACATATAGACCTTTATAACCACGGGATGATCTTCCGCCTATAGAAACGTTCTTCACGTATTCTATACCGAGTTTTGGCGCTATTTGACGTAATTCCTTAGAGAAGGATGTTTCGGATCTAATCTTTACTACGTTATCTTCTCCATAATCTTTATAAGCCTGATATAAGTCCTTGGTGGTGCAAACAGCATCTTCATCGAAAGTGATATATCCTTCAGATAAAAAGAAATCCATGATACTATCTTCATCACGTCGAAGTTCTTCCTGATTCTTTTTTGTTCTTTCGCTTATCGTAAAATGAAACCCATTAGCTACAAGTCTTTTCAGACCCTCCAAACACCAAAGAGCAATTCCTTCTGTTTCCAGGGCAAGTTTTTCAGATAAGCTTCTATCATCAACTCTGTCTTTTGGCTTTTCTTTAACCTTTATTAAAATCTGTCTGCGGTAAAATCCATCTGACTGATCATAAAGCGCGGTCAGAACTCCATTACCAAATCCCATTAGCCTGACATATAAAAATCCCTGATAGCTTTGCTGTCCTTTACGTTCAAGATCCATCTTATCTTCCATAGTGACTGTAGCTTTAATCTTTGCTGTATCAGACAATGCGTCCATTTTCATATCATCATCAGCAAGAAGCAACATCCCTTCCTGATCTGCCAGGCAAAATCTATCACTTGATAATTTCCATATAGAACCAAGATTCATATTATCTCCGAAAAGATTTCTACATACAAAACTGATACGGGATTTTCCCTCACCGCCATTTCCTGTCATGATAAGCATTGCCTGTGCCTTTGTTGTAGGGATAAAACAGTAACCCATAAATTCCTGCAAAGTAGCGATATCTTCAGAATATAAAAGATCATCCAAGAACTTTAACCATGTGAGCGGCTCTTTAGCATTGGCATTGTAATTTATCGGTAAGCGATTTGAGCAAAACTCTTTCTGATCTGTAAAACCACCTTCAAGAAAATAAGTTCCATTCTTAAAATGCACACGGTCAATATGCTTAGGAAGACTATCATCAAGTGTTTCATATCTGAGAGCTTCTACAATCTGCTTTGCCTTACGGACGATATTTGATTTCACATAAGGCTTTATAGCATCCACAATTTCCTTTGTCAGACGCTCATCCTTCATGATTCCGTCAATATCGTAAAAAAGACCTCCAACATATTTCATAGGATGCCTATTAGCAAACCATGAACAAAACTCAACTTCATCAATCCTGTTTTTCTCATCAAGCCAGGTAGGATAATCAATTTCATCTGACAGCACTTCCTTTGATGCATTTACTGCTTCTTTTTGCTGTTTCTTGCTTAAGTTCTTCCATTCGTCTTTCAATATCTTTTACCTTCTTTCCATAATTTGTAATAAAAAAAGCTCTGTCAGAAATATCTCCATCAAGTATCAAATCTAACATATACTCAACATGATCTATCTCTTTCAGAGCTTCGCAAAATCTAGGATGCCATTCACAGTTTTCATTCTTAGGTGCATATTTAGTTTTCCATGATTTTAGTAAATGCAGATAATCACACAAAACCATATAACAATGATTTTCAGCTTCTTTGAATATCTGCTCATCCGATTTCTTTGATTTTACTTTCTTAGGTGATGAATGATATTTTTCATCAAAGGATACTCCAAAATCAACACATATCTTAACAGCTGCATCCTTAGGATTAAGACCAAACATCTTTGATACATAATCAACAGCATCTCCTTTTTCTCCGCAACCAAAACAATAATAACGCTGATCTATTTTCATGCTCGGTGTCTTATCATCATGAAAAGGACAACAGGCCATACCTTTTCGATTAACCTTTAGTCCGTAATACTCAGCAACATTTCTAGCTGTGAGATTTTCACGAACTATATTAAACACACTCATTAGCGTTCACCTCTTTCGTGCTTTTTCTGATTGTAATCACGAGATGCATTTTTTATATCTGCTTCCATTCTTGCCTGGGCAAGTCGTTCTCTTACAGACATTCTTGCAACCTCTGCAATTTCCTCATGATTCTTTTTCTTGATTACCGGATTATTAAGGGCATCCCTGACAACCGCCATAATACTTTCTGACTTCCTCTTAAGAAGACTGACAGCACCATCAAGAATAACTTTTGCAATGTTTCGTTGCTCTCTTGTTGCTCCGCTATTTGGTTTTAGAATTTCATTCTCATAATTTTTTATATTAGCAACATCAGCCTTTATGGTAGTCTCTTTAACTGTCTCAGCTACAACCTCACAGGCTTTCTCATAAGCCTTATCAGCAACTTCATTAGCCATAGCATCAATATCCGATATCTTAAGAGTCAGCTCTTCAAGCTCCGCTTTCTTATCAGCAATTTCCTCATTCTGCTTGGCGATAATATAATCGTTTTTTTCCATGTGAACTTTTCCCTCTAAAGGAACTTTCTCAATTGTCACTCCGTATTTCTCAGCAATCTCGATATAAAGTCCACGTACTTCTGCATCAAAACTCATTTTTCGATTATTACGTTTAGATGATTTTTTGTCCGGATTCGGTAATTCAAATCCAAGAGCTTCACACGCTTTTTCCTGTTTGGGAAAATTCATTCCATGACCATCATCAGCAAAGAACACATGTCGCTCATGAATGTGTGGTGTACCCTCATCCATGTGAAGCGCCCAATTCAAAATCTTAAAATTAGATCCATAAAGTTTTTGGATTTCCTCAATAAGCTCCGCAACTACTTTTGCAAAAAGCGCCGGATCTTCATGACCGTCTTTCGTTCCAAGTTGATAAACCGTTTCTTCCGGACAAGTCTTAGGATCTTTCAGAATATCATCAACCGATCTGATACGTTCCTTATGTCTTGATTTAATGTGACGATCATTTTGAGCATCAATAGAATCTCCAAAATGCTCCGCATAATAAGCATGTTCAATCTGTTCAAAATTGAATTTTCTTTCTGGCCTTACTCCATTTGCATCAGTGATATTGAATCCCTGATAGCAGTCCCAATAGACATTCATGAAACTTCTACTTGCATCAATGTGATCTGCATTCTCAACATTGAATGTCCTGTCATTGTGTCCGGCCTTGAAAACTCCATCCTTTCCTTTTCTTCCGTTGTGCCTTGTTGCTCTTACTTTACCCATTCTAAAATCTCCTCTCTTTGAAAAATTGAAATAAAAAAGGAACCGATTTTACTCGATTCCTCTTAACAGCCTAAGCTAAATTCTTATGAAATTTTCTTTTTGCTTTTCGGCGAAGCCGTCCTGTCTAAGCGTAAGCGTGACAGATAATAACCCAATACAATGTGTCGCTAAAGCAACACATCTCCTTGGGCCAAGGTTTCACCCTGGACCTGACAAAGGGCTCTGCCCCTTGACCTCGGCGGTACTCTGTCCCTGCACCCAGGCGGAGTCTTTACTCCTGCACCTTGCGTAAGGCTCTGCCTTTACAATCCGTCAAAGGGTTGCACCCTCTGAACTCTGCATAATAAAAACAACAAATATCACCTATTCCCAACTTAAATCAGCTTTTTCAACTAAAACGATGTTTTCCTCAATAGGTATTTCATAATAATCATCCGATGCTTTAATAAATTCTACTTTAGTTTTTAAATTATCTATTTCATTCCACATCGCACTTAAATCAAGCTGACCATTCTTAGTATAGTATTTTAAGAAATATACTAGCATGAATTCCGAAACCATGTGCTTATCATCTATATGCAACTGATTCCTTTTATCCACTGCCAAATAAATTATCTCTGGCATTCCTAAATTTTTATTATATCTCTCATCGTCCTTAAATAAATTATCTATATTGCTCTTTTGGCTTAAATATGCCTTGTGCTTCTCAATTTGTTTTGCATATATATCATTTAGCGTCTTTAATATCATTCCATATCTTTTATCTATTTCGTCTTTGTAATGCTTGTCTATCCATTTAGCTTCAATCACTAAAAGAATATTCCTAGGCATATCATAAATAGCATAATCGATATCACTACATTGCTTTTCCCCGTTCTCATCAATAAAAGAATATGGTATCGTTTTTGCAACCGCAACATTCTGCACTCCTTTTAAGGCTTTCTCAATATGCCTTTCTGTAACGGTTGATATAGTTTTTTCACGATTTGTAATCGGTATATTTTTGATGTAATGTCCATTCACAATAGTAAACTGCCAGTCATTCACCAAAATAGCAGAAGGAATCGTAACAATTTTATCTTCCACTTCGAATAGTGGAAACTCTAACAAATTCATTCTTCCATCATTTATAAGATACTCAACAATCTCTTTTACCTTTTTTTCAGGAACACCACTTATATCAACAATATCCTTTATACATTTTTGTTTCTGTAACACTATAATGCAATCTTTTCCAAGGTCAAGAAAATCTTCAACATACATCATATCAAGCTTAATATAAATTGACTTAATCATAGCATGATAATAAAAATAAGCTATAACCTTTGCTAACTGAGTTGGATTATCGAATATTTTACTTCTTACTCGTGCTCCCCATTTATTCAAATCTTTTTCAACTATATTAACACATGCATTAAATAATGATTTGTCTATATATTTTTGAAATCCATCTATCTGCTGTCGCTCTAAAAAAATTTTACTTAAAAACAATCTATGAAGTTCCAACACTTGCTGTTTTTCTTGTTCAGTAATCTCGTAATCATCTATCCCGAGGAAATAAAAGCTTTCCTCTCGATAAGTATCTGATACTAATGATGTAGTTAATCTATACTTATTATCATCTATTTGAGTTAATCTTGGCTTGGAAAACGGATTTATATCATTTATTTCTCTTGAAAAACGATCATTCTGATAAAGTGGAAGTATTTCACTTTCATAGGATTTCAAATATTTCTTGAAGCCTGATACGTTGAAATTTCTTAAGTATATTTCTTTTCCACATTGCTTAGCCCTAGAAAATATAAAAGTCGAGATACATCTTTTAAATAAATTATTCAGGTTTTCAGGTGGTTCTTTTAGTGCTCCTAACTCAATAGATACTAACGGATATAACAAATAATAGTTTACATTATGTGTATCTAACCATTTTTTCATTTTTTCATCTGTATTCTTATCAATGATATTATGTAATTCACCTAACAACTCATATTCATTCATAGTTATAATTCTCCTTTTTTTCACGTTATTTAAGTTCTGCCTTTGCACCCCGTCAAAGGAGTTCATCTTCTGAATTTTGCATACAAAAAGCAATAGACCACTCAATTAAAGTAACTCTATTGCTTTTACTTATATTACCTTATGCTTTGTGTAACAATATTTCCAATTTCCTTCTTCCATTCCGGTCCTTCTTTTGCTTCTTTTGAAGCAAAACATTTCTCGAAAAGGGTCAAAAATTGAATAGGTGTATTTTTATTATTCGTAAACATATATTTGAAATACTCAGAAAACTGTTCCAATGTAAACGGCACAATCTTTAATGCAAGCTTCTCATCATTTTGGTTATACCACACGCCAATTCTAAATGTTTCTGCTGTATTAGAATCTATCTTATTTGCAATAAAAACTCCATATACAGGCTTAGAACTTTCCATAACCAAATCTGCTACATGCCTTCGAACTGGTTCACCTTCCATTGCCTCTTGTCTTGAATTTGTTGACATAGTTACTTCAACTACAATCTTACAATCATCAAATTCAAAAATCATATCAGGACCGCCACCTGGAGCTGTTCCAACCGGAAGATAATCCTGATCAATATTAAATCCTCTTGCTTCATAAGGTTTATTTACCGTATGATCTATTGCAAGAAATGCTCTCCAAAGAATCCATTCCAAATATGCCGCAGCTTCAGATTTTGGAACCTTAATCGAATAGTCTTCACCAAGCTCTTTTTCTTTTCCATTGTTGACTATAAGAAGATTCATATACTCATATATTTCTCGCCATTCTTGAACCTGACGAGCGGCATATTGTTCTTCCTTAAATTGATCAATATTTTTCTTTAATGTGTTTCTTACAAGATTTATATTTTTAGCAGAATCTAATGGTATATCAGGAATAGTGTAGTCAATCTTATAATAATCAAGTTCTGCAATCATATCCTTCAAAACCATAGATGCAATATCTTGATTATCGGTAGGGAGATCTGCACCATTACAAAGTTTCTTAAGCCTATCTTTTAATGGTTCGTGGCTTACAACATTTTTTATAAGTTCAATAGCCATCGAATGGTATTCCGGCGATAATGAAATACCGCGTCCGGCTCTTTTTACAATACCTGCGGACACTAAGTAACGTATATTCATATCTGCATAATCCTTGAAATTACCTTCAAGCTTTAAATATTGTTCCCACTTCTTCTTTACAAGCTCTCTATCATACTTCTTTTTATTTTCTGCCTGTTTTCTTTCTTCACGTATAGCAAGAATATCATCAACAACTTTTTCAACAGGTGTCAATGGATTAGTTGTCTGAACGCACGTAGCAAATTCAATGAAATTTATCTTTGTATCTCCGGTACGTTTTTCAACCTCCATCATAACTGTAACAACCCATAATAGTGGAGAAAAAGTGCTATCATCTGTCAGCTTCTCCATTGGCACAATAAGACCACGCAAAAAGCATTCCTGTTGAGCCGCCACACTATCAGCTTTATAAAAAGTTTGACCTAGAGGAGTAACCGCGTCAACTGGACCAAGTTCAGCCTGATCAAATCCATCTTTCTTAGTTATTTCCGGATAAGCAAAGCCGTATTTATTAAACATCAATCTGTATTTTCTTGTTATACTTGCACTTACGTCTTTATCGGCATCTCCTCCGGCTTCGCCCTTTTCAAATAATAGCCTTTTAAAAGCCATTTGATCTTCCGGTGTTCTTAATCTACCCACAAGATTTGATTCAACATAAACTTTAAATCCCCCTGGAATTCTCCAAGGGTTTCTCATTCCTGTATTACCAATCAGCCATATATCAATAGGATTTTTCACAGTTCTAACTAGCTCTTTAAATTTTTCACCGTACTCCGTTAAAACTTTTACTCGATCTGTAACTTGGTATGTATTGGCATCAATTTGAATTATTTCACTTTTAGCCATTGTTACGCTCCTATAAAAATATATTCTTGAACATTATTCCTTTTTACTGTATTACGAGTTCCAAAACTGTATTTGTAATCAACAGGAATAACTTCAACATTATTTTTGTATTTCTTTAGTAGATTAATCATATCTTCCATGTTAGGTAAACTATTTGAAGAATATGATACTACTAATATAGAATCAGAATACTGTTTAAATATGGTATCAAACGCATTTTCTGCTCCATCCTTTGTTGAAAAAGGTGTGGGATATGACTTGAATTTTTTAGTTTTCGTATGCTCTTGAATTTCTACACCCTTCCAATCGCGTGCCAGTCCCTCAACAAAATGATATCTTCTAACATATTCATTATCAGACTTTGGCGTATAATAAGGCGGATCAATATAAACTAGATCTGCCTTTTTATTTAAATTCATAGAATCAACATTATATGATTCACAATGTCTTCCATTACTAAAAACAGCATTGTTTATAAGAGCCACAGCCTCTAAAAAATGATCTTCAAACGATTTTTGAAGATCTTTTCTTCCGTCATTATAACGATCTCCGACATATGTAAAAATTCCTCTTGGACGTTTTTTCACACATGTCCTAATAAGCGCTTGCATTGCAATTGCCTTTTTGTACTCATCATCCATAAGTGCAATATGCGCACGTAAAACATCTATAAAATGATTATCTTCATCATTATAATATATCCCTTTAAATGTTTTATAAACAAATTCATCAGTGTCTATATTATCTTTTATAAGTTCCTTAGCTTCTTCTACAGGTAAAATCGTACTATCATTTTCCACCAAAGCCTTAGTAATAACACCACCCATAGCCATATAATCATTACTAATTACAGCTTTTCCATGTGTCTTGTACATATAACTGACAACACCTGAACCGGAAAAAAGATCAATCACTGAATCAAATTTGTATTTTGAAGATGCATCCCAAATATACTGTAATAACTTACTTTTTGATCCCATATATCTTGTTGCCGGAAAAAGCTTCATCTGCTGTTCAGCACCAATTTTATCTGTATGTAGTGACGATGACGTCCTCTCCATTTCTCCTGTCTCCGTTTCTATTTATATTTCTTTTAGTCTGGATTACGTCAATCTTATATCTACCGTATAACTCATGAACTAAAGGATGATTAGAATTAGTAAGCATTACTTTACATCCTTTAGCAACCAATCTATGAACTTCTTCAGCAAGATTCCTTTGATCACTTTCATAGAATTGTTCTTTTGTATAACGTTTAAAATCAGCATATTCCGACACCGGCACATATGGTGGATCTAAAAAAATGAAGTCATCTTCTTGGGCATAGCTTTCTAATACATCCAAATAATCACCGCAAATAATTTTCGCTCTTTTAAGAACTTCTGAAGCCGCATAAAGCTTCTCCTCGTTACATATTGTTGGATTCTTATATTTTCCAAACGGTGTGTTGAATTGACCTTTTTTATTCAACCTATATAGACCGTTAAAACACGTCCTGTTTAAATATATCATTCTAGCTGCTGCTTCTACATTGTTGCACAGCGTCCAATCTTTTGCTCTAACCTCATAAAACATCTCTTCTTCATTACGATATTTTTTTAATTCTTCAATTACAAGATCGCAATGATTTGCAACTGTACGATACATATTGATCAGTTCCGGATTAGAATCAGCTATTATTGATTTATCTGAATTAAGCCGAAAAAAAAGCGCTCCCCCACCTATAAATGGTTCCATATAACCATTATACGTTTCAGGCATTCTCTCTAAAATATCCGGCAATAATTGTGTTTTACCACCTGCCCACTTTAAGATAGGTGTTACGTAATTTTCCTTAGATTTAATATATCTACCTGTTTTTATTCTATGATCTATTGGTCTTTGAGCGGTTACAGGAATAGCCCAAACTCCGCTAAAACGAATGGCGCCAGCTATTTGTTCTTCACTGCACAATGTCTGAACTCTCCTTACAGAAAGTCCCCATTTATCTGATGCTTCTTTAATAGTTAAATAATCCATCGCATACCTCCGCTCTTACTATATTATTATAAGCGTCAGAACGCCGAAAGTCAATTTCTTTACCACTTTATATAAAAAAGCAATCAAGACACCTGATCTCGATTGCTTCTGAATAATCAAATATTAATTTCCACATTATAATAATATCACTTTCAAAACCATCCATAAAGGGACAGCAAGGGGACAAATGGTGGACATTTAGTGGACATTCGGGGACATTCTGCCCTCACCAATTCTAATTTTAATGATACCTTTACTATTTTTCTCTGTAAATGTTCAATGTCGGACGAGACAAGACAAAACGAGACATTATGTCGCACCATCTGAAGTATTACATGTCGCTACTACAAAAACAAAATTTCTTCCCTATCCTAAACATATCATTTATCTGTATCTTAGAGCAGTAACAAGCGGTAACTATCAGTAACAATCCGTAACGACAAAAAGAGGCCGCTCTACGGCGGCTTCTTCAATGACTTCATAGTATAATAATAACACTCTAGATTTTATCTGAATAGGTGCATCATCAGGGAACTTTGGGTGAACTATAGGGGAACTTTAGTGCGGTTGCCCTATATCACTGTAATCTTATCATTTCTTTTCTGCTCCTCAAATTTGAGGAGTAGATACAGTTCGCATCCCTGAGTCCGGTTTGGCATCCTTTCTTCCAATCTGAATTCTTACATCAAATATGGAATAAGATGCTTCATCCCCTGTGACTTCGCTCCGGGGTTGTCGTTTCCATATCCCTCAAGAAGGTTTACAACTCCCCATACTCCAAGACCTGCTCCAAGCGCAACAACGAGTGTCTGCAAAACTGTGATTGAACTCTGAAAAAATGCCATAATTCTTGAAGGAACCGGATTTTTGTTTTGTTGATTTTTTTGTTCATTTCTTGTGATTGTCAGCGGAACTGGAAAGCAAATCCCATTATTTTTTGTTTATTCTTGGGACCCATCACCGGTTCCATCCTCCTTCTTAATTTGTGTACGCTTTCCATCTCTGAGCAGATCACATTTGCAATATTCAGTTGTCTTTCCGAAAGCCCGTCGACTGACTCCCGGATATGCGCGCATAAAAATGCCGCCCTGTTTTTCAGTGCGGCTATATAGTAAAAGAGCACCGAAGTAATGGTTTTCGATGCTCTCTCGCTATTAAAATATTGAATTGTATATCAGATCAGTCGCCTTCTTGGTGGTGTCTTTCCATCGCAGAAAGGACAGCCATGTCCGCCTGATCTTTGATTCGGTGAAGCTCTCCAGTTATGTCCGTTAAGGCACTTCCACCAGACTTCCCTGTTAGAGCTCGGGAAGATATCCTCCGGTCTAAGGTCACCATTAAGCTGATAATCCCAATCCTTTGACATCTCAGGATCATACGCTTTTAAGTCATTATACCCGGAGTACACTACATGTTTGTTCTTTTTGCGGCTACAATACGGACACCCTGTGCCCTTTGCCCTATCAGCCACTGAAGCATTCCAGCTATGACCTTCCCTACATTTCCACCAGACCTTCATGCGGCTTCCTGCCAAAAGATTCGATGGATCAATCCTCTTGTTCTTCTCCCAATTCCACTCATCCATAAGCTCGGGATGGAGTGTCTTAAAATCATTCACTCCTGTTTCAGCCTTTGTTCCGACGCAATACGGACACCTGGTATTTCCATTTGCCCTGCTTGACAGTCTGACACGCCACTCATGCCCTTTAACGCACTTGAACCAGACATACTTTTTGCTGTTTGCTCTTATGCTATCAGGAGAAAGCCCCTCGTTCCTATCTTTATTCCATTCAGCTGCAATGCCCGGATGGGTGGTTTCAAGGTCATTAAACCCCTTCAATACCTTTTTGCCACTGCAATATGGACAGCCATTGCCGTAGTATCTGTTAGCAACGGTAGCCTGCCAGCCATGTCCGAGACTGCATATCCACCATACCTTATAATGCGAGGTGGATGCAGTATTTTCCGGAGTTTTGCTGCCATTTTTCTCAAAATCCCATTGCCGTGCTATATCCGGTGCCGCATGAGACAAGTCGTTTTCGCCGGTAATCACACGCTTGCCATTGCAATATGGGCACCCCGATCCCCTGACCCTGAGCGATACCGGTGTCTCCCACTCATGACCTTTTGGGCAGACCCACCACATTTTTCTATTTGACCCCGAAGTAATCATATCCGGTGTTACACCCTTATTCTTTTCATGATTCCATGTAGCAGCAATATCCGGATATTTGAACCCAAGGTCATTAAATCCTTTTAAGACCTTCTGTCCTGCACAGTAAGGACATCCTGCACCGGCCTTTCTGGAATATATATAAGCCTGCCATTTATGTCCGCACTTTCCATTCCACCAGACCTTTTTTTCAGTGCCCGCCATAACCATCTGCGGAGTCAGCGGATTATTTTTCTCTGTATCCCATTCATCTGCAAGGGATGGATATGTCGTCGCCAGATCATTAAATCCTGTAAGTACCATCTGGCCTGCACAGTACGGGCAGCCCCTTCCATCATGATTCCTTCGTGACACCGTGTCCTTCCAGCTGTGCCCATACGAATCAATCCAGTAAACTTTCCTGTTGCTTCCGGCAGTCACCATATCCGGCATTAAACTGCCGTTCTTTTCAAAGTCCCACTCTTTTGAAAGTTCCTCATTTGCACTGGCAAGATCATTGAATCCCTTCAGCACCTTTTGCCCGGCACAATACGGGCAACCATTGCCATGCGTATTCCGACTCCCTACAGAAGCCCGCCAGCCGTGGGAATGCCTGGTGCAGATCCACCAGACTTTCTTATCGCTGCACCCGGCAACATCATATGGTGTAAGCGGGTTGTTCTTTTCATAATCCCACTCCATGGACACAGCCGGGTTAACTACCGCAAGCGAATTAATATCACGTAGAAGCTTATTTGAACCCATCTTTCACCTGCTCCTCCATAACTCTGAAAAGCCTGTCCTGCTTTGATTCATACTCCTGAACCGTCCCCTGGATTCCCTTAAATGCCTCCGGAAATTTGGCCTCAATCAGCTCATCAAATGCGTCTGCGCATACAGTGCTGTCCTCCGTAACCGGTATTTTCTCCTGTTTTAGAAGTTCATTGGCAACAGACGGATACAGGTATTTCTTTAACATTTTTCTCATAAACCTGCATGCGAGTGTAAGCTGCCTGTTATCTCTTTCAAGCTCTCTGATCCTGACCTCCAGGCGGTTGATCTCATCCCTCGCTTCAAGAAGTTCCTGTGCATCTGCCTTATCTGACTTCAGCTTTTTATTTTCCTTTTCTGCATTTACAGATGCCTCATAAACCGACTTCCAGTATTCATCAAGCTCACGTATGCACTTCTTAAATTCATTAACATTCTTGCTCTTGATAAGAAGCGCATCAATATCAAGAGTCCGGTATGCCCCGGACACCGTCTCGTTATCGCCTCTGGCTCTCTTCTTCATATCCTCAATAAAGTCATTAACCGCCTTGTCCCTTCTAAAATCATACGCCTTGGCATCACTTCCGTGCTTTTCAGCATATCTCGCAAAATTGGAGCACTTAAGCTTGGAAATGTTTCCTTCGCCCTCTGTTTCAAAGTATTCCCTTGCGAACTTAACCAGTATTTCTGAATCATTCTTTTTATTTCTGCCCATCGTCACATTTCCTCCATGTACTGTCTGAACAAAACACCGGCGTAATCATTGCCGGCTTTCCCCAGTCTCGCCATCGCAGCCTGTATGCTTTCCGTCTGTCCGTTTCCCTTTCTTACAGCCTCGATCATCTGCATCAGGAATTCCCCTGACATATCCACAGCCGCTTTCCGCTCATTTCGTATGCTAAGTTTCATTCCCTGCCTGTCAGGATAGAAGTGCCGGCAGTCATGACATTCACCAAGACGCATCTGCCCACTGAAGTTTTTCATGCACTCGGAAATATCCCCATCCTCAACCGGAATGTAATCACAGTACCCGTCAGACAGACGAACTTTACGGTCGGGGAGCGATATGGGAAAATATAACTTTCCATCCAGCACCGCCCTCTGATCGCCGGAATGACAGTACTCATAAACCGTGCTTTCCACTACCGTTGAAAGATTTGTATAATAGTTTGAGCTTATGTCGATATCCTCGTGCCCTGCCAGTTCACGGCAGATCACCGGCGAGCCGCCTGAAAGCATGAGATTTATCATGGCAAGGTGTCTTGTGTCTCCAAGGTTTACTGCAGTTTCATCCATTCCAAGCTCAAGCAACAGGAATTTATGCAGACGATAATTCATCTGCTGATATGATAAGTACCATGTTTGTGCTTCCGGTCCGGGCAAAAGCAGCGTCAGGTTTTCCTTTTTTCTTGTCTTCCCGGTCTTTTTGTTATATGCCTGTATTTCCTTATACAGTTCCTCCGGTATCATGTATTCACAAAGCTCATAATCATCCTTTACCTTGTATTGCTTTTTAGTACGGTTCTTCTTATTTCTCGTCCTCCTGACACTGATGAAATACTTGCCATCCTCATTCCGTATGCACTTTTTCGGAGTGAGCAGGAACTCTGTTGGTCTGAGCGGCAGGATTGATGTGAGCTTCCACCAGAAAAAAACCGGGAAATAATATGTTTTCTTCTGTTCATCCGCCGATCTCCAAAAATCATTAAGTCTGGCATCAAACCTGAGATAATTACTGAATTCCTCCAGTTTCCTGCTTTTGCTTTTTCTCCATACCTGGCCGTTTTTGTCATCATCAAGCGACTCTATCACCAGCTCCCTGTTTTCAGAATCACCTGGAAGAGCACTGAGGAATTCCAGAACATGGGATCCATTTCTTCCGTAAGAGACTTCATCAGAATCCATGTAAGAAAGATCAAGTATGTCCTTGCATACGGCGCATAAATGTCCCAGCACCACCTCGCCAAGCCTCATAACAACGAATGATTTCAGGCAGAGCTTAAACATAGCGGCGTTCAGACCGCACCACTTTCCTGCCTTGGAGGAATATTTTCTTCCGTCAATCCCAAAATGGAAATGATAATTCTTCAGTTCATTGCTAAGCACCCACTCGTCATCATCAAAGTTGCCCTTAACAACCACTCCATCAGACCTGTAGCGCAGAAAATCTTTTCTGGCTGTGTCCATCATTTCAGCATCTATCGTATACAAGGACAAGTACCTCGAATAACTGTCATTTACTTCTTCATTCACCAGCGGCCGCATAATCAATCCCCCTTTCCATAATTTTGAGCATGCTTTCCATTTCCGCCTTCGGATAGAGCATCTCCATGCTTGCAAGTATCTGAGATACCGCCGGAAGGATTCCTTCTGACATGATCCTTGAGAGCCTTGCCCTCTCCATTCCATCCGTCATGCCTCTTTTCTTCGACAGAAACACATACTCCTGCATGAGGATATGAAATGCGGTCTTGGTGTATATTTCAAAACCACAGCCCATGCAGCAACCTCTGTCCGAATGACAGCATGGCAATCCGGCAGCAAACCGCAGGCAAAGCATTTCTTCCTGCTTAGCCGGGATTTCCCCGGCGCAAAGATTCTGGAGCACCTTATGGACTGCCTCCTTCGAATTATCCACCATGGAAAGTATCTCCCCCACAGCTTTTTCAGCCCTGTCCATCGACCTGTCTATGCTGCTCACAATGCTTTCAAGCTGCATCGGGCTAAGCCCGATCATCTTTATGATTTTTGTCTGACCGGATACACCAAGCTTTCTATAATCTTCATGGCAGTATTCGTTAAGGAGCAATGCAGGAATGAATCCGAATATCCCCCTCTCAAACATCTCCCGTAATATGAAGTCCGGCTTATAGCCTGTGAAAGCCGCATCCCGCAGATATACCTCTGTCATATCTGCCAGCTCTCCTATGCCGCCCTTATGGCTTCTTGCAAGCGCCGCAAGCATATATCCCTTTGCGCTTCCCGGTTCCACTTCTGCCGTCGCCTCTATTCCCTGGATATATGCCTTATTTGCACGCCTCGTCATAAACCGGCGCTTTCCTGCAATCTCTGCAAAATCATCTCCCAAAAAGGCTTTTATATGATTTATCTCAGCTGCAGGCCTTATACACTTATCACCCTTTTCATGATGTGAAAGGGCAATCGCAAGCATAATCCCTATGGGTTCCTTCAGGCTCTCGGCAACAAAAAATTTCACATCGGGAATCAATGAAAACCTGCCTGTTTTGTTAGGCTGTCCCATTGTCATGCCCGCCAGGTACTCCCAATGCTCTACAAGACTTATGGCTTCTTTACCCCGAAAATCTCCATCCAATAATTTTTCCATCAGCAGTTTTCTCTCGTAGGGCAGTTCCGGTGCCGGAAGCCTTTCCAAGTCCGTGCTCCTAAGCCCGCACACAAAATGCAGAGATATATACAGCCACATGTCTGCATACTTCTTTTCATGCAAAGCTTTTTCAACCAACGCCCGGTCATTCCAAGCCTTTTCGTTAAAAAGGACATAAGCCATAAACGAAAAATCTTTCAATGGATATGCCGTATTGTCCCTTTCGACCAATCTTCTGCTGTGTATCTCGTATTCCCAGTCGAGCCGCAGTTTTCCTTTTCCCTTGAGGCTTTTCATAAAATCTATCATCACGTCACAGTTCGATATGGCAAGGTAACCACAAGCATTTGCTATGATCCCCTGGGCTTCTTCCTCCGTATAATCTGTTAATTCCCTGTCTATTTCTGACAGGAGATAATCGAGTATGCGAAGAGAACCCTCGCTCCCATAAGTGCCTGCTTCCTTAAAGTATTTCCTGAATTTCGCGCACGTAATGGGATACCTTTCTGAGAATCTTTCGATGAGAATGTCTGTCTTTTCGGAATCCGTCCTCCTATAAGCCATAAGCCAAAGGGAAAGTCTTTCTGTTATTTCTGTGCTGTTCCTGATATATATGTCATCTCCGTTTCCTTCGAGCGTTTGCCCGAACCATTTATTTATGATAAAAAAGTTCAGCAGATCGTCCCTGCATTTCCTCGTATCCCTATAAAGCGATCCCACAGACTCCGCCAAAGCTTCCGCTTTTTTGTAGATATAGATCCTCTCATTCTCCATATGCCCGTTCACCCGCTTTCATAAGGAGACCTGCAAGCCTCTCGTCCGCTTCCTTCAATTCATTTACAAGGTCACCCTTGTTCTGAAGGTATTCAAATGCGCTCTGAGGATTCCTGTCCCCTCTCCAGAACTGAATTCCTCCTATATCCTCACCATTTATGACAAGCTGGACAGTAAACCAGTGCCTCAGCGAGTGCGGTGTCAGCTGATGTTCACACAAAAGCTGGCCGTAAATCCTCAGTTCCGGGTCATTGCTTTCAAGCAGTGCCGGTCTTAGATGATTATTTACAAGGTTTTCAAACTTCTTCCTGTAACTGTCATACGTCATTGCCATACCGTCCCCATTTATGAACATGGGGCGGTATTTTTCCTCGCATGAACGCCCCGCAATCTGTTTCAGATGGAAATCATAGCCGACATAAAAAGCATCAAGAAACCTCTGATAAACATGCTGTGTCCTCGGCTTTTTGATCCTTCCGACTTTGATCCCGTCACTCCTGAGCGTATACACATGCCTGAGGTCTATTGATACGTTCTTTACCCTTCCGGCAATGGATGTAATGATCAGTCCCTGTCCCAATGGGCTTGATACCTGCCTCACATTCATAGCCTCACCCGCACGGAGGCCTGCGAATGCCTGAAGGCACATGGCAAACGCGATATCAGGCGCATACCTGAATGCCATTGGCAACAACAGCTCAAATGCTTTGGTAGGGAGATCCCTGAAAGTATCCCTGTGGTCTTCAATTCCTTTTATATGAAAATCGGGAACGCTTTTCAAAACCTTCTTTCCCCTGTCTGTTACTACGACCTGCTCTCTGTACAACATCTGTCCTGTAAGGACGACATAATTGCCAAACTTCTTCCTTAGCGAATACATAAATCCTGTTACCGCACTGATGCATCGTTCCACCGTATCCCTGCTTCGGTGGGTTCCATCATTCTTTGGAGATAAAGCATAATCCTCAAAAAAATCTGTCAGCATGTCTTTTGTAATGTCAAAAACATGCCTGACGTTGTACGCATCACCCATTTCCACCAGAACATAGTTCAGCATCATGCATATGTACGACAGCTTCTTCTTCGGATCCGCGCTAATCGGCAGAAAAGTTTTTCTGTCATAAACTCCGGCATACTCATGAAATCTGGTGAACTTTACTATCACATCAAATCCATTCTTAATCACAATGAAAGATCTGGTATATGCTATTCCGTCAGGTGTTTCTGCCTCATACGAATACACTGCATACCTCAGCTGTCTTTCCTCCGGTGGTCCTCCTCTCTGATACTCATCCATTTGTACAATGTTCATTCTGATTCCTCCAATCTTTTAATGTCGTCCTATAGGACGCATTGACCATGGTAACAAAATGAACAAAATAAAACAGACAAAATCCCAGGGATTTCATCCTCAGAATCAGCTTATATTTTTTGTTTATTGTTCATTACGAAAAAATGAACAGAATCGGCAAACGCAGTATTGGCAAGGGTTTAATAGCTTTTCTTTTTTGTTTATTTCATTCTGGTGCCAATTACCTTGTCCGGAAGCGAAGACTCCCGGACTTTCCTTTCTTTTCTTTAAAATATGATTGGTAGTTTCGTCTCATGCCGATTTTCTGCGCTAAAAATGGGCATAATAATAGACCGGTACTTGCTGGGCGTCCCCAGGGTACTGGTCTATGTAAAGTTCTATCATCTGTACTTAAACTGCTCAGCTTCCTCAGGTGTTAAATCTGATGGCCGTTTACCATGAGCTTTTGCATATCTGCAGAGTCCCATAATATCAATTCCCAAATCAGCCTGAGAATCATAAGGCGGA
>JAEEGL011748387.1_pt1 | contig 20418 bp, 14 predicted proteins | sample 9134231 | NCBI WGS metagenome assembly JAEEGL01 (sample SAMN16246548, study PRJNA631951) | gut metagenome | biome: gut microbiome; feature: rumen; material: fiber-attached | host: Bos | place: Iran: Karaj | collected 2018-10 | reverse complement strand
CCGCGTAAGCGATCCTAAAGAGGTTGTTGCTCTCGACCAGAAGATTAATGTTGTCATCCTCGACTTCGATGATGAGAAGAAGCGTATCGCCCTTGGTCTGAAGCAACTCACTCCACATCCATGGGATGCTCTCGACCAAGACCTGAAGGTGGGCGACCACGTGAAGGGCAAGGTTGTCGTGATTGCCGATTACGGAGCATTCGTAGAGATTGCCCCAGGTGTAGAAGGTCTGATTCACGTGAGCGAAATGAGCTGGAGCCAGCACCTGCGTTCTGCTCAGGAGTTCATGCACGTGGGCGACGAGGTAGAGGCTGTGATCCTGACCCTCGACCGCGAGGAGCGCAAGATGTCTCTCGGCATCAAGCAGCTGAAGGAAGACCCATGGGAGGCCATCGAGGTGAAATATCCTATTGGCTCAAAGCACACCGCCAAAGTGCGCAACTTCACCAACTTCGGTATCTTTGTAGAGCTGGAGGAAGGTGTCGACGGTCTGATCCACATCAGCGACCTGTCTTGGACCAAGAAAGTGAAGCATCCGTCAGAGTTCACCCAGGTGGGTGCAGAGATTGAGGTTGTAGTGCTCGAGATCGACAAAGAGAACCGTCGTCTGAGCCTTGGCCACAAGCAGTTGGAGGACAACCCATGGGATACCTATGAGACTCTCTATACTCCTGGCAGCTTGCACACTGGCAAGATCACCGAGATGATGGACAGAGGCGCTGTCATCGCCCTCAACGAAGGTGGCGAAGGCTTTGCTACTCCGAAGCATCTTGTGAAAGAAGACGGCACCCAGGCCCAGCAGGGTGAGGAACTGCCCTTCAAGGTGATTGAGTTTGTGAAGGACACCAAGCGTATCATCCTCTCTCACAGCCGTACTTTCGAAGAGGGCAAGGAGGAGAAGAAGGCTCAGCGCAAACACACCGCCGCTAAGAAGGAAGAGACTCCCGCTGTGAACAATGTAGCTGCTGGCACCACCCTTGGCGACCTCGACGCTCTGGCAGCTCTGAAAGCTAAGATGGAAAAAGGAGAATAATTCCCTGTGTCACGATGTCGTCATGACATCACGACCCCAATAATAGGAAGGCCCGTCTATCGCAGACGGGCCTTCTTTTGATGAAACAAAATCAGATTCACCTGCAACATTTGTAGGAAATAACCTCCCAAAAAATTTTGCTTTTAGCGATATTTGCAGTACCTTTGCGAAAACTTGTAAAACACTAATAATTCGTATTTTTATGGAAAGAACCTGGAGATGGTTTGGCAAGAAGGACAAAATAACCCTTGCCATGCTCAAACAAATCGGAGTGGAGGGTATCGTCACAGCATTGCACGATGTGCCACTCGGTGAAGTATGGACCCGAGAGCAGATCCGTGACCTGCGCGAGTATATCGAAAGTTATGGGATGAGATGGTCGGTGGTAGAGAGTCTGCCTGTGGTGGAGACCATCAAATACGGAGGTCCAGACCGTGACCATCAGATAGAAGTCTACAAAGAGAGCCTGCGCAACCTGTCGGCTGAGGGTATCCACTGCATCTGCTATAACTTCATGCCTGTGCTCGACTGGGCACGCACCGACCTGCTGCACGCCAATCCCAATGGCTCGTCCAACCTCTATTTCTCCTATTCAGAGTTTGCCTATTTCGACATCTATATCCTCAAGCGTGAAGGCGCCCGTGAGGAGTGGGCACAGTTTACGTTCCCACAGGGTGTTGGTGAGGGCCGCAATGTGCTGGCCGAGGCCGATGAACTGGCCAAAACCATGACTCCTGAGCGTGAGCATCAGTTGGTGGAGAATATCATCATCAAGACCCAGGGATTTGTGTCAGGCAATTTCAGCGAGAACGATGAAGCCCCGATACAGAAATTCCGTGACTTCCTCGACCTCTACAAAGGCATCGACAAGGCGCAGCTGCGCGCCAACATGAAATACTTCCTTGAGGCCATCATGCCCGTCTGCGAGGAATGCGACATGAACATGTGCGTACACCCCGACGACCCACCCATCGAGATTCTGGGCCTGCCCCGCATCGTGCGTACTGAGGAAGATATTCAGTGGTTCCTTGACGCTGTACCCAACAAACACAACGGCCTTACGTTCTGTGCCGGTTCACTCAGCGCCGGAGCATATAATAATGTGGTGGAGATGGCCCGCAAATTCGCACCCAGAACCCACTTCGTGCATCTGCGCTCCTGTCATATCTTCCCCAACGGCGACTTCACTGAGGCCAGCCACCTGGGAGGCCGTGCTGACATCATTGAACTTGCCCGTATCTTCGAGCAGGAGAATCCCGACCTGCCTATGCGCGTAGACCATGGCATGACTATGCTGGGCGATGAAGAGCGCGGCTACAATGCCGGCTATTCATTCCTCGGCCGTATGTTCGCCCTTGGACAGGTGCAAGGCATTCTTGCCACCGTGGACCGTGAGTTAGGAATCAAATACCAACAACCAGGATTTTTCGATTAAGACTATGAAACTGACAGACATACTAAAAAAAGATTTCAATGCAGCAGAGTGGGAAGCCAAAGGCTACCAACTGCCAAAATTTGACCGGGCTGCCGTAGCTCAGAAAACCCACGACGCCCCCACCTGGGTACATTTCGGTGGCGGCAACATCTTCCGTGCCTTCCCTGCCGCCATCCTCAACGACGCCCTCAACACGGGAAAATATGACCGTGGCGTCATCGTGGCCGAAACCTTTGACTTTGAAGTGATCGACAAGGCTTATGCCCCCTACGATAACCTCTCGCTGCTCGTCAGCCTTCAGTCGACGGGCACCATAGAGAAAAAAGTGATTGCTTCTGTGACTGAAGCTCTGAAAGCCGACTATCAATTTAGCGACTGGCAGCGACTAGTGGACATCTTCCGCAACCCCTCCCTGCAGATGATCTCCTTCACCATCACTGAGAAGGGTTATAGCGTGGCTCCTGCTGACCTGGAGCGCGGACTTCAGCCTGTGCTTGCCATGGGTAAAGTCACAGCCCTGCTCTATGAGCGTTTCCAAGCTGGCGCATTACCCCTCACCGTGCAGAGCATGGACAACTGTTCGCACAATGGAGACAAAGTGAAAGCAGGTGTCTTCGCCTATGCTGAGAAATGGGTGGCAGATGGTCTGGTGGACGCTGCGTTCCTCGACTATCTGCGTGACGAGACGAAGATCACATTCCCCTGGTCGATGATAGACAAAATCACTCCCCGTCCCCACCAGAAAGTTCAGGAGATGCTCATCGCCGACGGTTTTGAGGACAACAATTATATCGAGACCGCCAAGCACACTTTCACTGCGCCATTTGTCAACGCAGAGGAAGTGCAATACCTCGTCATTGAAGACAACTACACCAACGGCCGTCCGCCACTCGACCTGGGCGGTGCCTTATACACCACCCGTGAGACCGTGGACAAGGTGGAGACGATGAAGGTGACCACCTGCCTCAACCCTCTGCACACTGCCATGTCTATCTATGGATGCATGTTGGGGTATACACTCATCTCCGCAGAGATGGCCGACGAAGACCTGCGCGCCTTCATCCAAAAAATTGGATACATGGAGGCCATGCCTGTGGTCACCGACCCTGGTGTGCTCAACCCCTACGAGTTTATCGGAGCTGTCATCAACCGCCGTCTGCCCAACCCATTCATGCCCGACGCCCCACAGCGTATCGCCATGGACACCAGTCAGAAACTGCCTATCCGTTTCGGTGAGACCATCAAGAAATACCTGGCACGCGGACTTGACCTTTCCAACTTGCAGCTCATACCGCTCACACTGGCCGGCTATGCACGCTACCTGAAAGGCATCAAAGATGACGGCACACCATTCGAACCGTCGCCCGACCCCATGCTCGACGAACTGATGGCCATCGTGGCACCGCTCGAAGTGGGCAAAGCTGACCAGGACTACTCCTGTCTGCGACAGCTTTACAGCCGCGAGGATGTCTTCGGCCTCAACCTTTATGAGGCAGGACTTGGCGAGCAGATAGAAGGCATGGTGAAAGAGTTGTATGCCGGCTTCGGTGCCGTCCGCTCCACTCTACACCGATATGTGAATGCAAGATAATTATCATGCCATACGAACGCAAACCTTTACGTTTATTTTATGCATGAAACTGATACAATTATCTGAAAATAGCCGTAACTTTGCAGACAGAAAAACAACAACTCAATCTATCAAAGACAAATGAAGAAATTACAAGAATTGAACAAGCGGACTGCTCCGAAGAGCGTCATGCCAGAGAAAGTGATTCAGTTTGGTGAGGGTAACTTCCTGCGTGCTTTTGTCGACTGGATCTTGTGGAACATGAATCAGAAGACCGACTTCAACGGCAGCGTGGTGGTCGTTCAGCCCATCGAGCGTGGCATGGTAGACTGGCTCAACGGTCAGGACTGTCTGTATCACGTCAACCTGCAAGGCCGTGAGAATGGCGAGGCCGTCAACACGCTGGAACGTATCGACGTGATCTCCCGCGCCCTCAACCCATACACCCAGAACTGGGCCTACATGGCACTGGCTGACCAGCCTGAGATCCGTTTTGTCATCTCCAACACTACCGAGGCCGGTATCGCCTTCGATCCCTCCTGCAAACTCAGCGACGCTCCTGCCAGCAGCTATCCTGGCAAACTGGTACAGTTGCTCTACCGTCGTTTCCAGACCTTCAACGGCGACCCCACCAAGGGCTTGATCATCATGCCTTGTGAGCTGATCTTCCTCAACGGTCATCACCTCAAAGAGTGCATCTATCAGTATATCGAGCTTTGGAAAGACGACTTCGGCGCTGACTATGAAGGCTTCAAGGCATGGTTTACCAACTACTGCTATGTCTGCGCTACACTCGTAGACCGCATCGTGCCGGGTTTCCCCCGCAAGGAGATTGCTGACATCCAGCAGAAGATCAGCTACAAGGACAACTTGGTCGTACAGGCAGAAATCTTCCACCTCTGGGTGATTGAGAAGGCTGAGAACATGACTTGTGAGGAACTTCGCGCTGAATTCCCCGCAGAGAAAGCCGGTCTGCATGTGCTCATCGCTGAGAGTGAGAAGCCCTACCACGAGCGTAAGGTGACCCTGCTCAATGGTCCTCACACTGTGCTCTCACCAGTGGCTTATCTGAGTGGTGTCAATATCGTTCGCGACGCCTGCAACCATGAAGTGATTGGCAAGTACATCCACAAGGTGCAGTTTGACGAGCTGATGCAGACCCTCAACCTGCCGATGGATGAGCTGGAGAAATTTGCCGGCGACGTGCTGGAGCGCTTCAACAACCCGTTTGTCGACCATCAGGTGACGAGCATTATGCTCAACTCCTTCCCGAAGTTCTGTGCCCGCGACCTCCCAGGCGTGAAGACTTATCTGGAGCGCAAGGGCGAACTGCCACAGGGTCTGGTATTCGGTCTGGCTGCCATCATCACTTACTACAAGGGTGGTGTGCGTGAGGACGGTGCTGAGATCGTGCCCAACGACGCTCAGGACATCATGGACCTGCTGAAAGAGCTGTGGGCCACTGGCGACACCCAGAAAGTGACCGACGGCGTGCTCTCCGCCACCTCCATCTGGGGTGAGGACCTGCACAACGTAGCTGGTCTGGCCGACTTGGTGAAGAAAGACCTTGACCTCATCCAGGAGAAGGGTATGCTCGAGGCTGTCAAGACTATCCTCTAAACAGTTTCACCAGGCTGTCTCAAGACTATTCTTTAAACAGCTACACCAGGCTGCATCAAGACTATTCTTTAAACAGCTTCACCTAAATAAAAACGCTTTTTGCGAGAATCGAGAAGATTCAGCAAAAAGCGTTTTTTCATTTTAGATCGATATCATCTCAGGATAAGAGCCGTATTGATCAAATATTATTCTCAATGGGATTCAATCGGATTGAAGCTTTGCATCTTGATCGGATTGAAGCTTTGCATCTTGATCGGATTGAAGCTTTGCATCTTGATCGGATTGAAGCCTTGCATCTTGATCGGATTGAAGCCTTGCGATTTTTTCCTTGAGAATTCTGTTTTCCTCTTTCAAATCATCGATTTCGTGCTCAGCAGTTTCCAACGCTTTGCGCTGATCAGAACGATAGCCTAATCGCGCTGCTGTCATCCGCTCTCGGATTCCACCTTTAGTCACAAACTCCTCTCCTTTTTTCTTTTGATATGTCATCATCATTTTATCAACCATCCGACATAGCGTAATGCCAATATTAGCACTCTCCTCATCAGTCCAACGATTGAAATAGGGCTCATAGTCTGTAAGATAGTTATGGCCTCGACAATATTCCAACAATGGCTGAAAACGTGGATGGCCCTGAGACCATTTCTGAAGCCGATGGCTGATGATATAATCCTCGTAATCCTCTAAAAGCTCCTGTATGCTCGACCGTGCCACATTGAGAAGCTTTATCTCCAATTCCATCGAGGTAACACCATCAGCAGACCCCTCCACTATATTCTGCTTGCCCGAGCGTGCCGCCTGCACCATCTGATCCACTGTGCGATCTCCATAAGAAGGAAGGAAACGCCTGGTGAAAACGTATGTCATCTGATATAGTACCACCGTCTTCTGATAGAACCAAAGCTTCTTCCAGTTGGTCTGTGTGCGGAGAATAGACTCTATCTTAATGGCAGCTTCAGCAGGCTGTTGGCGAGAGGGCTTTTCCATGGGGAGTGTTTTTTAAGTGAAAGATATAGATGAGATAGATAGACTAGATGGTCTAGATAGGCTAGATGGTCTAGATACTCTAGATAGTCTAGATACTCTAGATAGTCTAGATGATCTAGATGGTCTAGATGGTCTAGATGATCTAGATGGTCTAGATGGTCTAGATGATCTAGAGAGTCTAGATACTCTAGCCCCTCTAGTGCTTATTCCCACTCGATGGTTGAGGGTGGCTTTGAGGAGATGTCGTAGCAGACGCGGTTGACACCTTTGACCTTATTGATGATTTCATTGGAGACTTTCGCCATGAAGTCGTAGGGCAGATGCGCCCAGTCGGCGGTCATAGCGTCGGTGCTGGTGACAGCACGCAAAGCCACAGGATGCTCGTAGGTGCGCTCGTCGCCCATGACGCCCACACTCCGCACGGTGGAGAGGAGCACGGCACCCGCCTGCCATATCTTGTCGTAGAGTATCTCGCCATCCTCGCAGACATACTGCAACATTGACTCGATATAAATGTCATCGGCATCTTGAAGGATGCGCACTTTCTCTGGTGTAATATCCCCTAAGATACGTACTGCCAGTCCAGGACCTGGGAAGGGATGACGCTTGATGAGTCTCTCAGGCATATTGAGCTGATAGCCAACGCGTCGCACCTCGTCCTTAAACAACCACTTTAATGGTTCGCAGAGCTGGAGATGCATCTCTTTAGGCAGTCCACCCACATTGTGATGACTCTTGATGACCATGCCTGTGATGCTCAGGCTCTCGATACGATCGGGATAGATGGTGCCCTGGGCGAGCCATTTGGCGTCAGTGATTTTTTTGGCCTCCGCATTGAACACTTCGACGAAGTCCCGTCCGATGATTTTGCGTTTCTGCTCTGGGTCGCTGACACCCTTGAGGTCATTGAAGAATTTCTCACTGGCATCCACACCGATGACATTCAGTCCAAGGCCTTTATAAGCATCCATCACTTTTTGGAACTCGTTCTTGCGCAACATGCCATGGTCTACGAAGATACAAGTGAGACGGTCGCCGATGGCACGGTTGAGGAGGGTGGCACACACCGAGGAGTCAACGCCACCACTCAATCCGAGGATGACGAGGTCGTTGCCTAATTGTGCTTTCAGTTCTGCCACAGTGGTCTCGACAAACGATGCCGGGCTCCACTCCTGCCGGCTTCCGCAAATGTCGACGACGAAATTGCGAAGCAGTTGTTTGCCCTGTGTCGTGTGGAACACCTCTGGATGGAACTGTACAGCCCAAAGAGGATGGGTGTCGCTGGTGTAAGCCGCAAACTCCACGTCAGCGGTCGACGCAATGACATGACAGTCGGCAGGCAAAGCCGTGATGGTGTCGCCATGACTCATCCATACTTGTGATTGTGGTTCAAAACCTTTGAACAGCGCATTTTCTGCGTCGAAGCGCTGCAAATGAGCTCGTCCATACTCACGGGTGTTGGTTTTTTCCACTTTTCCGCCGTTGCTATAGGCGATGAACTGTGCACCATAGCAGATGCCTAAGACCGGTATTTTGCCTACAAACTGGCTGAGGTCAACACGAAAAGCCTGCGGGTCGTGTACGGAATAGGGCGACCCACTAAGGATGACGCCAATGACGGAGGAGTCGTCTTTGGGAAACTTATTGTAAGGGATGATCTCACAGAACGTGTCTAGTTCTCTCACCCTGCGTCCTATGAGCTGGGTGGTCTGTGAGCCAAAGTCGAGAATAATGATTTTTTGTTGCATGATATCGAGGGTTGATTGATTTTTAGAGGTGAGAGGTCTGATGTTTAATGTTTGATGCCTGATGTCTGATGTAAGAAGTGAGCGAATATCGATTAGCGAAAAACGAAGAGCGATTAGTGGAAAGCTAGCGTGCAATCTGCTGGAGGAAGGAGTCTGCTTGGTCCAGGGTGTCGATTTTGCCTACATCCATCAGTTTGAGGTCGTCTTTAACATACCCTTGCACTTTGGCTTGGGCACATATCTTGAGATAGAAGTCGATGATGCTGAATTTTGGCGGCCATTCCTCCATCCTTTCAAACAGCCGCGGAGAGAACACGTGAATGCCAGAAAAAGCATAACGCCGACATTGTGAGACATCGAGGTCGGGATAAGGTGACCGCACCTCTCCTGTCTGCACATTGGTCCAGCCCACCAACCGCATCTGTTGGTCGAAGAGCAGGTAACGGCTTGTCTCCCGGCTGCTGACCAGCAGGGTGGCGTCATTGTCTTTGGACGCTTCATAAAAATCGCGCAGACAGACATTGCTGAGGATGTCGACATTGTGTATCAAGACAGGTTTTTGGGGGTCGAAGAGTGCAGCCGCCTTACGCAGTCCGCCACCTGTATCGAGCAGGGCATCCGTCTCATCCGATATTTTGATATCCATGCCGAAGTGCTGATGGTCTTCCAGATAACTGACAATCTGACTGGCCAAGTGATGCACATTGACGACCACGCGCCCTGCGCCCTCATCTTTCAGCTTCTGCAGTACCCGCTGAAGCAACGGTTCCCCTCCCACAGGCACCAGTGCCTTGGGCATCGTGTCGGTAAGAGGTTTAAGACGCGTGCCTAGTCCTGCTGCAAAGACCATGGCCTGCATGGGTGTGGTGCTATTTGCAGGCCTCAGCACTTGAGAGATGCCTTGTTCACGGTGACAGATTCTCACTTCTATGCCAAAGCGGTCGTGGATATGCTGCGCCAAGTGCTGCGCCGAGTAGACACTGCGATGCTGTCCGCCAGTACATCCGAAAGAGAACATAAGGCTGGTGAATCCTCGCTGTAGGTAGCGCGCCACGTGAGCATCAGCCAGTTGGTAGATATGGTCGAGAAAGGTCAGGATCTCTCCGTCATCCTCAAGGAAACGAATGACGGGCTCGTCGAGGCCTGTCAATTTTTTATAAGGCTCATACCTTCCGGGGTTGTGTGTGCTGCGGCAGTCGAAGACATAGCCGCCTCCATTGCCCGACTCATCCTCCGGGATGCCTTTCTTGTAGGAGAAACTGTAGACTCGCACCACCAACGGTCCTTTCCCGTCGTATTTGGAGAAAGTGGCGGGTCCATCGGAAGGATGCGCCTCATAGATGTTATGTGGTGTAATCTTATACCCATCAGCTCTTTGTGGCAGAACCGTGTCTTTCTCTGCAAACTGTGGCAGGTCAGTCAGTCGCCGCAACATATCGACCATATAAGGATAATGGAAGTCGACGTTGTCGAGCATCTCCCGCAAATTGTGCATGGCTGGCGGTATGGAGTCAATGAAATGCTTTTTTCGCTCAAAATACCCTCTGAAGCCGTATGCCCCGAGCACCTGAAGGGTGCGGAAGAGCACGAAGAGACTCAGCCGGTCGACAAAATGCCGTTTGGATGGCACCTCGGTATAGTTTTTCAGCGAGTTGTAATACTCATATATGAGTTTACGACGCAATTTGTTGGAATACTTCGCCGACGCCTGCCACAAAAAGGAGGCCAGGTCGTAATAGAAGGGTCCGCGCCGCCCACCCTGATAATCAATAAACGAGGGATTGCCCTGTGCGTCGAGCATGACATTTCGCGCTTGGAAGTCGCGGTACATGAAGCTGTCCACCGGCTCTGCTGTCAGGTCCTTGGCGAAGAGTCTGAAATTGGCCTCCAGTTTTAGCTCATGGAAGTCGAGGTCTGTGGGTTTGAGGAAGCAATATTTGAAATAGTTGAGGTCGAAAAGCACAGTCTCCTCGTCAAACGCCGGCTGCGGGTAGCATACCGACCAGTCGAGCCCCCGTGCACCGCGTATCTGGAAGTTGGGCAGTTGACGAATGGTCTTGAGCAGCAATTCCTGTTCCTGAATATTGTATCTGCCCCCCGCTTCACGTCCGCCTTTGAGGGCGTCGAAAAGCGCGGTGGTGCCGAGGTCGGACTGCAGATAGCGCATCTCATCGTCACTGACAGCAAGAATATGCGGCACGGGCAACTGGCGGTGGGTGAAATGGCGCGTCAGATAGATGAAAGCATGATTTTCATCCTTACTGGTGCCGACTACACCCACTACCGTTTTCCCCGCGCTGTCGGCGAGTCTGAAATACTGACGGTTGCTACCAGCTCCTGCGATCCTTGTGACGCTTGCCGGTTCCTCTCCTTTCCATTGCTGATATAATTGCCTAAGTAGAAGCATCTTCTGTGTTTAGTCCTGTTTTTTTTCTTCCTCCTCCATCTCCTTTCTTCGGTCTGCCAGCCATTTCTGTCGTCTTTTGTTATCATATTGGCGTAACAAAGCGTCAATGAGGAGCAGGATCATCATAATACCAAGCGACATCAGCCACGACCGTGTGATGTATAACAGTCCTGATGAAACAAAGACCAGGAGCAGAATATGCTTGATGACTTTTTTATCCATTTTTGCCATAATTCTCTATTATTCTGCAAATGTACATAAAAAGCGGCATTTATGTGTCAGTTTTATCAAGATTTTCATCTAAATTCTCTTTCTTTAGGCACCTACTCTTTTGCTTTCCCATCGGTTTACACCATCATTTCACCAATGAAAAGTGAAATAATTCATAAGAATGTTTACAAAATTGGATTTTTTTATTTATATTTGCTGATGAAAATCAGAAATACACGAAAAATGCAGACCAGTAAATATCTTGTAGCCAACGACCGTGATGCGAAATGGGGCTTGACAGTAAGCACTGTGGGTCATGACACTGTAGGTGTCGGTGAGCACTACCCCACTCATGGACATGCAGACGGCTATTTCTTTGACATGGAGAAAGGCCGTGTGTTGAATGAGTACCAGATGCTTTACTTAGTGGAGGGAGAAGGCTTTTTTGTCTCCACCCACCTATCCCGCACTCGAATCAAGTCTGGCGACATCTTTCTCCTTTTCCCCAACGAGTGGCATAGTTATGGGCCTATGAGCACGTCATGCTGGAAGAGTTATTGGATAGGCTTTAAAGGTCGCAACATGGACGACCGTGTGGAGAGTGGATTTCTGTCTTGTGAAAAACCTATCTACCATGTGGGTTACTCCTCAGAAATCATCTCCCTCTATAACACCGCGTTGAAGGCAGCCCAGGAAGAAGCCGCCTACTCACAGCAGCTGATGGCAGGCATTGTCAACCACCTGATCGGCATGATGTATTCTTTGGAACGCAACATCATTCTCAACAAAGACCACGACCGTGTGGATATGATCAACCGCGCTCGCTATCGCATCCGCGAGACATTGGAGGGCGACCTCTCCATCCAGCAGTTGGCAGAGGAGTTGGGTGTGAGTTACTCCAATTTCCGCAAACTTTTCAAGGAATATACCGGTCTCTCCCCTGCCCTCTATCAACAGGACCTCAAGTTGCAACGGGCGAAAGAGCTATTGTCCACCACCAAGATCAGCATCAAGGAAATCGCCTATCGCCTCAATTTTGAGTCGCCCGACTATTTCTCCTCCAAGTTTCGTGTCAAGACTGGACAGAAGCCCAGCGAGTTCAGGGCATCCAATTCCTGAAAACGCCACTGCGTCAAAATTCGCTGATAAAAAATCAAATAACCATGCGGACTTACCTTGGAAACATGTAATTTCGCATCATTCTAATATTAACCTAAAACGCATAATATGAAGAGTATACTTGAAGGACGTCCAGCACTGAAAAAAGAAGTGTACAAGATAGCCGAAGTGGCTGGTTATCTCTGGCAGAATGGCTGGGCAGAGCGCAATGGTGGCAACATCACCGTCAACATCACCAAATTTGTAGATGACGAAATCCGTCAGATGGAACCCATCAGCGATGTGAGACCTATTGGCACCACACTGCCACAGTTGAAAGGCTGCTATTTTTATTGCAAAGGCACAGGCAAACGCATGCGTGACCTGGCCCGTGAGCCGATGGAGAATGGCAGTGTGATCCGCATTCTCGACGACTGCTCCAGCTATGTCATCATCGCCGACAACCCTGTGGCCCCCACCAGTGAGTTGCCCTCGCATCTGAGTGTTCACAACCACTTGATCGAGAAAGGCTCCAACTACAATGCCACGGTGCATACCCATCCTATTGAACTGGTAGCGATGAGTCATCGTCGTGAGTATCTCAAGAAAGACGTGCTCACCAACCTGCTTTGGAGCATGATACCCGAGACGAAAGCATTCTGCCCATTAGGTTTAGGCATCATCCCCTACACTTTGCCAGGAAGTGTGGAACTGGCCGACGCCACCCTGCGTGAGCTTGATGACTATGACGTGGTATTATGGGAGAAACATGGTGTCTTTGCACAAGGCTTGGACGTGATGGACGCTTTTGACCAGATCGACGTGCTGAGCAAGAGTGCCAAGATATATGTCAACGCCCGTGCCATGGGATTTGAGCCTGAGGGCATGAGTCAGGAACAAATGAAAGAAATGTCGGTGGCATTTAATCTGCCGAAATAATTTTTGGGAGTTCTAGATTTTCTAGACATTCTAGATTTTCTAGACATTCTAGATTTTCTAGATAATCTAGAACTCCTTAAAAAAATCACAAGAGCTGTGGCAGGAAAGATGAAATGATCAGCACGATGATGCCGATGACAAGCACTGTGATGGTCTTGTTGGAGCAGCCCTTCCACTCTTTGAGGATGATGCCCCAAACATTGGAGAACACCACATTGAGTGCCATCAGGATGCAGAATGCCAAAGTGGTGAGCGTCTCTGAAGAAGTAAGGAAACCCTTACCGAGCGACAGTCCGAAGAACTGGCTATACCACAAGGCACCAGCCAGGGCGCAGAACAAGAGATTGTTGCCCCATACTTTGCCTTTTTTATAGTCGCCCCATGTCTTGTTCTTATTGTTCTGATAGAGACAATAAACGGCATTGGTCACGAAGCCGCCCAAAGTGACGAGCAGAGTGGCAGGCAACGTCTTGAACATGTCGGCCGTGTCAGCGAAATGGATATCCTTGCCAAACTCCAGACCTACATTGAAACAGCCGCTCATAAAACCAGCGAGAAGCGCGATGGCTATACCCTTCGGGAAATTGAAATCCTTGACGGCGGCTTTCTTCTCCTCTTCCGACAAAGAAGACGCTTTCATCGAACCTGCCACACCAATGATGGCGATACCCACCAAAGTGACCACAACGCCCATGATGACGGCAAAAGTCAGTTTGGAAAGTGGATCCTGCTCAGGGAAGAAGATGTTCAGCAGCACCGGGCCCATGATGGTGCCCAGTCCGGCGCAGGTGCCTAATGCGATGCTCTGTCCCAACGCCACACCGAGGTATCTCATGGAAAGGCCGAAGGTCAGGCCACCCACACCCCAGAGTACACCGAAGAAGACTGTCATCCACACATTGAAAGAACTGGCTGTAGAGAAGAGTTCACAAAGCCCGTGACCCTCTGGCACAGCGAGCAGTGCACCGAGGAAAGGGAAGATAAGCCATGCGAACACGCCCTGAATCAGCCAATAGCTCTCCCAGCTCCATTTTTTGATTTTGTTGATGGGGACATAACAAGAAGACTGGCAGAACGCACCGACGGCAATGATTAAAAGTCCTATAACAATTTCCATGTAAAAAAAGATAAAAAGATTAGATGCTAAAAACCGAAAACATCCCCCCTATCCAAGGATAAGGGGGATTTTGTCAGATATACATGAGATTATGATCTCTTGCTGGTCACCTCTTTCTCATACTGCTGGATAGCAGGAATATACTCCTCACCTACCGGCACATTGTTCTTGAGGTTGAAGTAGTCAAACACGGCGCCGAATGGGAGTGACTTGGCTTCCTCGAGGAGAGCGAGGCGCTCGAAGTACTGTCCGTTGGCCTCATATTCACGCAGTTTGGCGATGGGCTCGAGCAGTGCCTGGAGCACGCACTTCTGTGTGGCACGTGAACCGACGATATAAGCACCGATGCGGTTGATGCTGGCGTCGAAGTAGTCGAGACCGATATGTGCGCGGTGCAGAGCGTCGGCACGTACGATTTCTTTGAAGAGGTCGAGAGTCTGGTCGTTCATGATGGTCACGTGGTCGCTGTCCCAACGTACTGGACGGCTGACATGGAGCATCAGTTCGGGCACATACATCAGGAGAGTGGAGACGAAGTCGCTCACATTCTCGGTCTGCTCGTAGTGACCAGTGTCGAGGGTATAGATCTGCTTGCGTGTGGCGCAATATGCTGTGTAGAAGTCGTGTGAGCCTACGGTATAGCTTTCCAGTCCGATGCCGAAGAGTTTAGCCTCGAAGCATGCTTTCATGTCGGGCAGGTTCTCTTCCATGATCTCATCGAGTGATGCAGCCAGTATCTCGCGGTATTTCAGGCGGTTGACAGTGAGGTCCTTGCTTCCGTCATGTACCCAGATGTTCATGATACAGGGGTCGTTCTGAGCCTTACCCATAGCGTCGGCGATACGGCGGCAGCGCTTGGTGTGCTCGATCCAGAAGTCACGGATGGCCTTGTCGGGGTTGGAGAGTGTGAGGTCGCCACTCTTGGGGTGTGAGAAAGAAGTGGAGTTGAAGTCGAGCTTCATGTTGTTCTCTTTTGCCCAGTCAATCCAACTCTGGAAATGCTCTACCTCTACCTGGTCGCGGTCTACGAACTTGCCTTTGAAGTCGCCATAGATCTCATGCAGGTTGAGACGATGGTTGCCGGCGAGCAGTGTTTTGACGAACTCGATATCCTTGCGCACCTCGTCGATGTTGCGGGCACGTCCTGGGTAGTTACCAGTGGTCTGGATACCTCCTGAGAGGGCTTCATTGCGCTCGAAACCGACCACGTCATCGGTTTGCCAGCAATGCAGAGAGATCTGCTGTTTCTCAAGTTCGGCAATTGCCTTGTCGGTGTCGACACCTACTGCAGCGTAGCGCTCTTTGGCCACGGCATAAGCTTTTTCAATAAGATCTGCTTTCATTTTGATTTGGTTTTATGGAGTTAATTGTTTGATTATGCTTTTGTGGTGATATCTAAGAATTTTTGATAAGCCTTATCCCACATCGGGGTATCCTGCGGTGTGAACTCCTGCATGGAGACGCTCTGTGCGATGATGCGCCTCATCTCCCACACGTCGGAGACGGCACCAGAGGCTTTGGCCTGCAGCATGATATTGCCGATGGCGGTGCATTCCTGTGGACCTGCCAGCACTTTCACGCCGGTGGAGTTGGCTGTGAACTGATTGAGATATTTGTTGAGAGAGCCACCACCTATGATATGAAGGGCGTTGATGGGGAAAGAAGCGAACTCTTTGAGCCATCCGAACACCTGGCGGTAACGCAGTGCGAGGCTGTCGAAGATGCAGCGGCAGATCTCAGCATATCCTGTGGGCACATGCTGTCCGGTCTTGCGGCAGTATTCCTGTATGGCATCCACCATCGACGACGGGTTGGCAAACATCGAGTCATCAGGGTTGATCAAGCTTTGGAATGGCTCCACCTTCATGGCCTCAGCCTGCAGCTCACCGTGCGACTTAGGTGCGTCGGTCCATTCTTTACGGCAACGCTCGTAGAGCCACATGCCACAGATATTCTTCAGGAAGCGGGTGGTGCCCTCGATGCCTCCCTCGTTGGTGAAATTGTATTCGAAGCTCTTGTCATTGATGACAGCCTCACGGGTCTCGATACCCATCAGACTCCAGGTGCCACTACTGAGATAAGCAAACTCCTCGTTGGCTGCCGGCACGGCTGCTACAGCACTACCAGTGTCATGTCCTGCCACGGCCACCACTGGCACGTCGCCCAAACCTGTCATCGTCTGCACTTCCTCTGTGAGTGTTCCTATCACGGTGCCAGGATTGACCATGGGGCCAAACTTCTCCTTGGTCAGTCCTACACTGGCCAGGAGGCTGTCATCCAACTGTTTGGTGCGTGGGTCGAGCATCTGCGAAGTGGAAGCGATGGTGTACTCACACACCTGCTTTCCTGTCAGCATATAGCTGAGGCAGTCGGGCACAAACAGAATCTTGTCTGCGTTTTCCAGGGCAGAGTCGTGATTGCTCTTCATCGCATACAGCTGGAAAAGAGAGTTGAAGTTCATGAACTGTATGCCAGTGATGTCGTAGACTTTCTGTCTGTCGATGCACTGAGTGAAGTATTCTTCCATCTTGCCGAAAGTATGAGGGTCGCGATAGGCCAACGGATTGCGCAGAATGGCGCCGTCTTGGGCGATGCACACAAAGTCTACACCCCATGTGTCAATGCCGATAGAGGTGATGGGGATCTGTCGTTGTACCGTCAGTTTGAGTCCTTTGATGACCTCAAAATAAAGTGCATAGATATCCCAGTAGAAATGCCCGCCAGTCTGGATCAGGTGGTTGTCAAAACGTGTCAACTCCTCGAGTTGGATTTTGCCCTCATCTAAAGTACCGATGATGGTCCTGCCGCTGGTGGCCCCCAGGTCTACAGCGAAAAAATACTTTTTGTTGTTCATTATTTAAGGTGTTATTATCATTGGTTAGTGGTGGTTTCCTCCAAACAGGAAATTTGATGTTGCAAAATTAAGTCAATAAAAACAAAAGTCACCCAATTATTTGATTTTAAGACTAAAAGTTTTGGGCAGTTGATATACAAAAAAATCGGATGTCTCCCGACAACCGATTTTCAAAAAAACAAACTACTTAAAAACTAATCTACTAAAACAAATCAAAAAATATATCTTTAAATCTTGGTGATTATCTCATTCTGAGTGCAAAATTACTTATCTTTTTGAAATTTCACAAGAAATAAAATGCAAAAAAAATCAAAAAGAGTCTATTTTTTTATGAAGAATGGGGGTAATGTGTAAAATACCCCCCATTTTGACATATAGAGATTGCATTTATATGCAATTACATCATGCCACCCATGTGCTACATTGATATTTACTCACCTCATCAAAAAGAAATATAAATCAAAAATGAAATCTAATACTCTTCATAGATATCATAGGTTGTTGACTCTCTTTCTTCAGTTTCGAGACAATCTTCATCTTCTATTTCTTCATTCCTGAAAAGTGTGAGTACCATTTGTTGTTTGGCTTTCTTTTTTACATAGTCACCCATTGGCTTGCTTCCGTGTTTGAATCGCTCGATGATGGTAGCTATTGCTTCTTCCCCAATGTCCACACCTATCCATTGTCTTCCTAATTCTTCGGCGGCAACGAGTGTAGTTCCAGAACCTGCAAAGCAATCAAGCACCAAGTCACCTGGCCGTGATGATGTATTGATGATACGTCTCAGCATATCGAGGTTCTTTTCTGTAGGATAGCCAGTAATCAATGTATTTTGATTGTTCACATCAAGATAGTCAAGCCAAATGTCCTGTACAGGCACGCCTTTGCTTTGATCAAGATAGACTTTCCTGCGAGGATTACCATTTGACGACCAGTAAATTTCACCTCGTGCATCCATTTCGTCAAGTTTATCAGGTGTGAACTGCCAATGCTTTCCATTGGGTGGCATCATGCCTCGCCAAGACCCTCCTGTGGCACCATTGCGTATTCCTGGAGCGTGTATAGGTACACGTTTATATCGGCGTCCTGTACCTGCCTCGGTGAAAGGATATTCTTTTAGAATCTTTTCATCACTCCATTTTTCATAGGGGCGATTCCATACAGGCTCGTCCGTCTTACTGTAGAAAAGAATGTAATCAGAAATGTTCCCGTAAGTCTTGCGAGTATAGTTTTTGGGCTTGCATTTCTTTCGTGTGATCATACCTTTAAAGTTCTGGATGCCGAAAATTTCGTCCATCATTACCTTGACATGAAAAACCATGTTGCTGTCAAGATGAACATAAATGGAGCCTTCCTGAGAGAGCAGCTGGTACATCAATACCAGTCGTTCACGCATAAAGGAGAGATAGCTTTGCTGTGTAAAGCGGTCATTGTATGCATGTTTGAAGTCACGTGTCTCAAACGCACCGCCAGTATTGTATGGAGGGTCAATATAGATGAGTGTCACTTTGCCGCACACATCAGTATCATGGGTCAGTGCTGTAAGTACATTAATGTTGTCAGCATGATAGAGCCGTTTTATACCGTTGCCGGCATGACGAGTTAACATGCGAAAACAGATGTCTGCTTTCGGTTTGAGGCTTTGTTGCTGAACCTCACGGTTAATGGGTACTACTCCAACTGCCATAGTGCATTATTTTTTAGTAAGCCACTTGGTTGTGAGCCTCTCGTTGAACATGCGTAGGGTGATGACCAATAGACGTTGTGGGTTCATGGCCTCAAGTTTGGCGTAGTCATCCCACATCGAACCGAGCAGAAGACCGGGTCCATCATTAACGTAGATGACATGGAGGCCACGTCGACGCAAGGTTTCATACTCTAGTATTTCACGTGCGCAGTTCACATAACCACCTGTGCGATCGTCCTCCTGTGCACCGCCGCGGTCGCTGTCGTAACGTACGAAGCCGACAGCTATAGGATTGCCAACTTTGTTACGAATGACGAAATCACATGGGCGGTTGGGGTTTGGGTAGTCGGGGAAGATGCTCTGCAGCTGAATATCAGAACCAGCTCGTTTTGGTCCTTCGATATTGAAATTCTGAAAAGTTGAAGTGAACATATTGAAGAAACGTTCAGTGAGATCGTAACCCTTCTGACCTCTATCTTTGTATTCCCACAGAACGGCACAAATAGCCTCGTCAGGCATCGGACGGCTGTCAAAAGCAGCCTGGACCTCGTTGATACGCCTAAAATCTTTGCCATATTGCTCGCATACCATCGGTATCATCGACTTTTTCTTTAGCATTTCCACGGGTGTCTGCGGTGATACATATTTTCGGAAAACGCGGCACAGTTGTACACGCATCCATGGTATTGTCACCTCGGTAATGGCTTGAAGCAGACGCACAGATGACTCAGAACTCTTTAGTAGTTGACCGAATGTCATGAGCACTGGTTTATAAAGCTCACAAGCATCCTGTAAAATGTCAGGGTAGAATTCGCCGCTGGCCATCGTTATCCAATTGGGCGCCTCTTTCTTGTAGTCTGCAAAAGATTTCATAACCGTTTGTTTTTTTACGACTACAAAGATACACATTCTTTTTCAAACTCCTTTCATATTGATTGGATAATTGCACCCATGAGAAAGAAAATGAATAATTAGCAGTTGTCAATCATAACGCATTGACCAGAAAATAGAACAAATGGTGAACAAGTTATGAAAGAGATAAACGGTTTGTATGGAATAACATTTCAAAAATGGGGGGCAACATGTTGTATACCCCCCATTTTGACATATAGAGTTTGCATTTATATGCATTTACATCATGCCGCCCATGCCTGGAGCGCCACCCATTGGCATAGCGGGTTTCTCCTCCGGCTGGTCAACGACCACACACTCTGTGGTGAGGAACATGCCAGCGATAGAAGCAGCATTCTCCAAGGCCACACGTGCCACTTTGGCTGGGTCGATCACACCGCTCTTACGCAGGTCTTCATAGACATCGAGGTGTGCATTGTAACCGAAGTCACCCTCGCCCTCGCGCACTTTCTGTACCACGACGGCACCCTCGCGACCAGCATTCTCCACGATCTGGCGGAGCGGCTCTTCGATAGCGCGTGCCACGATGCATACACCTGTCTGCTCGTCAGCATTGTCGCCTTTGACATCTTTCAGGGCTTCGAGTGCACGGATGTAAGTGGTTCCACCACCTGCCACGACACCTTCTTCGATGGCAGCACGGGTAGCGCAGAGTGCGTCGTCCACGCGGTCTTTCTTCTCTTTCATCTCCACCTCGCTGTTGGCGCCGACGTAGAGCACAGCCACACCTCCGGAGAGTTTGGCCAGACGCTCCTGCAGTTTCTCCTTGTCATAAGAGCTGGTAGTGTTGGCGATCTCATT
>JAEEGL015316668.1_pt1 | contig 20419 bp, 19 predicted proteins | sample 9134231 | NCBI WGS metagenome assembly JAEEGL01 (sample SAMN16246548, study PRJNA631951) | gut metagenome | biome: gut microbiome; feature: rumen; material: fiber-attached | host: Bos | place: Iran: Karaj | collected 2018-10 | reverse complement strand
TCCGTGTCGCTCTCCACATCCTTCACCAGATACTCCCTGCGGCAGAGCTGCAAACAGGCTCCGCGGTTAGCACTGTAATTATACTCATCCAAACTCAGATAGCACTTCCCGCTCACGCTCATGCACAATGCTCCGTGGGCAAACACCTCCACCTGCACCAGTTCACCTTTCGGCCCGCGGATGTCGTTGTCGCGGATATACTGCGTAATCTCCGCCACCTGCCGCAAGGGCAGCTCGCGCGCGGTCACCACCACGTCGGCCCATTGGGCAAAGAAACGCACCGCCTCCACGTTGGAGGTATTGCACTGCGTCGAGATATGCACCTCCACCCCTATGCTGTGGGCGTAGGTTATCACCGCCATGTCGCTGGCAATGATGGCCGTGATGCCCGCCGCTTTGGCGGCCTGCACCAGCGCGTGCATCTCCTCAATCTCGTTGTTGTAGATAATCGTGTTCACCGTCAGGTAGGTACGCACCCCATGTCTCTGGGCAGTTTCCGCGATGCGTCCCAAATCCTCCAACGTGAAATTGGCCGCCGAGCGCGACCGCATATTCAAGTTTCCCACGCCGAAATAGACAGCGTCGGCACCCGCCTGAATGGCGGCGCTGAGGCTCTCGTAGCTCCCCACGGGAGCCATAATCTCCACTTGCTGCTGCGGCGCTGCTGTGCCGCCCATGTCGTTTATTGCGTTCATCATTCTGATTGTCTGTTCTATCCGTGCAAACCCCTCCTGTGGGGTTTCCTTTTGCAAATTTACACAATTAATGTGACATACACATAGACTCACGAAAAAAAGTTCATCAAACACGAATCGCCACGAGTTCACCAATTCATTTATGGACAATTTGTGTTTGTTTTAGAAGTAATAAACCACTGTCCCCTGCCCTACCCGTCTTCTCTACAAACCAACATTTTTTCTCCACACTACAATAATTCCCATCTACTTCCGTTAAAAGAAACAAAAATTAAGATTACTCTGTTCCACTAACAAGCAACAGCCCCATGAAAATCAATATCCGAAAGATGGGCATCCTGCCCAAAATCCTTATCGCCATTGCCCTCGGCATTGGCTGCTCATTCTTCATGCCGGGATGGGCCGTGCGTGTCTTCCTCACCTTCAACTCCATCTTCAGCAACTTCCTTGGCATGTTCATCCCGTTGCTCATCATCGGCCTCGTGGCTCCCGGCATCGCCGACTTAGGGCGCGGTGCTGGCAAACTGCTGCTCATCACCGTTGTGCTTGCCTACGGCTCCACCGTCCTTTCCGGTGCCTTTGCCTACGGCTCCTGCGCCTTGGCCTATCCTTACATCCTCGGCGACGGCCTCAGTGCCCTTGGCAACATGGACATGACCAACGCCCTCACCCCATATTTCACCATCGAGATGCCCGCCTTCATCTCCGTCACCACGGCACTGGTGCTGGCCTTCATGCTCGGCCTCACCACCGCCTCCATCGACGGCACCACCATGAAAGGCTTCCTCTTCGACTTCCGCGACATCATCACCCGCGTCATCACCTCGGTCATCATCCCTTGCCTTCCCCTCTACATCTTCGGCATCTTCCTGCAAATGGGAGCCGAAGGACATGTCGGGACTGTTCTCGGTGCCTTCCTCAAGATTGTCGGTTTCATCTTCCTCCTTCATGTCACCGAGCTGGTGTTCCTCTTCCTTGTGGCTGGCGGGGTGACGCGCCGCAACCCTTTCCGCGCTCTTGTCACCATGCTCCCTGCCTACGTCACCGCGCTCGGCACCGCCTCCAGCGCTGCCACCATCCCCGTCACCCTGCAGCAAGCCATCAAGAACGGCGTCCGTTCCGAAACGGCTGGGTTCACTGTGCCCCTCTGCGCCACCATCCACATGCCCTGCAGCATTCTTAAAATCACAGCCGTGGCCTACGCCATCAGTCTCAGCATGGGGCTCCCCTGCGACTTCGGCACCTACATCGGCTTCATCATGATGCTCGGCATCACCATGGTGGCCGCTCCCGGCGTTCCTGGCGGAGCCATCATGGCTGCCCTCGGCCTTTTAGGCTCCATGCTCGGCTTCGACGCCAACATGCAGGGACTCATGATTGCCATCTACATTGCCATGGACAGCTTCGGCACTGCCGGCAACGTCACCGGCGACGGCGCCATAGCTCTCATCGTCGACCACATCCGCGGCGATAAAGCATAAATCACCCAAAAACAAAACAGCCTGCAACATCCCACTAAGGTGTGTTGCAGGCTGCTGATTTAAGCGCCTTGGCAGGCCGTGGGGTTAATACTCCACGCGGGGCTCCATCTCCTTGGCTTGAGCCACCATCTTCTCAATCTCCCTGACCGAGGGGACGCGGTTACAGATGTTCTTCTCCGCGTTCACCTCCTCCATCTTGGCGGCGAGGTTGGCGGGCACACGGTGGCGGAACTCCTTGATGGTATCCACACCCGCGGCCTCTAACAATTCGGCAAACTGACCGGCCACACCATGGATGCGGAACAGGTCGGCATGATTGGTCCAGCGCAGTATGAGTTTCTCGCTGATGCCTGTGGTTTCGGCCATTTTGCGGCGGCCAGCACGGGTGGCGCATTGTTCCAGCAGGTCGTCGGTGGTCTTTACACCGGCCTCGTTCAACTTGGCGGCATACACGTCGCCGATTCCTTCAATGTCAATAATTTTGTAAGCCATAATGGTATTTTGTTTAATGTTTTGACCCTTAACGGGGAAAAGTCCCTTTTATTGTGTCCCCCACAACGATTTACCTCCAATTGCCCATTGTGCGCGCCACCCTGTTGTGTGGGACGTGGACGATTGGGGTTTATGAAGTCTTGAGTGTGCCGAAGGCTCACAATCCTATTTACCCCACGCTAAACAACGTACGTATGCAGTGTGGGGAAATCACGGCACTTCGCCTCGTGTGGGGTTAATCAGATTACGTGCTTTCCGCACGTTTATCGGACATTGATGTTCCCCACACTAAGAGTGCGGGGTTATTTCTTCGAGGCAAATTATTGAAATCCCCTAATGACCAATTCGGGTTCATTTCAACTCGATGATGTCGCTCCATCTTGTTGTGTAGTTCGGGCTTTTGTATTCGTGCTTGATGGCATCGGCAAACTGTGTCGCCTTGCCCTTGGCGTCCCTGCCGCGGAACTGCTGCGCCCCGAGGATGACGGTCTCGGTGCCATTCACCTTGTTCAGCTTATCCAGCACCTTGTCCAACCGCTTCATCTTCTCAAACCGTTCAGCGTCGAAGTCGAGGAAACTGGTCTGAATGCCTCCGCGGGTCTCCATGCTCATCACTATGACACCCGCCTTCTTGTATTGGAAACCTGTACGGTAAATCTTATCGAACGCCTCCATGGCCTTTTTCACAATCACGATACTGGCATTGGAAGGGGTGGGCAGTGAGGCCTCGCCGAAATTGTGGTATTGTCCCAAGTCCTCGCGGAAGGGATTGGTGCTCAGAAACACGCCCACCACCGAGGCCACGGTGTCCTGTTTCCTCAACTTCTCCGCGCACCGCGCCGCATAGTTGGCAATGTAGGTCTTCAGCTGGTCCGGGTCGCCTATCATGCCGGGGAATGAGCGGCTCACGCAGATGCTTTTCTTCTTTGCCGGCTCGTCGTTGGGCACACAGTCAATGCCGTTCAGCTCCATCCATGTGCGCAGCAGGACCACCCGGTTGAACTCCGCATTCACCCATTCGCGGCTGCTCTGTGCGAAATCGTATGCCGTCTTGACACCCAGGTTCTCCAAGCGTGAAGCGTAGCGTCGGCCTATGCCCCACACCTCGGCTATGGGGTACAGCTTCAAGGCCTTGCTTCGCTTCACATCGTCGTCTATCAGGCAGCAGTGCTTGTAGCCCGCGTAGTGCTTGGCAAAGTGCGAGGCCATTTTGGCGAGGGTCTTTGTGGGTGCGATGCCAATGCTCACAGGGATGCCCACCCGTTGGCGGATAGTCTTGTAGAGGTTCTCGCCCCACGCTTTCAGGTCAACCCGCTCCATTCCCTTCAGTATCACGAAGGCTTCGTCGATGGAGTAGCGGAAATAGTCCGGTGCCTGCTGGGCGATGATGGCCATGACCCGCGCCGTCAGGTCGCCGTACAACTCATAGTTGGAGGAGAAGACGGCAATTTTCTGGTCCGGGAACTGCTGTGCCAGCTTGAAGAAAGGCGTTCCAGCCTTAATGCCCATCCTCTTGGCCTCGTTGGAGCGGGCCACCACGCAGCCGTCATTGTTCGAGAGCACCACCACCGGCTTGCCGTTCAAGTCCGGTCGGAACACCCGCTCACAGCTGACGTAGCAGTTGTCGCAGTCAACAACGGCAAAGAAGTCCATTCAATTCCAGGGTTTTATTGTGTAGGCCACCACCCCCCACACCTCGAAATCGTCGTTGGTGTCCACACGGATGGGGGTGTATTTGGGGTTGGCGGGTCGGAGCTCGATGTAGCCTTCATCCTTGTGGGTGGTGTCCAGATACTTGATGGTGAACTCCTCATTGATATAGGCCACCACAATGGAGCCGTTGTGGGGCTCGCGGCTCCGGTCAATCACTGCAATATCCCCATCGTTGATTCCCGCCTCTATCATGCTGTCGCCGCACACCCGACCGTAGAAAGTGGATTCGGGGTGCTTCACTATGTCGCGATTGAAATCGAGGCTGTCATGCAGGTACTCCTCGGCAGGGCTGGGGAACCCCGCTCGCAACTCGGTGGCTATAGGCAGTTTCAACTCAAGCTCGAACTGGCTGTTTAATATGGCGATATTGTCCATCTGCACTTCTGTCAAGTAATATTTGCAACATAACGCCGACATGCCGACTTTATTGCTTCCCGGCGCCTTTTTCCGTCGCGGTGGCGCACTCCCGCCTCGCGTCCAGGCCGTCCGCTTCCTCACGTTCGGGGCTGAGACCGAAGCAACTTAGGGGCAGGTCCACTCGTTGGCCCTCATCTGGAAAACACAGCTTATATCATTTATCCAAGTAAAAAGGAACAAATATTAGAGAAATGAGGAACAACTGAGGTAAAAGGAGTGGAGGAACAGCGAAGGGGGAAAAATGGCAGAGAGAGCGACTGGAGCCGCCGCCTTGCGGCGGCGGCTCCACTGCGGCAACCCTTCCGCGAGGATGGAGAAGCCTGTATTTCTTCATGGATTTGAATTACTCAATTTTTTTTTATAATAATTGAGATTTTCTTTGTATTTTTGCATTCTATAAACTACAACTAACTACTGCCGAAAAAGCACAAAAGGATTACCGTAATGGAGAAACCTCTGATACTGTCCATCGAGTCGTCGTGCGACGATACGTCAGCCGCCATACTGCGCGGTGACCGCATATTGAGTAACGTCATCGCCTCGCAGAAGGTGCATGAGCAATACGGGGGCGTGGTGCCGGAGCTGGCATCGCGTGCCCACCAGCAGAATATAGTGCCGGTGGTGGATGCGGCCATCGTGAATGCAGGTGTGGACCGCCGCGACATCAAGGCGGTGGCCTTCACCCGCGGGCCGGGGCTGCTCGGGTCGCTGATGGTGGGGGTGTCGTTTGCCAAAGGCTTTGCCCAGTCGTTGGACATACCGCTGATTGAGGTGAACCACTTGCAGGCCCACGTCCTGTCCCACTTCATCAAGGAGACGGAAGAGAGCGTGGTGCCGCAGTTCCCCTTCATCTGCCTGTTGGTCAGCGGCGGGCACACACAGATACTGCTGCTGCGCAGCCACTTTGAGATGGAGGTGCTGGGGCAGACAATTGACGACGCTGCCGGCGAAGCCATTGACAAGGCCGCGAAAATCATGGACCTGGGCTATCCCGGCGGGCCTATCATCGACCGTCTGGCCAAGGAGGGCAACGCCGATGCTTTCCACTTTGCCACACCCCACATTGAGGGCTACGACTACAGCTTCAGCGGCATCAAGACCTCGTTCCTCTACTTCCTGCGCGACCGCTTGGCGGAGAATCCCTCGTTTATCGAGGAGCACAAAGCCGACCTTTGCGCCTCGATACAGCAGTGCATTGTGGGTTTCCTGGTGAAGAAGCTGGAGCGCGCTGTAAAGGACACCGGCGTGAAGCAGGTGGCCATTGCGGGTGGTGTATCGGCTAACAGTCTGCTGCGCAGCGAGGTGGAACGCTTGGGCCGTCGCAGACACCTGCAGGTGTTTATCCCCAAGTTCCAGTTCTGCACGGACAATGCCGCCATGGTGGGCATTGCGGGCTACTTCAAGTACCTGAAAGGCGACTTTGCCGACATTGCACTGCCGCCTTACGCCAGGGCTGACGAATGAGAAAGAAACAGCAAGAGCCGCAACAGGCTCTATAGATAACGAAACGAGATGAAACGTTTTATGGTCATAGTAGGAGCATTGCTGAGCGCATGGATGTGTGCCGGGCAGGACATACACTTCTCACAGGTGGATGCCGACCCGGTGCTGCTGAATCCTGCCTACGCGGGTTTCTACCAGGGAACGGGACGTTTCGGCGTGGTGTACAGGAACCAGTGGGCATCGGTGAGCATACCTTACCAGACGGTGGCTGTGACGGGCGAAGCGGCTCTATGGCGCGGAGGCACACGCAACGGCTTGAGTGTGGGCGCGACGGTGTTTAACGACGACGCCGGGACGCTGAGCTACGGCACCACCTCCGGCCACCTCTCCTTGGCCTATTACCACTCGCTGAACCGCTCGGGGACCAGCGTGCTCTCCGCCGGCTTTGAGGGCGGATGGGCGCAGAGCGGCTACGACCCTTCGCGTGCCGAGATGGAGGACGGTTCAGAGCGTTTCGATGTGCCCAAGGTGGACTATCCCCTGTTTGCCATAGGGTTGGCATGGTACTGGCAGCCCATGGCCGATTTCCATGCCAAGGTGGGTTTCTCGATACGCAATCTGAACAGGCCTAACATATCGTACCTGCACCTTGACGATACTTACTTGGAACGGCGCTACAGCCTCTTTGCGCGGGCCGAGTATCGCTGCTGGCGCAGCGTGTCGCTGCTGCCCGTGGTGATGGCCCAGACACAAGGCAAGCACCGCGAACTGGTGTATGGCGCCGACGTGAAATGGTACTTGGAAGAGGGCGGTGCGCGAGAGGTGAGCGTGCGAGCGGGCGTGGCCTACAGGCATGCCGACGCCTTGATAGCCAACCTAATGGTGGAGTATGACGCCTTTCTGTTCACTTTCTGCTATGATGCCAATGTGTCCGGCCTCTCCGTGGCCAGCGGAGGGGTGGGGGCTTTTGAGGCCGGGATAGTATACCGACTGGCCAAAGGCAACAAGAAGACGAAGGCGATGAAGTGCCCCAGGTATTAACAGCAAGGAGAAGGCGTGCGGGTGAAGACGAAACATTTTTCCCAGAAGAAACTGGGACTGAGATAATAAACAGCAAGTATGATGAAACGAATGGTTCTTTTGGCAGCGGCGACGGCGTTAGCGCTGAGCCTTTTCGGACAGACGCGCTACGAGGTGACGCACATCCCTGTGGGAGTGAACACCACGGGCAGCGAGACGGGAGGAGTGCTGGTGGACGACAGCGTGCTGCTCTACACCTCAATGATGAATGAGGATGCCAACCGCCTGTATTTGGTGGATTTCACACCGGTGCTGACACAGGTGATGGAGACGCGCGTGGCAACGGACGGCACGTTGGGTGAGCCGACGCAGAACCGCTGGGGACTGAATGCAGTGGGAATGAACTGCGGCCACGTGGCATATGATGCCAAGAACGATATACTGTACTTCACGCGCAGTGCCTTTGGCAAGGATGGCGTGAACCACATCTACTATACCCGACGGGTGAACAAGCGTTGGCGCAAGGCTGTAGAGCTGGGCGGCGACGTGAACCTGGAGGGGTACACAAGCACACACCCCGCCGTGGGCTACCTGCCCGACGGGAAGACCATCCTCTACTTCACCTCGGACCGTCCGGGAGGGGTTGGCGGCATGGACATCTGGTACACGATAATGATTAACGAGGGCAAACCGGGAAATTGCACCAACCTGGGCCAGCCGGTGAACAGCGAGCGGGACGACGTGACCCCGTTCTATGCCAACGAGGAGGGTTGCCTCTACTTCTCCAGCAACAGGACTGGGGGGCTGGGCGGCTTCGACATCTATTGCTCTGAGGGCGTCCGCAACAGCTGGCAGCTGCCGCGGACGCTGGGCAAAGGGGTGAACAGTGCCTACGACGACCTGTTTTTCACCCTGCAGCCTTGTCGCTGCCGCTGTGTGCAGGAACGCGAGGACACGACAGAGGTGGTGGTGGCCTGCGGGTTCCTGTCGTCCAACAGGCCGGGGTCACTCTACGAGACGGACAGCAACTGCTGCAACGACCTCTACCGCTGGCGGAGACTGCACAGGCCGTCGGACGTGCCGACTCCGCAGCCCGAAACACCCCCGAGCCAACGGGCTTTGGACCTGCTGCCGCTGAGCCTCTACTTCCATAACGACGAGCCGACACCCTGCACGCTGGACACGACCACGCGGCTGGACTACAGTGCTACCTACAAGCGATACTACCAGCTGCGCGACGAGTACAAAGGGGCGCAGCCAAGCCCTGTGGACCGACGCAAATGGGACTCGGTGCAGGGGGCGGTGGACATCTTCTTCGACTACGAGCTGAAGAAGGGATACAGCGACTTGCAGGAGTTTCTGGGGCTGCTGTACGACGATTTGAAGGCCGGACGCAGGGTCTGCATCACGGTGGACGGGTTTGCAAGCCCTCTGTTCGAAAGCCTGTATAATGTGTACTTCTCGAAAAGGCGCATAGACAGTTTCCACAACGAGTTGCTGCGGTGGAACAATCAAGCCCTGCTGCCCTTCTGGAACAACGGGGCATTGAAGTTGACGACCGTGGCCCACGGGGCTGCGGACACTAACGTGGTGGCCCCTTCGGACCCCCTACGCAATCCGCGGAGCGTGAAGTCGGTCTACAGCATGGAGGCCGCACATGCACGCAGGATAGACATTGTGGATTACCATTACATCAAATAGTCAAATCGAACAACAGGTTATGAAGATACTTTGTGTGGTACGCAACTATGCTCCCCACGCCGGAGAGATGAAGGCCGAGGTGCCTAAGGAACCGACATTTTTTATGAAACCGGACAGCGCGTTGAACCCAAAGCAGATGCCGCTGTTCTATCCGGATTTCACAGAAGACTTGCAGCACGAGGCGGAGATTGTGGTGAAGATAGACCGGCTGGGGAAGTGCATCGAGCCCCGTTTTGCACACAGGTATTACCACGAGGTGGCTCTGGGCATAGATTTCACCGCCCGCGACCTGCAACGACAGGCCAAGGCTGCAGGGTTGCCCTGGTTAGTGTCGAAGGGTTTTGACGGCAGCGCCGTGGTGGGGCCGTTTGTGACGCTGGAGGAGCTGGGCAGCATGAAGGGCAAGGAACGTGCCAGCATGGACGACATAAACTTCGAGCTGCGCCGCAACGGTTCCGTTGCCCAGAAGGGCAACACGGGCGAGATGATATTTGATGTGGACAGGCTGATAGCCCACATATCGCGATTCATGACCCTGCGCACGGGCGACTTGATTTTTACCGGCACTCCGGAAGGGGTCGGCCCCGTGCAGATTGGGGACGTGCTGGATGGGACGATAGAAGGAAAGCCTATGCTGCACTTGGAAATCAAATAGACATCAACGCACTTGGTAACAGCAAAAAGAATAAGGGCGGCCCGAAAACGAGTCGCCCTTGACATTAATAGAAAGGAGGGTGTTGCTGTGTGAGGCGGCAAGGCAAGGCTCTTGCCGCGAGTGTGTACAGATTAGAAGTGGAAACCTACGCGGAGACCCAGAGTGCCTAAAGAGGTACGGGTGCGGCCGGTGTAGTTCTCCTCATTGGGATCGGGAGCAGACTTCTTGGTAGGCTCGATGAGGTGGCTGCCAAAGCCCGTGTAGTTGAGGCTGAGGGTGACATGCTCGCCCAGATAGGTACCAATGCCAGCCATCCAGGTCAATCCACCACTGGGTTTGTAGTAGAAGGTGCTGCCGGGGTAGCCGTTCTTGGTGACGAAGAGGAAGTCGTAGCCAATACCCAACTCGGCAAAGGGCTGAAGGTCGGGCATGAGTTTGTAGCGATACTTGAGACCGAGCATGAAAGGCAGGTTGAAATAGTGGGGAGCAGTGGGATACTGATTCAGGGAATCGGCATGGCTGTCATATTCTTTGCGGATGGAGGGGCCGGAGTTGTTCCAAAGGAGACTGATTTCGGCAAAGGGCTGGAGTTCGCCTACTCCCACGTCAAACCAAAGACCAAAACGAGCAGTGGCACCGAGGCCGGCAGAAGCTCCCTTACCAATCTGGCTGCGGTCCAAAACCTGGAAATCACCGTAGGGCTTCAGGTTGACATTGTCGTTGAATTGAGCCATGGGAAGTGTCCCATTGAGGAAAACGGAAGTTTCAATTTGCTGTGCTTTGGCGGTAATACCTGCGCACAACAGGGCTATGCCAATGCATAATGACTTGATATATCTACTCTTACTCATGATATGTGTTTTTTTGATTGTGATACAAAAATAATATTTTTTTTTTATTTCACAAGTATGATTAGAAAAATTAGATGTTGCAGCTGATTTCACACTGATGTTTTGCCATCTCGGAACGGCCAAGACGGATGATGCAGCGGCAGGAGTCGAGGAAACGACGGTCGCGCTCGGCGTCGAGGAGCAGGAGGTAGCCCATAATGATGTAGGCCAGGCTCTCGGCGAGGGCACGGACATTGTGTTCGAAGGCTTCACCGGCACCATCGGCAGTGAGTTGGGTGTGCATGGTCTGGTAGTCGGCAGTCATCTGGCGGAGCACTTCGCGCAGGGGTTCGAGTTCGGCACTGATGGGCATGGCATCGTAGTCGGTAATGCGTTTGAGATAGTTGCCATTGCTGATGCCCTTGGTGGCGGCGACGACCTGCAACTGGGAGGTGCCTTCGTAGATGCTGAGGATGCGTGCATCGCGGTAGAGACGCTCACAGGTGTACTCCTTCATGAAGCCACTGCCACCGTGAATCTGGATGCAGTCGTAGGCGCACTGGTTGGAGTACTCGCTGGCCATGAGTTTGGTGATGGGGGTGAGACAATCGGCATTGCGCAGATGAGCCTTCATGGCCTGACGCTCTTCGCCAGTGAGAGGACGGATGCGCGAGAGGCGCTCGTAGCAGTTGGCGAGGTCGACCTGGCGTGCGGTCTCGTAGAGGAGGGAGCGGACGGCATCGGTCTTGGCACGCATGGTGTGGAGGATGTCCTGGACGGGAATCATCTTGTCGATGGTCTTGCCAAACTGTTCGCGGGTAGCGGCATATTCGACGGCCTCGCGGAAGGCGGCTTCGCACAGACCGACAGCCTGGGCACCGACGCCGAGACGGGCACCGTTCATGAGGGACATGGTGTACTTGATAAGGCCCAGACGGCGTTCGCCGACAAGCTGGCAGGGGGCATTGGTGAAGACAAGCTCGGCAGTGGGAGAGCCGATGATGCCCATCTTATGCTCGATGCGACGGACGGTGAGACCACCGTCGTTGCGGTCGTAAACGAAATAGGAAAGGCCACGGCCATCGGTAGTGCCCTCTTCGGAACGTGCAAGGACGAGGTGGATGTCGGCATCGCCATTGGTGATGAAGCGCTTGACACCGTTGAGACGCCAGCATTTGGCGGCCTCGTCGTAGGTGGCTTTGAGACGCACAGACTGCAGGTCGGAACCGGCATCGGGCTCAGTAAGGTCCATGCTGCAAGTGGCTCCCTGATAGATGCGGGGGAGGAACTTGTCCTTGATTTCCTCGGAGGCGAAGTCCTCGATGGTGTCGGCACAGTCCTGAAGCATCCAGATGGTGGCAAAGCCCACATCGGCACGGGCTACAACCTCGCCGGCCATGGTGGTGACGGTGCCGGGCATGTTGAGGCCGTGGTATTTGCGGCGCTGCTTGATGCCGTAGAGGCCGGACTGGGTGAGGGTCTGATGGTTCTGGGCGGTGCCAGGGGCATAGACTACACGACCGTCGACCACTTTGGGGCCTTCGGCGTCGACCTGCGCGGCATTGGGAGCGATGACCTCGGCGGTGATTTCGCCGATGAGGTCCATGGCTTGCTGATAGCCCTCGACGGCTTCGGCTGCATTGGCAGGGGCATCGGGGTACTGGCCGGCTTCCTCGAAGTTATTCTCGCGGAGGGTGGCAATCTTTTCGATATCGGGGTGCTGAAGGTAGAACTTCAGACTTTCATTGTCGCTATAATAATTCATGGCTGGATTTTGCAAGGGTTAAATTATTTTTTGCACGACTGGTAAGCGTTGATGAGGCGAGGGATGATTTCGCACACATCGCCAATGATGGTGTAGTCGGCAATGGAGTTGATAGGAGCGTCGGGGTCGGTGTTGATGGAAATAATCTGTCCGGACTGTTCCATACCCACGCGATGCTGGACGGCACCCGAGATACCACAGGCGATATAGAGCTTGGGACGCACAGTGACACCGGTCTGGCCAATCTGACGGTCGTTGGAGCAGAACCCGGCATCGACAGCTGCACGGCTGGCACCCACTTCGCCACCAATCATGTTGGCGAACTTGTAAAGCATCTCGAAGTTCTCTTTGCTGCCCATGCCGTAGCCACCGGCCACAATGATGGAGGCACCCTTGATGTCGACACCTTGCGGGTCGATTTGGCGGCTGATGACTTTCAGGCATTCGTCCTCGGCACGCAGATATTTGGATGCATCCAGAAGGATGAGCTGGCCTTTGCGGTTGGCATCGACAATCTCTTTACGCATGACACCCTCGCGCACGGTGGCCATCTGGGGACGGGTCTCGGGGCTGACAATGGTGGCCACGATGTTGCCGCCAAAGGCAGGACGGATTTGGTACAGGATGTCGTGATATTCCTTACCGGTTTTGAGGTCGGTGTGGTCGCCAATTTCGAGGGCGGTGCAGTCGGCCGTAAGGCCACAACGCAGGTGGGAGGCGATGCGCGGGGCAAGGTCGCGGCCTACGCTGGTGGCGCCATAGAGCACCACTTCGGGTTGACGCTCACGGATGATGCTGTCCACAATACTGAAGTGGGGCAAAGTGCGATAAGGCGACAGGCGCGGGTCGTTGGCATAGAGGATGGTATCGACACCATAGGGGTATAACTGCTGTTCGAGGTCAGCAACATTGCTGCCAGCCACGATGGCTTCGAGCTGACCGCCCAGACGGTCGGCCAGTCGGCGCCCTTTGGAGCAGAGTTCAAGGCTCACGTCGGCCACACGGCCCAATTCGTTGATTTCAATATATACGAGTATGCTGTTCATAATTTATCCAATGATGTGGTTGGTGACAAGGTTTGAGATAAGGCTGTTGAGTGATTCCTGCGTGTTCTCGACGCGGATGTTGTCCTTCTGGGTCAACACCACGCTGTCCACGTTTTTCACCTTGGTGGGGGAACCGGAGAGACCCAGACGCTCAAATTCGGGGTTCACGTCGTCGGCAGTCCACACAGGAATTTCGAGGTGACGGTTTTTCAGCACCAGGTGGGCATGGCGGAAACGGGGACGCGGAGCACTGCCACACACGGTGACGAGGACGGGCATCGGTGCTTCGACAATCTCGGTACCGCTCGAAATGCGACGCTTGATGCGGATGCACTTCTCGTTCACCTCAAGCAGCTCTTCGGCATAGGTGATTTGGGGAATATCCATCTTCTCGGCCACTTGGGGACCCACCTGAGCGGTGTCGCCGTCGATGGCCTGACGGCCACCAAAAACGAGGTCGACGTGACCCAGTTTCTTCACAGCACAGGAGATGGCGTAGGAGGTTGCGAGTGTGTCAGCACCGGCAAAACGGCGGTCGGACAGCACAAAGCCGTCGTCGGCACCACGGTATATAGCCTCGCGGATAATCTCTTCGGCACGGGGAGGTCCCATGGTCACCACGGTGATGGTGGAGCCGGGGAGCGCCTCCTTGACTTGAAGAGCCATTTCGAGGGCGTTGAGGTCTTCGGGATTGTAGACGGCCGGAAGGGCAGAACGGTTGATGGTGCCTTCGGGGGTCATGGCCTCGGGTCCCACATTGCGGGTGTCGGGAACCTGCTTGGCCAATACTACGATTTTAATGCTCATATTGTTCAGATTAATGATTCAACGATTGATTGTTGCTTGTTGTGTGTGGCTTCCCGCCGTGTGGAGTGGACGGCGGCTGCTTACTCAGCAGGCGGAATGGGCATCGGTTTCGGGGCTGATGCGCTTCACCATGCCTTGCAGGGCGGTGCCGGGACCCACCTCGATAAACTCAGTGGCGCCGTCGGCAATCATGTTCTGCACAGTGGCAGTCCAGCGGACGGGCGAGGTGAGCTGTGCCACCAGGTTGCGCTTTATCTGGTCGGGATTGTCGACCGGGGTGGCGCACACATTCTGATAGCAAGGGCAGATGGGCGTATGGAACTGGGTGCGCTCGATGGCTTCGGCCAGTTCAACACGGGCAGGCTCCATGAGGGGGCTGTGGAAGGCTCCACCCACGGCCAGGGGCACAGCGCGGCCTTTCAGCTCTTTCAGCCGGTCGCAAGCCTGAGCCACACCTTCCATGGTGCCGCTGATGACCAGCTGGCCAGGCGTGTTGTAGTTGGCGGCAACCACCACCTGTCCGGCAGCGGTAATCTCGGCGCAGACATCCTCCACGGTCTTGTCATCCAGTTTCAGGATGGCGGCCATGGTCGAGGGCTGTTTCTCGCAGCAACGCTGCATGGCGTTGGCACGGGCAATGACCAGTCGCAGACCGTCCTCAAAGCCCATGGCACCAGTGGCCACTAAGGCGCTGAATTCGCCCAGCGAATGGCCTCCCACCATGTCGGGCATGAATTCGCTGCCCATATAGGTGGCAAGGATTACGGAGTGGAGGAAGATGGCGGGCTGCGTCACTTTGGTCTGTTTCAAGTCCTCGGGGGTGCCGGCAAACATCAGGTCGGTGATGCGGAAACCTATAATATCGTTGGCTTGCTCAAAGAGCTCGCGGCAACGGTCGTTGTTGTCATAAAGGTCTTTGCCCATTCCTACGAACTGGGCGCCCTGTCCAGGGAAAACGTATGCTTTCATGTTTGAGTGTCTTAGTTCAATAAATTGTGTGCGGAGAGAACCCATGGGTGCCCTCCGCACTTTTTTATGCTTGATTATAAACTGATACCTCCATCAATGCAGATTACCTGACCGGTGACGTACTCGGAGAGGTCTGATGCCAGGAAGAGGCTCACCCTTGCCACATCCAGCTCGGTGCCGGCGCGGTGCATGGGAATATCGTCGAGCCACTTCTTGCGGGCTTCGTCGGGGATGGCGTCGGTCATGGCCGTCTGGATGAAACCGGGAGCAATGGCATTGCAACGGATGTTGCGCGAACCAAACTCCTGGGCAAAGGACTTGGTGAAACCGATAATACCGGCCTTGGCAGCTGAATAGTTGCACTGGCCGCCGTTGCCGTTCACGCCGACCACAGAGCTGGTGTTGATGATGCTTCCACTGCGTTTCTTCATCATGTAGGGGATGAAAGCCTTGCAGTAGTTGAACACCGAGCGCAGGTTAATTTGGATGACCAGATCCCAATCTTCGGGAGACATGCGGAGCAACAGGTTGTCGCGGGTGATGCCGGCATTGTTCACAATGGCATCCATGCGTCCGTAGCGCTCGATAACCGTCTTGGCCAAGGCCTCGGTCTGAGCCCAGTCGGCTGCGTTGGCAGTATAGAATGAGCAGTCGGGATTGATGGCTTTCAGTTTCTCCATCAGTTCCACACTGCTGTCGGTCTCTTTAAGATCGGTCACAATCACCGTGGCTCCCTCTTCGGCGAAGAGTTCAGCCGTGCGGCGGCCAATGCCGCGTGCAGCACCCGTAATAAGGGCTATCTTGTTTTCTAACAGGTTCATGTTGTGTAGTTTTTATGTCGTTTCTAAATCTTATGATGAGCATTGCGCCCATACAATTCATAAAACATATCAACGCACAAATGTGATTATTATTGTGTGTCTCGGAAAAATAATGAGCTACTGTTTGTCTACCAGCACAAACGACAGCTTGCCCTTGCAGGCAACCTTGCCGTCCACGTATGCTGTAGCGTCGACAAAGAAGATGAGGCCCTTGCGTGCCGTGATGCGGGCATTCACCGTGATGGTGTCGCCGGGATGCACGGGCTGGCGGAAACGCACCTCGTTCAGACCGCTGTAGAGGGTCAGACGGTTGTGCAACTCATCCAGCAACAGGACGGCGGACGACTGCCCCATGATTTCGCACAGAATCACACCTGGCACAATGGGATTTCCGGGGAAGTGTCCTTGCAGGAAGAACTCGTCGCCGCGCACATGGTAGTGGGCTATGGCCATATCGCCTTCCATTGTCATATCATCCACCAACAGCATCGGTTCGCGGTGGGGTAAGAATTGCTTAATCTCTTCTCTTGTCATCATAAATGCGAAACTATTATATTATTCACTATTCTGGATTGTCCAGTTACAATCAAATGTGTCTATTTCACTCGTCTCAGGGCCACACAAGCGTTTTGACCGCCAAAGCCGAACGAGTTGGACAGTGTGATGTCAACCATGCTCTTGCGGGCCTTGTTGGGGATGTAGTCGAGGTCGCAAGCGGGGTCGGGTTCCTGATAGCCGATGGTCGGAGGCAGCACACCGTTCTTGATGGCCAAGGCACAGACAATCAGCTCCACGGCACCGGCAGCTCCCAGCATGTGGCCGAGCATTGACTTGGTCGAGCTGATTTCCACCTTGCGGGCAACCTCTTCGCCCAGAGCTTTCTTGATGGCCATCGTCTCACTGGCATCGTTCAGCGGGGTGCTGGTGCCGTGAGCGTTGATGTACATCTTCTCCCTGGGTTGGAAACCGGCCTCTTCGGCAGCCAGACGGATGGCCTCGGCGGCGTTGCGTCCCTCGGGGTGGGGAGCTGTGTAGTGGTAGGCGTCGCAGGTGTTGCCGTAGCCACTCACCTCAGCATAAATCTTGGCACCGCGCTTGCGGGCGCACTCCTCGCTCTCCAGAATCAGGATGCCGGCGCCTTCGCCCATCACGAAACCTTTGCGGCGGGCATCGAAAGGCACTGAAGCCGACAGCGGGTCGGGATTCTGCGTGAGAGCCTTCATGTTGTTGAAGCCTGCCAGTGCGATGTCGCAAATGGCACTCTCGGCACCACCGCAAATCATGGCGTCGGCACGGCCATCACGTATCAGGCGGTAAGCCTCGCCCACGGCGTGGGTACCAGTGGCGCAAGCGGTCACTACGGGCAGGTTGGGGCCCTGGCAATTGTACTTGATGGCCACGTTGGCCGAACCGATGTTGGCAATCATCATGGGGATGAAGTGAGGCGACACACGGCGTGTGCCCTCTTCCATCAGCTTGGTGTGTTCGGCATTGAAGGTCTTGATGCCGCCAATACCTGAACCCACAGCGCAGCCAATGCGCATGGGGTCAACGTCCGTGCCCACCTGCAGCCCGCTGTCCGTCATTGCCTGATGGGCGGCGGCAAGGGCAAAGAGGGTGTACATGTCGTTGCGACGGATGGTACCCTTGTCAATGTCATACTCTTCGGGATTGAAATTCTTCACCTCAGCGGCCACATGCACGGGCAAGTTTTCGCTGTGAGGGGCTGCAATGGGGGCTATGCCGCAACGGCCAGCTATCAGCCCTTCCCATAAACTCTCAATGTTGTTGCCAAGCGGTGTCACACACCCGAGGCCAGTTATATATACCTTATTCATATTGTTTCTTTTTTAGTGTTGTTTTTACTATACTTATTAGAGCCTACTGGCTCGTTCTTTTTCATTAATACTCCATGAGCAGTGAGCCTGTGGTAAAACCAGCTCCGAAACCACTCATCACAAGCAGGTCGCCACGCGAAATCTTGTTGGCTCTTACCAACTCATCAAGCAAGATGGCTATACTGGCTGACGAAGTGTTGCCATACTTCTGCACCGTAGTAGGATACTGCTCGGGGTCGCCGCCCAGATATTGCTCAATACCCTTAATGATGCGCATATTGGCCTGATGGAGGAGAAAGTATTTGATATCCGATACCTGATGGTTCGTATCCTTCAACAGCGCACTGATCTCCGAAGAGCAATTGGACACCGCATTGCGGAAAACCTCGCGGCCTTGCATAACCATGGGATGATCCAAATACACGCCTTCCACCTCAAAGGGGGTAGGCTCCAAACGGTTGCGCTGGTACAGAACTTCGGTGTTGCTGATGGTCGTGGTGCGGGCACCAAAGTATTTGCCCCCATCTGTCACCACAGCGGCGCCGGCGCCGTCGCCAAACAGGACGGCAGTCTCACGTTGCTTCCAACTGCAGAAACGTGTGGGCTCCTCGGCGGCAAGCACAAGAATCTTGTGGGCGCGACCAGTCTGAAGGAACGACTCAGCAACATCCAATGCGTAGACAAAACCAGCACAGGCTATCCTGATGTCAAAGCAGGGGCAGTGGGCTCCTATGGCTCCCTGAATTATGCAACTCATCGAGGGGTAGACATAGTTATTGTTTACGTTGGAGCAGATGATGTAATCCAATTCTTCAGCCTTGATTCCGGCGGATTCGAGGGCAAGGGTTGATGCGGTCTTGGCTAAGTCAAATAAGCTTTCGTCTGTGAGAATGCGACGGGTTTCGATACCTGTTCGGGTGCGAATCCATTCGTCGCTGGTGTCGAAGAACTCTGTAAGCATGTCGTTGGTCACGACCTTCTTGGGCAGAGCGCTTCCAGTTCCGATAATTTTCATATTAGTTTTCTTTCTTCTTTTATCAAAAAGGGCATTTTTACCCCTTTTTATATTTCTAAACCAAGTTGCAAAGAAACAACGAAAGTTTGATACCTAAATGTTAAATTTAGTCTTTAATGCAATAATGTTTGCCAATAGGCGTTATTTTGGGCGAAATCGTCTTATTTTGGGCGAAATTTGTTAAATAACACATCGCGATGAACCCTGTAGAACAGTTAAAATTATATATTCCGAAGTTCCTGACACAAAAAAAGACTATCACTCTTTTCTTTTCTTTGGTATTGTTCTTTTGTGCCTTTTTTGTCGTTGTCTACCACCCTCTCGGTTTGTTAAATCCCCCTTCAGCGCTCACAACGCTGGACTATCGGCTATACTCAATCATCCTTGTCCTCATCGGTCTGGTTGTCCTCAGCATCAGCCGACATCTACTTTACCTTGTCCAACGACGTGCCGAGATGAAGCTAAGTTCCTATTTTATATGGGTCGGGGTTGAGTTTGTTGTCCTTGTGGTTTCACTGACAGCCGCTGCCAGATGGCTCAACGAGGATGCCGCCGTCCCCCTCCTCACCCAGGTAGGTCGCGTGTTCGCCGCAGTCATCATTCTCCTTACTGTGCCTTATATCATCACTTTCCTTGTCTTCATGCTGCAACAGAAACGGTTGGAGATAGCCACGCTCACCAACAAACTCACCGAGAGCACCGTTGAAAAGTCCGCCGAAGTGCGCGACGACGTCCTCCAATTCTATGACAAAGGAGGGCGGCTCGTCTTCGTCACCAAGCGCAACAACGTGCTCTACATCGAAGCGGCTGACAACTACACCGTAATCCACTACATCAGCGGCGACAAGGAGGACTCCCTCGTGCTCCACAATTCGTTGCGGAGTATTGCCGAGACCTTTGCCTCGCAGGGCATGGTGCGCTGTCATCGAGGCTACCTTGTCAATCTCGCCAATGTCAAATACCTGCGTAAAGAGAAGGACGGGCTCGTACTCGAAATCGCTTATTGCGACCGCCTCATCCCCGTTTCCAAAACCTATGCACAGGACGTGGTTCAGCAATTCGCCAACTGAACTCCCCTCCCCTTCCGCAGCTTCTCCACTATATCGCTGCCATCACTTCCTCACTTCGAGGATTAGTTTTCCAATGAAAATGGGAGAAATGAGGAACAAATGACGAAGAAATGAGGAAGAAGTACCGAGGATACCCTTAACTCAGGATTCTCCCAGAGACTATAGACTGTTAAAACTTGGAACTCGAATAATAAAATAACCACGAAGCCGTTATGAGATTATTAACAATTTAAATCAAGCAATATGTTGGGAATTCTATTTACTGTAATTGTTGGAGCCCTGTCCGGCTTCCTGGCTGGCAAATTAATGAAGGGTTCCGGATTTGGTTTTCTGGTAAACCTGCTGGTTGGTATTGTAGGTGGATTCTTGGGTGGCAACTTGCTCGCCTGGTTGGGAATCAACTGGGGCAAGACCTTCATCGGCTACCTCGTCACCTCTCTGATAGGTGCCATTCTTCTGCTCTGGGTTGTCTCCCTCCTCACCAAGAAGAAATAACCAAAACATTCAGAATTCTATTGCTCAGTAATCCGGGCAACTAAAAAGTAGGACATGTTTTGACAGGTCCTACTTTTCAGCATTGGAAAAATGGAACAATGATAGTATTTTGGGAAAAGCCTAAATTCCAGTTACAAGTGCAACAC
>JAEEGL012527387.1_pt1 | contig 20419 bp, 16 predicted proteins | sample 9134231 | NCBI WGS metagenome assembly JAEEGL01 (sample SAMN16246548, study PRJNA631951) | gut metagenome | biome: gut microbiome; feature: rumen; material: fiber-attached | host: Bos | place: Iran: Karaj | collected 2018-10 | reverse complement strand
ATCTCTTTCTGGTGGTGAAGCGTTCCAGGCATCTCTTTCGCTTGCACTTGGACTTTCTGATGAGGTTAGGCTTTCTTCCGGCGGAATTAAAATTGACACGATGTTTGTTGATGAAGGATTCGGTACTTTAGACAGCGAAGCGCTTCAAAAAGCATTCAAGGCTCTTTCTGGAATTACGGAAGGCAACCGTCTTGTTGGAATTATTTCGCATGTTGATCAGCTCAAAGACAAAATTGACCGTCAGATTGTTGTAAAAAAAGAGCGTACAGGTGGAAGTACGGTTGAGGTTATGGTATAATAAAACTATGAACCTGAACGATTTAAGAAAAAATGCTTATGCAAATGCAAAACAAGCAGGCGAAGAAATAAAGGCCGAATTAAAAAACGAGCCGAAGTCTGGAGAAGGATTTAAAAAGTTTGGTGCCGAAGCCGCTGCCGAAATATTAAAAAGTCAGGGGCTCATAAAGGTTCCTGTTCCTGAAGAAGCTCCCGAAGGTAAGGAATCGGTTTATCGTCGTGTTGCCAAATTCCTCATTTTAATTGGCGAAGATGAAGCTGCAAAAATTCTTCCGCATCTTACCGACAAGCAGATAGAAAAAATTATTCCGGAGCTTGCATCAATTCGTTCTGTAAGCAAAGAAGAAGCTACTCAGATTCTTGAAGAATTTGAAGCCCTTCTTGAAGAAGCTAAAAAAAGCGGTGGTGTAGAAACTGCACGCGAAATGCTTACAAAGGCTTATGGCAAAGACAGGGCAGAAGAAATGCTCCAGAAGTCTATGCCGGAACAGGTAGAAAAGCCTTTTGAATATCTTGCTGATGAAGAAACCGAAAAAATAAATCTTTTACTCAAAGACGAAAATGTTGGCGTTAAGTCTCTTGTTCTGAGTCATCTTCCGCCACAAAAAGCTGCTGCAGTTATTAACAGCATGAAGCCTGAAGATAAAAAAGAAGTTGTAATGCGTCTTGCTAAAATGGAACCTATTTCTCCAGAAATCCTTAAGCGCGTAGACAAAGCAATGCTCGAAAAGTCTCGTACTATTACAACAGAAAAGACAGAAAACATAGACGGCCGAAACGCCCTTGCACAAATCTTAAAGAAAATGGATTCCGGCGCTGAATCAGACATCCTTAAGTCGCTTTCTGAAGAAGATCCTGATCTTGGACATGATCTTAAGCAGAGGCTCTTCACGCAGGAAGATGTTATTGCCGCAGATGATAAATTTGTTCAGGAAACCTTGCGTGAATTTACAGACGAAGAAGTTGCATTCCTTATTGCAGCCAAGCCAGACGAATTCCGCAATAAAGTTCTTGATAACATTTCACATGGCAGACGAAGCGAAGTCCTTGAACAGGAAGAGCTTCTTAAGCCGATGAAGCGTTCTGAATGCGAACGAATAACTTCTACTTTTGTAGGAATCCTGCGCCGCGCCTACGAAGAAGGCAAACTTGTTATAAAAGGCCGCAATGATGAGGCATATATTTAAAATATGGATTGCTTCGTCGCTGCGCTCCTCGCAATGACGGTCATGCCTCGTCATTGCGAGCGCAGCGAAGCAATCCACATACTAAAAGGAATATAAAAATATGGAAAAATTTGACTTTTTAAATCCAGTCAACATAGGAAAATCCTACAAAAATTTTATCCTCTTAAAAATAGAAGACGTGCCGGACTACAAATGTAAATCTGTTTTCCTGCGACATAAACGCACCGGTCTTGAAGTTTTTCATCTTATTAAAAACGACCGCGAAAACCTTTTTGCATTTGCATTCCGTACTGCTGCAAAAGATTCAAAGGGAACTGCTCACATCATTGAGCATTCTGTTTTATGTGGTTCAGAAAAATTTCCGTTAAAAGAGCCTTTTACAACTCTGGCAGGTCAGAGTATTTCTACATTCCTGAACGCCATGACTTATCCGGATAAAACAGTTTATCCGGGTGCTTCTCTTGTCCGTAAAGATTATTTTAATATGATGGATGTTTATGCCGACTGCGTATTCTTTCCAAAGCTTGAACGCGATACCTTCATTCAGGAAGGCCACCGTCTTGAAATGGACGAAAACGGAAACATGAGCATTCAGGGTGTTGTATACAACGAAATGAAGGCTAACTTTACAACCTTCTATCAAATTGGAATGGACGAGCTTATTGCCCAAATGTTCCCAGACTCTTATCCTGCTTTTTCTTCCGGCGGTGATCCTGCTGTAATTCCTTCACTTACTTACGAAGAATTTACTGCCTTCCATAAAACCTTCTACAGTCCGGACAACTGCTGTCTTTTGCTTTATGGTGACATTCCTACGGCAGATCAGCTCGACTTCCTTGATGAAAAATTCATGAAGCGTCTTGAAGAAAAATATAACTGCACGAGCGATCTTCCTTATGCAAATCAGGAGCTTCCTTATGTAAAGCCTCAGGTTCGCGAATTGCTCCAGCTCAAAAAGCAGCCAAAATCAATCATGCTCGAAACAACGGCACCGGAGCAGGGCGCTACAGGAAACCTTGTAACGCTTTCAAAATACACGGGCGAACCAAATATCGAAAAATATTTCTTAGGTGAAGTTATCTGCGGAAACGACAGTTCTCCTTTGCTCAAGGCAGTTAAAGAATCGGGTCTTGGCGACATGCCTTATACAGGAAACTTTGGTCAGTTCAAGGAAGAATTCTGGGTGCTTGGAATTGGCGGTGTAAAAGAAGGCAAAGAGAAAAAAGTATTTGACCTTATGCATAAAGAAATTGAGCGCCTTTATAAAGAAGGAGTTTCTCAGGAAGATATAGATTCTGCCGTTATGGGAATAGACTTTAATCTTCGCGAAGAAAACCGCTGGTGGGGCCCGTACTCAATTCAGATTATGGAAAAGGCTCTCAAAGGCTGGGTATGGGGATTGCCATGTACTGACCAGCTTTGTCCTATAACAAAGTTTGAAGCACTTAAGAAAGAACTTTATGCCGACAAGGATTATGTAAAGAAGCTTATTAAAAAGTACTTTATTGACCCGGAAGTTGAATGTCGTCTTGTAGTTCGTCCCTCAAAGACTTATCTTGCAGACCGTGCCGCTGCCGAAGCAAAGCTTGTTGAAGAGCTTGGCAAAAATGTAGATAAAGAGCAGCTTAAAAATGATCTCGACCGTCTTCATGCGAATCAGGCTCGAATTGAAACTCCGGAAGAACTTGCATGCATTCCACATACAAAAGTCAGTGAACTTGAAAAGAATACGGATGAACCAAAGGTAGAACTTAAAACTGTAAAGGGCGCCGACGGTTCTGACGTTCCTCTTTTAATCAGTCATGAAGATACTAACGGACTTTTCTATGTAGACGTGCTGTTCCCGTTTGACCGCCTTTCTCCTGAGCATTTTAAGTATATTCCGTTCCTTTCAAATGTCATTACAAATATCGGTTGGGAAGGTAAAAACTGGGATGACTGTATTTCTGAGTCTGCCTGCATAATGGGCGATGTCTGGGGAAGAATCCTTACAGGTTCCGTTTATGATGTTCCTCAGTGTAACGAAATTGCTCAAAAATATGCTGATTATAATTTCATGGGACGCAAGTGGCTTGGTGTTAGTTGTAAGGCCCTTACTTCAAAAGCAGAAGAATCGTTTGACCTTCTTGCAAGAATAATTACAAAAATGGATTTTAAAGATGCCAAGCGTCTTAAAGTTTTAATTCAGGAGCAGCGTGCAGGCCGCAAAGCAAATCTTGTAGAAGCAGGACGCGACCTTGCCTTTAAGCGATGTACTGCTTCCTGGAGCGAAGGTTATGCTCTTGCAGAAATCCTTTGGGGCGTAACTCAGCTTTATGCAATAAGCGAATATAAAGAAAAAAATGCAAAGAAGATTTTAAAAGAGTTTGAATTTATTTACAGGGAATGTCTTAAGGCGGGTGGTGTAATTCACATTACTGCAGATGATGATTCTCTTGCAAAAATCATGCCGCTTCTTGAAAAGTTTGCTTCAGCTGCAGGAATCACTAAACTTCTTCCTTCAAATAATTACAAACTAGAAGATTATCTTCCTTATGTTATTAATGCTCAGAATTCAATGGGCGAAGAAACAAAGGAATCTCTTACAACTGAATCTCAGACAGGTTATGCTACGGCGGTTACTCCTTGTTCTCCGTATCTTACAAAAGAATCTGCTTCAGAAATTGTTTATTCAACCTGGCTCAATAATCATACTTTCTGGGACAAATTCAGGACCACCGGCGGCTGTTATGGCGCAGGAATTTATCCAGATTCAGGGGAATGCTGCTTAAAAATGAGTACCTACAGAGATCCTGATCCTCAAAAGCATGCAGAACTTCTGACTGAAACAATAAAAAATAATACAGACGTAAATTTTACTCATGATGATGTAGAAAAATCAATTGTAACCTGTTACGGAGCTATTATTGAGCCTCAGACACCGCAGGACCGTGGTAAACAGGCTTTTGAGACGTTCCTTTATGCAAATAACGGCTTCCGACTGCTGAAAATGGACAATCTGCTTGCCGTAAACGATCAGGACGTTAAAAATGCAGCACTTAGACTTGCTCAAATGGCTCAGAAAGATGTTCATAAAGTAGTTTTCTGTGATAAATCTAAAGAATCTTATGGAAAAAATCTTGATTTACCATTATAATAGATGTATCTGGAGATGCGTATGGATAAGAAAACAAAAGAATGTATAAAAATGTTGCGCGGCTTGGTTTCTGATGTTCAGGGAGCTCCATTCCCTGGTGGCGACATCGATACAGAATTATATGCAATCTGGTATGAGCATGCACAGAAAGCTGCCGTTGAATGCTTTGAGTTCTTGAACGCAAATTTCCCTAAAGAACAAAAGGAACTCACAAAGTCAATCGATAAGTTATTCAACAAATAATACTGTCAAAAAGTTCTAAAACATCAGCCATTTTGTTCCGAGAATAAGAATGATATCTTATTTAAGGTGAAAAATAATAATGGCTGCAACAAAGAAGAGTATAAAAATCAGCAGATACGGCTTGTCTGGAACTTCAAAGAAGCTTGGCGTAAATTTCTGGCGCTGTTTCTTTACTGCATTTGAAAAAAATTCTGCTTCCGAACAAAAATTCTTTCTTGAACTGGAGATGATTAATCCTGCTTTATCTCCAGCAGAACCTCTCTTAGGTTTTAAACCTCGTGTAACAATAACAGAAGACGACCTTCAGTATGCCCTTGCAGGTACAGCATCTGCATCGGAATTAAAATCAGAAAATATAGTACAGCCATCATTTGTAGTAGTTCGTTTTGGAAAGCTCGGTGCAGAACCAAAACAAATCTGCGCATATCATTCCCTTAAGAGCATGCGTTTTTCAGGAAAGCCTTTTACAATCCAAATGGATAACAAAATGTTTGGCGAAGATTCGCTGAGCGGTTTTATTAATGTCACTGAAGATGATTATCAAAAGCATCCGGAATATCTTTGTGACAAGGGTTATGCTTCATGGAATTTAAAATATGAAGTTATCCGCGATATGACAGACGGCTATAAAGGCAAAACGGCGCAGTGGTTCCCGTTTGGAATTAAAACTGATTTTTCTGGAATCGTAAGCTTTGATGGTGCTGATTATATTGTAGAACCACGCAAATGCCACGGCTACATGGACCGCTACTGGGGAAAATCATTCCCGTATGACTGGTTCCATATTTATTCTTCAAATCTTCAGAGTATCATTTCGGGCAGAGTACTTAAGAATTCATTCTTTGCAATTCAAGGTGCTTTTGAAAATAGACTTGCTTTTATGGGCAGCTTCGAAGATTCTGATATTCTGTTCCCTGCAAATTCAAACAAGCGTCTTTATAACTGCGTTTGGGATTGTACTCAGGCTCCTTCTTCTGAAGATCCGGAAGACGATAAATTGCATTGGTCTGTAAGTATAAACAATAAGCTTTGGGTTATCGATATTGATTTGTATTGCCGTATCCGCGAGCTTGCAAACAGAACTCTTGAACTTCCTGAAGGAAACAGAAAGATTCTCAATGTAGTTCAAGGCGCAACCGGCAGCGGCGAAATCAAACTTTTCAAGAAAAACCGAAACACTCTTGAACAGATAGAATTCGCCAACATCACAAATGCCGTCTGCGAATTCGGCCACGAAGAAGATGGTGTGATTTAATCTTCAAAAAAATAACTTGCCGTTTTAACCTTTTGTTATTATTTTCATAGATAGGTGATGCCTATGAATTATGAAAATTTTACCATAAAGGTTCAGGAGGCTCTTCAGGAGTCTTCTTCTATCGCAAATAAAAATGATAATGCAGAAATCTCGCCCGAACATTTGCTGCAGGCTTTGCTTGAACAGCAGGACGGGCTTATTGTTCCTGTAGTTGAGCGCATTGGTGTAAATGCCAATGAACTGGCTACACGCGTAAAAGAGCTTATAAAAGCAAATCCAAAAGTTTCCGGGGCTGCGCAAGTTTATTTTTCTTCACCAATGCAAAAGGTTATTGCAAATGCAGAAAAAGAAATGGATGCGCTTAAGGACCAGTATCTTTCGACAGAGCATCTTCTTCTTGCAATGTCAGAAGCCGATTGTCCTGCCGGTGAACTTTTGCGTAAATGCGGAATTACTCATAAAGCAATAATTGATGCCCTTAAAGCAGTTCGCGGAAATCAGACTGTAGATTCTCAGGACCCTGAAAGTACAATGCGTTCTCTTGAAAAATATTGCCGCGACCTGACAGCTGCAGCACGCCAGGACAAAATTGATCCAGTAATTGGCCGTGATGAAGAAATCCGCCGTGTTATGCAGGTTCTTTGCCGTCGTACAAAAAATAATCCTGTTATAATTGGGGAGCCGGGTGTTGGTAAGACTGCTATTGTAGAAGGTCTTGCCCGTCGTATTGCAAGTGGAGATGTACCTGACAGTCTTAAGAATAAACGCCTTCTTGCCCTTGATTTGGGAAGTCTTGTTGCAGGTGCAAAATTCCGTGGTGAATTTGAAGAGCGACTTAAAGCTCTTATAAAAGAAGTTCAGAAATCTGAAGGTCAGATTATTTTGTTTATTGATGAACTTCACACTCTTGTTGGAGCAGGAGCAAGCGAAGGAAGTATGGATGCTTCTAATTTGCTTAAGCCTGCTTTGGCTCGCGGGGAACTTCGTGCAATTGGTGCAACAACTCTTGATGAATATCGTAAATATATAGAAAAGGATGCTGCGCTTGAGCGACGATTCCAGCAGGTATACTGTGCTGAGCCATCTGTAGAAGATACAATTGCTATCCTGCGAGGACTTCGTGAAAAATATGAAATCCATCATGGAGTTCGTATTGAAGATGAATCTTTGGTGGCTGCGGCAACTCTTTCTAACCGCTATATTACTTCGCGATTTTTGCCTGATAAAGCAATTGACCTTGTAGATGAAGCTGCCAGCCGGCTTAAAATGGAAATTGAAAGTCAGCCGGTAGAGCTTGATCAGGTTGAACGAAAGATTTTGCAGTTGCAGATTGAACGACAGTCTCTTTCAAAGGAAGATGATCAGGCAAGCCGTGAACGACTCGAAAAGCTTGATAAAGAACTTGCAGAACTTACTCAAAAGCAAAATGCAATGAAGCTTCAATGGCAGAATGAAAAAGACAAGATTGATGCAAGCCGCAAAGCAAAGGAACAGCTTGAACAGGCACGCTTTGATCAGGAAAAATACACCCGCGAAGGAAATCTTGAAAAAGCTGCCGAAATTAAATACAGCATAATTCCTGAACTTGAAAAAAAGATTGCAGAAGCTGCTGAAAAAGAACAGAAATCGCAGAATGAAAAAGATTCCTTGTTGCGACAGTCAGTCACCGAAGAAGATATTGCAAAGGTCGTTTCAAGCTGGACCGGCATTCCTGTTGCAAAAATGCTCACCGGCGAAAAACAAAAATATATAGAACTTGAAAATGTTCTTCACAAACGAGTTGTCGGTCAGGATCAGGCAGTACAGGTTGTAAGTGATGCAATCCGTCGTAACCGCAGTGGCTTGAGCGACCCTAACAGACCTTTGGGAAGCTTCCTGTTTCTTGGTCCTACTGGTGTTGGTAAAACAGAACTTGCTAAAACTCTTGCAGATTTCTTGTTTAATGATGAAAAGGCACTCACAAGAATTGATATGAGTGAGTACATGGAAAAGTTCAGTGTTACCCGTCTTATTGGAGCGCCACCGGGATACGTTGGTTATGACGAAGGAGGCCAGCTTACAGAAGCAGTGCGCCGCCGCCCATACAGTGTAATTCTTTTTGATGAAGTAGAGAAAGCTCATCCTGATGTATTCAACGTTCTTCTTCAGGTACTCGATGACGGCCGCCTTACAGATGGACAGGGAAGGGTAGTTGACTTTAAGAATACAATCATCATCATGACAAGTAATCTTGAAAGATCAATGTTGCGCCAGACATTCCGCCCGGAATTTTTGAACCGAATAGACGAGATTGTAACGTTTGGAGAACTTTCTAAAGAAAACATTAAGGCAATTGTAAGACTTCAGCTTGAGCGTGTTCAAAGCCGCCTGAATGACCGCAAAATCAAACTAAACTTTGATGATGCCGCAATGGATTTCCTCTGCGAAAAAGGCTACGACCCGACCATGGGTGCCCGCCCAGTAAAACGCGCTATCCAGGCTTATGTAGAAAACTCGTTGGCAAAAGCACTTCTTTCGGGTAATATAGCAGAAGGTGATGAGGTGAACATCACAGCCGGGCAGGACGAACTCATCATAAAATAAAAGCGGTGGTTGAGCATGTCGAAACCACCTATGGAAGGTATACTTATGAGTATTAAAAGCGAGGCAATCGCCTGGGTAAAAGATTATTTTGAAAAGAACGGGAACAGCGAAACAAAGGCCGTTATCGGTATTTCCGGCGGTAAGGATTCTGCAACAGTTGCAGCCTTGTGTTGTGCTGCCCTTGGTAAAGACCGTGTAATTGGTGTAATGATGCCAAACGGCGTTCAGGCAGACATTGAAGATTCTAAAAAAATCTGTGCTTTTCTTGGCATTAAAAACTACACCGTAAACATTGCAAATGCCTACAAAGGCCTTTCAGAAGAAATAAAAGCAGTGACAGGTATTGCAGAAACTCCAGCTCAGTTCAATACAAATACACCTGCCAGACTTCGTATGGCAACACTTTATTCAATTGCTGCTATAGAAGGAAACTGCCGCGTTTCAAACAACGGAAACAAAAGCGAATGTATTGTAGGCTATTTCACTTTGTGGGGTGATGGAGCTGGCGACTTTGCACCATTAGCTAATCTTTATGTAAGTCAGGTAATTCAGCTTGGAAAGGATCTTGGTCTCCCGACAGAGTTTGTAGAAAAAGCACCTTCAGACGGAATGAGCGGTATGACAGACGAGCAGAAGCTTGGCTTTACTTATGATGACCTTGAAAAAGTTGCAAGTGGAAACGTTGCGGCTGTAGATCCTGCCACAGCAGAAAAGATTCAGAAACAGATGAAGGCAATGGCATTTAAGAAAGACTTATTGAATTTGCCTAAGTTTATGCCTGTGTAGGCCCATCGTCATTGCGAGGAGCGCAGCGACGCGGCAATCTACTTTTTGTTTTTATTTCCCTGAAAGAAATCCCTGATTTTTTCAAACAGGTGTTTAAAGAAAAGATATATCCTATAGAAGAATCCGGGATTTCGCAGGCGTTCAAGTCTCTTGTAGCCTTCAAGGAGTTCTTCGTCTGTAAACTCCTTGCGTTGATTGTTTTCTTCTATTTCCATTTCGAGTTGTTCAATTTCGGTAAGATTGTCTACGATGTTTGCGTGAATGTTTGTCCAGCCAAGTTCTTTGGCAGCTGTAAGACGGCGTTCTCCGGCAATGAGTTCATATTTGCTGTTGATGGTAATTGGATTTAAAAGTCCGTATGTGCGGAGACTGGCCTTGAGTTCTTCAAGATTTCCAAGGTCTTTTCTAACGCGTTTCTTAACTTTAATGTTTGCAATTGGTATTAACATCGCTTACACTCTATTCCATCAAATAATTATAGTCAATATCCGAATCATCATCATCAAATAATCCGGAATATGAGTCGTTGTCATCATCATAGAAAGTAGTTGTTTCTTCCTTACTAAAATCATAACCGTCTTTTAAGAAATCAAGGTTAAGAGTAAGAGGAGAAGTATCATAAGTTACGGTACGGCGCTGTCCTGACTGATACATTTCCTTCTCGAGTCGCGAAATTGCAATTGCAGAGTTTGTTGTATTTGAATGAACTGAACAGAATTCTGTAGGAACAGTGCCTTCAAGGAACCACTGAGTTGTTTTATGGTCTCCACAGGCTTCAGTAAGAAGTTGTCCGCTAACAGAACAAACGGTTGCTTCTACTACGCCATCGAGAGGCTTCTGCCAGTCTTTAGAAGCAAGACCTTCATTAATGCCACCCATAAAATCACCCCATGCATAACCTGCAAGAGTAGATCCTGTAATATTCAAACCAAGTGACTGTCCAGGTTTATCAAATCCAAACCAGAAGGCAGCAGCATAATATGGTGTAAATCCACAAGTCCATGCATCGGCCCAGTTTTGAGTTGTACCTGTTTTACCTGCTGCAGGCATTCTGTAAGTTCTGCCGTTAGCAGCCTTGTATTCAAACTTTCCTTTTTGTCCGGCAAGAGTACCGCCACCGTTTACAGTCTGTTCCAAAAGCTTTGTCATGACAAATGCAGTCTGCTCAGAAATAACCTGAATCTTATCTCCCTTAGCAGTCTGTTCTTTTCGAATATCAAGCTCTGGTGTGAGGAATACGTTTCCGTTTTTATCTTCAACAGTGCGGATTGCCATTGGTGTAACTTCTTTTCCGCCGTTAGCAAAAATTGCATAAGCACGAGCCATTTCTATAGGACGAACGGAACATACACCAAGTCCAATAGGGTAGCCCGGAACAAACGCTCTGCTAGGAAGCTCTTCTTTAGAAATACCAAGCAATGCTACTGCACGGTTAATTGCGGCATCAAAACCAATTCCATCAAGAACCTTAAGAGAAGGAACGTTCATAGAGTGAATGAGCGCATAGTAAAGCGAAACATTTCCCATCCATTCACCCTTGAAGTTTTGAGGAATATATGGTTTTCCGTCTGCAGTGTGGAATACAACAGGAGTATCCGAGATTTGTGTAGCAGGCGTGAATTTTTTAGAGTCAATGGCAGCAGAGTAGTAAAGCGGTTTGAATGTAGAACCAGGCTGAACCTTTGCCTGAACTGCACGAATAAACTGATTTTCCTGATCGAACTTGCTTCCGCCAACAAGAGCATCGATATAGCCTGTAGAAGGTTCAATACAAATCATCGTTCCTTCAATAGTTGTTTTTTCTGCTTCCTGTTTTGCAAGTGTCGTTGCCTTATTTACAATATCGATTTTGAGCTTGTTAGTTCCAGTCATCATCGAAACAATATCAAGCACAGGATTTATTTTATTTACGAAAGTTGAATTTGCAACAAACTTGGCACGCTGTTCGCTAACCTTTAATGACGGAATGTCAAAAATAAGGGCAAGCATTTCGGTCATTGGAATGTAAGTGCTGTATGCCATGTTTGAACGAGAAGAATGCTCACGCTGATAAAGAGTATTTGCCCTGTCTATGTATTTTTCCATTACAGTCTGGGCAAGCTCCTGATGCTGAAGATTGAGCGTTGTGTTTACGGTAAAGCCCGAAGAATAAATATCATCAGAACCGTAAATCATGTTTCCAAGCTCGCGGCGAACGTATTCACTAAACCAGGGAGCCTTGTCGTCACGAACCATGTATGCACTTGCAGAAGTTCTTGTGTAGTCAAAGGTAGCCCAATAATCTTCAAATGAAGTATCTGCTTCATCTTGAGTTATGTAGTTTGCGCTTACCATTGATGCAAGAACGTTTTTCTGCATTGTCATGGCGCGGTTTGGATGATCAAAAGGATTATAATATGCCGGGTTAGAAAGCTGAATTACAAGGATTGCAGCTTCGGCCGGAGTTATTTCTGTTGCACCGTGACCAAAATAATATTTAGAAGCCGCATTAACGCCGTAGGTTCCGCCACCAAAGTAGATTTTGTTCAGGTATAATTCAAGGATCTCGTTTTTGGTGTAGCGTCGTTCCATCTGAATTGCCCACCAGAGCTCCTTGATTTTTCGTGTATAAGAAATATCGGAACGGTCGCAGTAAAGAGTACCTGCAATCTGCTGGGTGAGTGTAGAACCACCACCAAGAGACATGTGAGCAAGCTTACCAACTACCGCACGGAAGATTGCCTTTAAGCTGTAGCCCGGATGTGAAAAGAAAACCCTGTCTTCACGAGTAATAAGGGCATCGATCATATGCTGAGGAAGATCGTTATAAGCAATTATTTCGCGTTTTTCATCAGAAGAAAATTCTGTGATTATTTCACCATTTATATCAAGCAGTTTTGTAGGAAGCGCATTATCAAACTCTGTAAAATATTCCGAGTTCTTAATGTTCTGTGTTTCCGAAAGCGCCCATCCCAGTGCCGCCCCCATCCCGCAAGCAAACACCAAAAGCAGCCCCAAAAACACCACTGCAGATTTTTTTACCTTAAACATGTCATATATTATAGTAAAAAAACAAGGTAGATTCAACAAAAAAAAAGGCACGGATAGACCGTGCCATGCCCATTAGGCAATCAGGGACATGGGTGGGAGGGGAAATGTCCCTGATATTTTAAATATCGGGTGTTATACCCGAAATCTTTAATGGAAAATATAAAAAAATTGCGGCTTTACTCATCATCTTCGCTGATCTGGAGGTCAACGGTAAGGTTTACTTTATAAGAACGGCCTTTTGAAACGGAAAGGCTGCGAACAATTTCATAATCACCAATTCCGCAGCGAATTTTGTGGTCGCCTTCTGGAATTACGACTTCTTTGCCTAAATCTTCAAACTTTTCGTCATCAAGATAGACTGTAGCACCTTCAGGAGCCGTGATTATTACTGTAGGTTCAATGCTTTTAAGTGTAATTTCAAGCTCAGTTGCTTTTGCCTGGTCTATGCGCACCTTACGAACTTCAGTTCTGTAGTTTTCAGAAATTACCGAAATATTGTGAATGCCCGTTCCAAGAACATAACCCTTCTGGGCATCCTGTGTATCAAAGGCGTTGTTATCAATAAAAATCGAAATATTGTCTTCTTCACCTTCATCTTTAGCTTCACTTTCCTGTGGAGTTGTAAGCTTGATTTTTAAAAGACCCTTATCGCTCAAAATAGGGCGCACGGTAATTGTAATTTTAGAATTCATTACTTCATCAGGAACGCCTTTCATAATCTGCTGAAGGCGCAAAAATACATAATTTCCCTGTGCTGAAGGAATTGCTTCTATAGTTTTTGTATATTGATTAGTCTTAAACTGGGTGTTTTTTGTAAGCGGCAACTGTAAAATCCACGAAAGCTTGCCCGGAACTACTCCAAAGAAAATCTTGCTTCCTGAATAATCAATCTGCTGTGCTTTTGGGGCAGGGCGTATTCCATCATAAATATATGCACCGCAGCAGTCACGCCACATTGCAATATCCTCAGGAATGTCCATCTTAAATTCTATGCCTTCAAGAAAAAGCCGCTCCTCCGGAATATAAACGGCAAGAGAATCATTAAGTCCAATTTTTTTTGTAGAAGAAAAAGCCGTGTCTTCTGAAAGTTCAACAATATGACATTGTGCAACTCTGAAGGTTTCTGCATAAAGCGATGAAAAGCATGTAGAGGCAAGCACTATCAAAAGAAAAGAGAAAATGAATTTTCTTTTTACATCATCAAACATCGGGTTATCCTTGTGCAAAAGCTATCAGTTCTTTTTTAAATCAATTACAGACTGAGGGTCCTGCGCAACTCCACCCTGGCGAATTTCAAAATGCAGGTGATCACCTGTCGCCATTCCCGTATGTCCTACATATCCTATTATATCACCTTTTTTTACAAATTGGTACTGATTTATGCAAATAGATGATAAATGTGCGTAAACACTAGTCATTTTTCCCGTATCGTGGGTTAAAATGACATAATTTCCAAAGGTTGCGTCTTTTTCTATGCAGTAGGCGGCATGTCCGTCTTTTACGGCATAAACAGGAGTTCCTTCCGGGGCTGCAAGGTCAATTCCATTATGGTCTTTCCATTCTCCGCTGATTGGATTTTGCCTTTTGCCGAACTCTGATGAAATCCAGAAAGTGCCTTTTTCAAGAGGAAGTCCAAGTGCGGAATCTGTAAAATAAAAGCGTTCTGTTGGTAGAAATTTCTTTTCAGGAAAGAAAATGTATTCTTCACCATTTATAATAAAATAGTATTCTTTGCCTGTGAGTACTGTGTCTGCATATTCTTCGTGTAAAAGAATCTCAAGATTTGAAGAATTTTCATCTACAAACTTCTTTATGAAAAGTCCAGAAACTGCAGGAATTATGATTTTTGTATTTATGAGGTTGTCTGTTGAAGATTCAAATTGATTAAGTGTTGCAAAGGTGTCATAAGGAATGTTACAGCGTGCAGCAACTGAAATTAGCTGCGAGTCTCCCCAATGCAGATCACTCTTGTCTTCTTCTGTGAGAGTGTGAACAAAAAAGATAAAATCCGGCATTTGCTTGAGTTTTACAACTTTATAATTATCTTCAACAATGCGGTTGTATTCTTTCCAAACTGGATTGTCTCTGGAAGTTTTAAGTCGTTCCAGAACCGGAAGCTCATCTTTGTTTACAATAATAGGATTTTCTTCACTCTGAGCAAACAAAGCAGAAGAGAATATATTAAATGCTAAAAGGAAAAAAGCAACTGTAAGAATCTTTTTTCGCAGATTCATCATGACTTCCGTTTTTTTGAAATGATTTTACGAACTATGAGATATACAATTAAAACGGCGCAAACTATAAGTACCGTTGCTGTATAAATGCGTGGGGCAGAGGTAGAAAACTTCCACAAGGGAAACACGAGGACAACTGTTGCAGCTATGCAAGCCACAATCAGCAGCAATATTCTTAAAAATATAATGAATTTGCCATTTGCCCGCATGATTCCCCTCTGAAAGTAGATTAATTATTCTTCAACGATAGCGTCAGCAGGACAATCTGCAACACAAGTGCCGCAAGAAATACATTTATCCTGATCGATTACGCGTGCATCGTCTTTTTCAGCAATTGCTCCAACCGGACAATCTGGTTCGCAAGCTCCACAGTTTACACAAGCGTCTGTAATTTTAAACATAAATTGCTCCTATAAAATAGTATATGTAAAATAATACATTATAAATGTCCATTTCGCAAGGGTTAAAGAGCGTACCCAAAAGCCAGAATTGTAAATGCTTTGTCTTCTTCGCCTTCTGCCATTTTGATTTCTACAGTATGTTTTGCAGCTTCTTTTTCATCAATAATCATAACGATCATACAGTTGTTCCAGCCACCGTCTTCGTGGCCTGCGTATGTCTGTGTAAGCTTTCCGTCTACATAAACATCTGCCTTTCCAAAGCCGTCGTTGTTTGCATTTTTATAAACCATAATGAGAGATTTGCAGGTGAGAGACATTCTAAATGGTTCGCCTGCTGCGTTTGCGTTCCCTGAGCCTTCTGCGGTCCCTGAGCCTGTCGAAGGAGTCGAAGGGGCTTTACTCCAGTTATCCGGAAAGCATTTACCACCATGAGAGTATCCCTGAATTGCATCGTCTTTCTGCGCAAATGCTCCGGCAGTAATTGCAACATTCTTGTCTGATGTATTTGAGTAAACCGTTGCAAAGCTCTTGAAGGCATTTTCATTTTTATAGCCATCTGGAATTACATAAGCTTCATCTTCCGGTGAATTGTCAATTTTATCTATAAGATTCATAAGACATTTTGCCATGTAAGCGTGTCCGTAGCGGGTAGGGTGAACGTAATCTGAATAATAAACCTTTGAATCTTTTTCCTGATTGATTCCTGAATTCAAAAGTCCGTCACTAATGCTTACCTGCGGAAGGTTATAAAAATCGGCAACAGGCTTAATCTGCCCCTGCTGATTTTGATAGGTTGCGGCGGCATAAAGCATTATAACTGCCGTATTATTTTGAAGTGCATTACGAACAAGCGTTTCCATTGCGCGTGTGTTTGAACATTCAAGCCAGTCGTTTACTGCAAACTCAATAATCAAAAGATCCGGGTTGCGGCCGGCAGCATCAACTACATCCTTCTGGTAGCGTATGAGTCCCATAGGAGAAGGAGTTCCGCCAATTCCTGCAGGCACAAACTTTACCTTGCTTTTGTCTGCGGCATATTTTTCTATAAAAAGGTCTTTAAACTGATAAGCATATCCTTGAGTGTAAGTAGAAGGACCCGCACCTTCCGTAACTGAACCGCCTATTGCAGAAACAATTACATCCTGTCCGCTGCGCATTTTTGCAAGCACCTGTTTTACAAGATGATTGTTTCCTGTTGTAACAAGACTTTTCTGAATGATTTCTTCAAACTTAGTATCTGGAATACCAAGACCGTTTGTAGAAGGTTCTTTAGACATTTGTGCTTCTTCCTCAACTTTATTTTTTTGACTTTGCATATACTTTGCTCCGAGTGACATTGTGGCAGGATTATTTTCTTCTGCCTGTTTTGATTTTTTATTGCAGCCGGGAAATAAGATTAGAGTTGCAGTTAGGGCTGCGGTTAATGTTAATGTTGTAAATGATTTTTTATTCATAGCGGGTATCATATCATATTGCGTAAACAAAAAAAAGGCCGGGTCTTGCCCGGCTCGTAATGTGCTTTCAGTAAACTAAGTACTGGCACTATATCTTGTTCCAGCTCTAAGCGGCTGGTAATCTTTTCTGGTACTACATATTGTTTGAGCGTTGACCACGCTCTCTCAAATTTCCGGACTCCTCATATTTGCCTCCTACCAAGTAACCGGTGTGCGTCCTCATCTCGCTCCTTGTTACAATTTTATAATAACATAAAAAAACAGTACTGCAACAAAAAAATAACTATATCTTTTTGGAAGAAGGTGTGGTATAATAATAATTCCTATCGCTTATAATTACTTTTCAATAATCAATCTATTCCAACCAGATTTCGTTTTGTGACGTTCTTAAACGGTCGGCCAGACTCGAAGGGTTTGGATTTTGTCCAAGGTTGATTATATTACCGCTATTGTCATATGTTTTCCAGGATTTGGAAGAATCAGTATTATCTGTATATACAGAATCAAGATCTTCGCAGTTGTAAAACGCACCTTGTGATATTTTTGTACATTTTTGCGGCAATGATACCTGATTAAGGGCATTAACATTTCTGAAAGCATTTAATCCAATTGTTTCAATATTCAGGCTCGTTAAGACAAGCCCATAATGTTTGTTGTATCTGTTTCTTGTAGTTTTTCTATAGTTGTCATAATAAGTTTCGCGAACGCTTTGGGAATTCTTAATTGCGTTGGCAATTGATGAAAAAATAAATTCGTCAACAAAGTTTGTTTCAATAAAATCAAACATATATGTCCACGAGGTATCAGGAAGTGCCTGAATAATCGAGGCAAACTCGTAATCATATATACGGGACAGATAATAATAGTTGTTAACTGTTGTAGAACCATCGGGCTTAATTCTTGTGTTGTTAAAGTTGTTGTCATACCATAAATAAATGAAACGATATTTATCAAGGTCTGCTGTATTTAATGGTGAATTGAATAAAGAATAACTTCCCTGATCTATTATCTGATTTGTTGTTCCCGTTAAATTTTGTGTGAATTCCGGCCTTTTTACAAAAATTGTTCCGTCTGATGATCTTGGATCAAGAAAATAATTATAAATTGTAAACGGAATATCTGTTTTTGGAATCCACTTTGCATATAAGGTTGTGTCTTCTTCGATAACCGTTCCTGCCTGAACTTTTGTTGTGTATTGTTTGTCTGAATACCAGCCGTCAAAAATGTAGCCTTCTTCGGAAAGTGCAGGCAAATCATCATTCGTTAATGGCTGACCTGCCGTTATTTTTATTTCTTTTGGAGCGGTGTCATATTCTGTTGAATAACGAATTGTAACAGGTGCCTGATACCCGAATTTTTTATTAAGCGTTTCTGCAAGACATGATGTAAACAGCAGTGAAAGGAGAAGCAGGACTAATAGAAGTCTGTCATTCCCGGGCTTGACCCGGGAATCTTTTACGACCATAAGGCTTCGTTTCATCTTAGTAGTTTTCAGCACTAATCTCAAAATAGCTCTTTGGATGTGCGCAAACAGGGCAAACCTCAGGGGCTTTTGTTCCTACGATGATGTGTCCACAGTTGCGGCATTCCCAAACTTTTACTTCGCTCTTTTCGAATACGGCTGCAGTTTCTACGTTCTTAAGGAGTGCACGGTAGCGCTCTTCGTGATGCTTTTCAATGGCACCTACAGCGCGGAACTTTGCAGCAAGGGCAGGGAAGCCTTCTGCTTCGGCAGTTTTTGCAAAATCCTCGTACATTTCTGTCCATTCATGATTTTCACCGTCGGCAGCAGCACCAAGATTCTGAGCTGTAGTTCCAATTCCTTCAAGCTCCTTGAACCACATTTTTGCATGCTCTTTTTCGTTGTTTGCTGTTGCTTCAAAAATTGCAGCTATCTGTTCGTAGCCTTCTTTCTTTGCAGTAGATGCAAAATAGGTGTATTTGTTTCGGGCCTGACTTTCTCCAGCAAAAGCTGCCTGTAAGTTTTTTTCTGTTTGTGTTCCTGCGTATTTGTTCATTTTTTCCTCCTGTGAACTTTTTACAGTTGTATTAATAAGTGTGGTCGGTGCCTGTTCAGGTACGCCGTCCTGTGCATAAATCGGTTCAAAATCGTCTGCCGGATGTCCACAAAGCGGGCATGTAAAGTCTGAAGGAAGCTCTGCACTGTTGTGTACATATCCGCAGATTTTACAGCGCCATCCAATGATTTTTCCTGTCGTTGGGGCTGCCGGTTTTGGTTTGATGTAATTTTGATAATAAGCATAAGTGATTGGTTCTTCACGGCTCATTATTTTTGCATCAGTTACTTCTGCAGTAAAGAGAGTGTGTGAACCAAGGTTCTGGGCTGCAATTACCTTTGCACTAAAAAGCGCGCAGATCTGGCTTTTCAAATAAGGGCAGCCGGCTGCATCTATTGAATAATCAAAGTCAAAAAACTTGTCTACGTTTTTACCGCTCTGATATCCAAAGTGCTTGATTGTTTCAAAAGTAGTTTTTTTATCCAGAACACTAAGTGAAAAGACTCCCGAATCTTTAATCATCTGGCAGGTGAGGTTAGAATTGATTACCGAAATTGCAATTCTAACCGGATCTGCAGCAACCTGCATACATGTGTTTGTAACGCAGGCATTAATTTTTCCGTAGCTTTGAGTACCTAAGATGAAAACGCCGTATTGTAAATTAAATAGCGCGTTATTATCCATTATCTACCCCAGGTCATAATCATATCGTAATTATCTTCGTTTACTTCAAAATACTGATTATATTCGCCGCAAGTAGGGCAGTATTCAGGAGCAGCTGGACCAGTTACAATATGACCGCATTTAAGACATTCCCAAACTTTAATGGTTGAATCTGCAAGCTGCTTTTTAGAATCTTCATCCTTGAGCAGTGAGCGGTAACGGTCTTCGTGGCGCTTTTCAATTTCTGCAACTGCGCGGAATTTAGCTGCAAGGTCTGCAAAGCCCTCTTCTTCAGCTTCCTTTGCAAATTGAACGTACATGTCTGTCCATTCATAGTTTTCGCCGTCGGCTGCAGCTTTAAGGTTGTCTGTAGTTTCGTTCAAGCCGCCAAGTTCTTTGAACCACATCTTTGCATGGTTTTCTTCGTTGTTTGCAGTCTTTGTAAAAATTTCTGCAATCTTGTCTTTGCCTTCGCTCTTTGCAATCTGCGAAAAGTATGTATATTTGTTACGAGCCTGGCTTTCGCCTGCAAATGCCGCAAGCAGATTTTTTTCTGTTTTTGTTCCTGTATATTTACTCATTTTGCTCCTCGTGTAATTGTCGGGCTTGACCCGACAATCCCTTTTATTTTGATGCCCACAAACTGTGGAGATTGCAGTACGCGTATGCTGCAACTACTTCATCTCCATCTACAATTGCAAACGTTGCTTTTGGTGCGTCACCCGGCTTAAGAACCTTGCGCTGATTTCCCTGCTTTGTACTAAGGGCAATCCATTCTATAAAGTGTTCCGGCAGCATAGGGTGGTCAACAGAACCAACTTTAACTTCTGCAGTATTTCCATTCACAGTAACAACAGGAACATGCTTTTCAACGGCAGCATCAGTTGTTCCCGGAATAATCTGTTCCATTTCTTCGCCGCAGCAGATTGTTGGAACTCCTGTATCTTTAACAATGGCAATAATTTTGCCACAGACTTTACAGCGATAAAATTTTAATTCCATACGGACTCCTTCGTCATTACGAGCGCAGCGTGGCAATCCACATATTACTCACAATGTCGTTTTTGTTATAATAGTTTTTCTATTATACACCATAAAAGCAGATTGTGGGAAAAATTCGTTCTTCTTGTGT
>JAEEGL015937545.1_pt1 | contig 20420 bp, 15 predicted proteins | sample 9134231 | NCBI WGS metagenome assembly JAEEGL01 (sample SAMN16246548, study PRJNA631951) | gut metagenome | biome: gut microbiome; feature: rumen; material: fiber-attached | host: Bos | place: Iran: Karaj | collected 2018-10 | reverse complement strand
GTACACAGGTTACGGAGGACATAGCCCGTTCCTTATGCTAAAAAAACAGACAGCGCTGATAGAAAACTTAGAGAGACTTCTGTCCGTAAACTTAACGAAAAAAGAGTTGGTCTTCTGACTCATAAGGATAGCTTAAAAAAGAATTGAATACTGTGATTGATTATACGCCTAAAATAACAGCTTGCCAGAATGAGCTTGAAATGCTCAGAAGTAGTATTAAAGACTCTTTCATTACCGTCACAACTTCAACAGTCACGACAGCTACAATGACAGTTACTACAACTGAAATCACTTCAATAAAAACGGATAGTAAAACAACCGTTACAACAGAGCCGGTCACTGAACCGCCCGAAACAACAGAAACAGTCACCACCGCCACACAGGCAGCACAATATCCAGTTGATAACGGCGGTGATGAAAATGGTGGAGCAACATACGCAGAGCCTCCACAGCAGCAGACACAGCCAGTTTATGTACCACCAGTTGAAACTCCAACACAGCCTCCAGTAGTTCAGCAGCCAACAAATCCTCCGGTAGTTGAACAGCCAACAAGTCCTCCATCAAGCGGTGGAGGTGATAGGGCACCAGTTTATGACGATGACGATGGCTGGAACTCAGATTTGACGCTAAATCTGTAATTAATTAAATGACAAGTATTAAAGAGCACCCTCCCGGTGCTCTTTTTATACCACAAGGGGGTACTCCTATAAACATTTAGGTTGCATAGTACACGATCCAACAGAGCTAACTCATGAGAACTATGCACAGCTTAGTAGCTGTCGCTTTAGACCAATAATACCAGACTCTCGCGGAAATGTCAAACACTATGCGGCGCCTGTCCGCGTCCCTCTTGACACCTGCGGCTGAAGGCATTATAATAGTCTTAACAAACACTGAAAAGGAGTCGCGCCTATGGATATCCGCTTTGAAGAGCTTACCGAAAACGACCTACCCGCTGCCTTTGAGCTGTGCATGAGGACGTTCAGCATGGACACGCCGGCTGAGGAGGTGCAGAGGGTATACAGCCGATTCAAGGACGACCCGAACTACCATTTCATCGTAGGGAAGATCGACGGGAAAGTCGCGGCGTATACCACTATGGTCATCTACTATAATCTCTTCGACGGCGACCACCCCATCGCGGCACTGTGGTACGTCTGCGTCGATGAGCAGTACAGGCGGTGCGGTGTCGGTAGGAAGATGTTCCGTTACATCGAGGAACTCGCCGAAAAGCACGGCTGTGAAATTATCAGCTTCACCGCGGAGTCCGGCAACACCGGCGCCCACCAGTTCTACAAGTCTGTGGGGTACTCCGATACCAAGGAGACGGCTTTCGTTAGGTATTATTTTGAAGAGAAATAAAAGCGCACTTATGTGCGCTTTTATTCTCTTGCTCTGTACTCTGAGGGTGTGAGTCCTGTGAGCTTCTTGAACTGCTTCATGAAATAGCTGTCGGACGAATACCCGCACATCACCGATATCTCTGTGATCGAGAACGATGTGTCCGAGAGCAGTCTGCGTGCTTTTTCGATGCGGAAGCGTATCAGTTCGTCGAATATGCTGACCCCGAAGCAGGCGCGGTAATTCTTCTGGAGCGAGCTCCGGCTCATGTTGACCGCTGCACATATTGCATCGATATTCGGAAATTCCTCCGGCACTGCCGAGAGCTTCCGGCGCAGCTCCGTAAGCTCGTCAGAATGCGGGACTTTTTTCTTCCTTGCGGCGGCAGAACGGTTCGAGCGGGAACGGTCATCTGTGCAAAGCAGTCTTCCGAGGCTGATGTTCAGTCCGGAGACCAGACAAAGATAATTCATGTCGTACACGCGGGTCGGCTCCGAAAAACTCAGGGCGATGTATCCGAAAAAGCAGCTGCCCATGTGGAGCGGTGAGAGGTACACTGCGGAAGACTCTCCGGAGCTGCTGATGAAGCGGGCGGCGTCGAAACGGCTGAAGCTGCTGCCGAGGTCGCCGACCTGTACCCCATTCTCCGTGAAAGAAGCGCGCAGGCTGACGTTCCCGCAGTCGGTAAGGTCGCCGGTGGAACAGCCTTCGGTGAGGTACATGTCCACGCGCTCGGCGGAGTAGAGAATATTACTGTGGCTGAGCGCGCAGCGAAGAAGTGCGTCAACGGTGTCCGCGGTGCTGAGATCGTAGATGAGGTTGTCGCCGAAGACAGTCTCCTGCCACATTCGCGGAGTGATGTCGGAGCTGTTCGAGATGAGCTGGTGTGCAGGGATATTCCGGCAGCCGCAGGAGCTTCCGATGATGAAGCCGTTGTCCGGCCGGGAGACCTTTTCGCAGAGCCTGCCCGTGATGTTGCGGTAGAGCCTGCGCATGGCGTCCGCGCCGAGCTGGAAGTGGTTGCGGAGGTAGGTCGTAAGGGTCACGTCAACATTTGCGTTGAAGGGGAAGCCGTCGTAGCCGGTGACGGCAATGTCCTCGGGGACCCGTATGCCCGCGCCCTGAAAGCACTTGATGAGCGCCATTGCGGTGACGTCGTTCCCGCAGACAACAGCCTCCGGGCGGGCAAGTTCGCCGCTGATGATACGCTTCGCGAACATATGGGCGGAATCCACCCAGAACGTTCCGTAGGAGATATAGCTGTCGTCGTAATACAGCCCGTACTTGTTCATGATATCGGTGTACGCCTGTAAGCGGGTCTGGGCCTGAATATAGGTCTTGGGTCCCGTAAGGCAGTATATTTTTTTGTATTTGTGCTCCTGAACGAGGTGCTCGACGACCTTGCAGAAGTCATAGTAATCGTCGTACTGGGTGCAGTCGAATGCGGAGTTCTCCTGTTCGTCCACACCCATGACGTATTTATTGGAGGCAGCAAGGAGCTGCTCTATCCTGTCAATGAGCTCCCTGCCCATCGTGGGGTCATCCCTGATGTAGAGGAAGCCGTCGAAGCAGTCGGAGCGGATAAGCTCGAAGATGTCAGCTTCCGCAGCAGTCTGTGCTATGGGATTTATGCAGAAATTCGTGAGCGGGGAAAGTATCAGCAGATCGCAGCCGCACTTCCCTGCCTGCCTAATTATGCCGCGCAGAAGGTTGCCTATGTAGATCTTCGAGATCAAGGGTATCACTACGCCGATGAGCGGTCGTTTCTTCATGCTATTCACTCCCCTGTTGTATTCACTGTAATATTATATCATAGACCAACGTGAAAATCAAGACGATTTTACATTAAATCTCAATATTTTATGAACAAATCAGATATTATAATCCATTGACACTCCCCCGGCGATGTTCTATAATTTGCTTGTAACAATAGTGCGGGCTCTGATTTCCTCAGGCTCTGCACGTCTTGGGTACGCTGCGCTGCGCTTCTGCACAGCCGGCGGAGCTGTATCCGTTTGTAAGGGGACAGATCAGGTAACAGCCATATTCAGAGGGATATGGCTGCCGGACTACGGAAGGATATCACGCCCGCATATAGGCAATGCGGACGTATAATATTATCAGAAATAAGGGGGAAATTCTAATGCATAGGTTCAAAAAGCCGGCAGCGGTGCTTCTCGCTGCTGCGCTGTGCCTGACTCCGGTCACGGCACAGGGAGGGCTCAGCTCAGTAACGCCGATAACGGCTTCTGCAGCGCTGAGTATCAATGATATGCCGTCGGAATTCCAGTACGCGGCTGACTGGATATGGAACAACCGTATCGTCGCGGAAAATTCGCTGGGGTCGAGCTCGGGACGGTACAACAACATCTTCGACATGATAGTCGCTGGAAAGGGCACTATCAATTACGTCGTGAAATGGCAGTCCTACAACACTGTCACCTACGAGCAGCGTCAGCAGTTCGAGACGATGCTCTCTACCTGTATCAACGACTGGAACGACTGGCTCGCGGGCTACGAGGACTGGCCCTATGAGCACATCGACGTCAAGGTCGTGGGGTGGGCGGTCATCGACAAGAGCTGTCTACTCGACCTCCACGATGACGAGGTGGTATACACCGATACCAAGTACTACGACGCGCAGTACGACACCACGAACGGCAGGGATACTATCCCGGACAGGGAGCCCTACGCGCCGACTGAGCTCTCGCGCTTCGAGCACTTCGCGGACAAGAATTATGAGTACCCGGGCGGGCTCGACAAGCGCTTCGATATGTATATGTGGGCGACTCAGGGCTTCCCGGATATCGGCGGCTGCGGCGGTGACTGGGGTCAGCGTCTCTCTGACACTGCGTACCTCGGTATGCTCAATTACGGCAGTCTCCACGTCCTTGAGCACGAGATCGGGCACGGCTTCGGCATGACCGATTTCTACGGCGGAGAGGGTGAGTCTGACGGCTTCCCGCCCGGAGGCTTCCCCGGCGGCGAAAATTCGATCATGATGGCGGGCTCGTCTGCTAAGATCACTACCTTCGACGGCTGGATGCTCCGGTATATGTGGACTAAGATCAAGTCCGAGCCGGGCAGGTTCGACCTCGAGAACGCACAGCCTGTCACGACGACGACTGTTACTACTACGCAGACTACGACGACTACTCAGCCTGCAACATCTGAGATCAGCAGCTCTGTGCGGGGTGATGTGAACGCAGACGGCAGATTCGAGGTAGCGGACATCGTACTGCTCCAGAAGTGGCTGCTGAACGTTCAGGGAACGTGGCTCGCTGACTGGAGGGCGGGCGACCTTGTGGAGGACGGTATCCTCGACATCTTCGACCTCTGCGCGATGAGGGAGCTCATCATTGCCGCGCCTCCCGTGCAGCCGACCGGCACCTTTATCGCGGCTAATCTCGCTAAACACGGGGCTTCGCTCCCGTCGCACGGAGATGCACGGCTGGTCGTTTTCTACGTTGATTTCCCGGACTGCCAGTACGATTACGCGCCGTCTGAGAGTGAGCTGCAGAACATCACCTTCGGCGCTGCAGATGAGGGCAATGCGTGCTATCCGTTCGAGAGCATTTCCGCGTTCTACAGCCGTACCTCCAAGGGCAGCATGGACTTCAGCGGGCAGGTATTCCGCTACACGACCAAGGAGAACCGCTCCGTCTATGACAAGAACAAGGTCAAGCTCGCGGAGGAGTGCTATAACGCATTCAAAGATCAGGTCGATTTCTCACAGTTCGACGGCAACGGCGACGGTAAGATCGACGCTACGCTGTTCACTGTCCCGACAAAAGCCGGTGACGACGACTGGTGGCCGTGCGCGGGCGCTTTCGGGGACGAGAGCTACAGAGTGGACGGCGTTGCGGTCGGACACATTATCACCGGCAACGCTCAGGTCGAGTCCCCAACAAATTACATCAACTATATAAGCTCCTACTGCCATGAGCTCGGGCATTGCACGGGTCTTCCCGATTACTACCTCTACAGCAGCAATGACAGCCAGGGTATGCACGGTGCAGCCGGTATTGAGCTCATGGACACTGACGCCGGCTCGGATTTCGGAGCGTTCTCCAAGCTCGTAGAGGGCTGGTACACTGACGATCAGGTACAGGTGTATGACGCCTCCAAGGGGGCTCAGACATTTACCCTCAGCAACGCACAGACCGACTCAGGAAACTGCCTGATAATCCCCAACGGAACGCTCGCGGACGATTATTTCTCCGAGTATTTCATCGTCGAGTACGCAACCAGGGACGGCAACAACAGCGCGGTCGCCTCCAAGACGGGCTGGTGGGAGAAGACCGGCGAGGGTATCCGCATCTACCATATCGACGCGACAACTGAGTACGGCTGGTTCAATTACTTCCGCTATGCAAGCGGCAGTGAGTTCACCAACAATGATGCGGGAAGGCGTCTTATCCGTATCATCGACGACACCGACACCGATAATTTCTACCAAACGGGTGATGTCATAAACAGCAGTATCTCGGGCTTCCGCTGGTATGACAGCAACGGCGGTCAGACAGTTGACCCCGGCATAACGATAACTGTCGGTGCCCTCAGCAACGGCAGCTACACAGTTACGATTGCATGAAACATAAAGCCGCAGGAACGATATCCTGCGGCTTTTCGCGTATGTGTCACATTTTCTCGGCGACGAGTATCTCTGCGCGGTTCTGTATCATCGCGGCTGCGTCCTCTGCGGTCGCGCGTCCGGCGAAGTACTCCTCCGACTCCTCCTCGATTATCGCCCAGAGGTCTTTGTCGAAGGCGTTCTCCACGCCGGTGCAGCTGTAGACGTAGTCTACCAGCATATCCACTTCTTCCTCGGTTATGGGCTGGATAGGATTTCCGCTCGCTGTGTGCTCTACGCCGACCTCGCTGTACATATAGTTCTCAAAGCTGTCCTTCAGCGAACAGAAGCCCGCGCCGTTAGCGTTTTTCCCGACACTGTCGAGATAGTATGTTATGAATTCCCACGCTGCATCCTTATTCTGGCAGGTCGATGAAATGGAGAGGAGGAAAAAGGGCGCTATCCTGCCGCCGTTGCCGGAGTTTGACGGGTAGCCTACGAGTTGGATATCCTCGCCGTTGCCCATAAGGTACTTGATCTCGCAGTAGCCAACAGGTGACGTTCCGCCGGTTGCGACAAGCTGAAGATCTCTGCCGAACCATGTTCTCATATCTGTGTAGTATTCATCTATTTGGTTTTTGTCCTTATCAGGGTATTCATCTTCAACGAAGCGATTACAGAACTTCAGCAGCTCGATGAATTCCGGGCTGTCAAAATAACATTTGCCGTTCGGGTAGTCGATGAGATCCTCCATGGCATACAGCATATTGTTCAGCATATGGCTCTTTGATATGGTGTCGTACATATGTATAGCCGTTGAGGGAGCGTTGTCGTAGAAGCCGATCATCTCGTCGAGCGTCCATGTGGGCTTGTCCCAGAACTTAGTCTTGACTGCCAGCGACGTGCAGGAAAACTGCGTCGGGATAGCGTAGATACCGCCGTCCGGCGCTGTCATCGCGTTTATCACGCCAGGCACGAACTTGTCACGGCTGTGGTCGGGGTCGGAGTCCATGAACGTGCCGAGGTCGGCAAAGGCTCCCTTCTGCATGAGGTTGAGGTACTGACGGTAGTCCATATCGAGGAAAACGTCGGGCGCATTGCCTGTTATGAGGTCCATTGTGAGCTGATCCTTTGCTGCGTCCAGTGCGTCGCTGTATTCGCCATCAAAGTCGTTGGAGTCGAAGTAGGTCACGCAGTTCACGCGGTAATGCTCACTGTAGTTATTGAAGCTGCTGACTATCTGGCTCGTGCTCGGGTCGAAGAAGGCGCCGACCGTGATGTACTCGACGTCACTTATCTCCGAGGGGTCGCGCGGGACGAGCTTGACGAGCTCGTTTGTCTCGCCGCCGCTGTCAAGTATACCCACGAACTCGTCGTTGCCGAGCGGGAGGACGCAGCGGGGCGCTGTGATACCGGAGGTGAACCAGTCGATCAGCAGCTCCTGCGTGCCGTCGTTGCAGACGCCGTAAAGTCCGTCGTCAAGGGTGAGGATAATGCGGTATTTGTCATAGCCTGCCGACACCGCGGATTCGGGGACTGTACAGAGCGGCGCGTCGGACAGCTTACAGTCCGTGAAGTCGTAATAGCTGCACGTCACGCTGTCGATATATTCATATCCGTTGCTGTCCGTCCCGGAGGTGACATCGGTGATGCGTACCATGAGCTTGCCGTCGCGGTCGCGCAGGAGGATAGGTCCGCTCTCGTAGTAATCATCGTCGGTCTCGAAGGTATGGAGCGTCGTTATCGAGCCGTCCGTGCCGCTTATGCGGCGCACTGTGCCGTCAGTGAACGCGGCGATGAGGTCGCCGTTCTCCGCCGTCCACGAATTGATCGCCGGGTAATCGTAGTCGATAAGCTCGTCCGGGAACTCGACCGGCGTGCTGTTCAGCAGTATGCCGTCCTTGTCATAGCTGCACAGGATATATGACTTGGAGACAAGGTTCTGCTGAAAGTTCTCCCATGCGTCGGCGTCTGAGCCGTATTCCGGGAACGGGACGCCGTTGTGGTCTTCAAGATTAAGGAGCACGACAAAGCTGGCGTCCGGGGCGAAGACCTCGCTGCCGTAGTACCAGTCATAGGAGTAAACGGATTCGGGGTAGTCATGTTCCATGAAAGCAAAGGTACTGAACTGCTTGTCGGTGCGGTACATGATCTCATTCCTCAGATCCTTCTGAAGGTATTTTATCGCAATCTCACTGTCGCCTATGGGGAATATCTGCGATACCCTGTATACGTCCGACGGGAGGTCTATGCTCTCATAGCGGTACAATCCGCCCTGTGAAGCGTCCGATGTCGCTGTGACCTGTGCCGGGGAGCCTGCTCCCGAAGTGCTGTCTGGCGGCGATGAGCTTCCTGACTTGCTGCACGCTGTCCCCGCAAAGAGGAGCGCGGCAGCTGTTATTGCTGTAATACGTTTCATTCGCTTATCCTTTCTATTTCGCTTATCTGCCACTCGGAGCCGTCCCAGACCATGTGGAACTCGAGCGGCTCATCGATGTCGCGGCGGACTGTCATCTCGTGTATGCCAGAACGTATGATGACCGGCGCTGAGATGTACTCTGCCGCTGCCTGAGTTGTCTGTGAGGAATAGAGCTCCCCGCAGTAGCTGATGAGCACCGGTGCAGTATCTCCGCTCCCCGAGAGGAGCTCCCTTATGCCGGAAAAAAAGTATCCCCCGCCGTTCTGCTGGAGCTCGTACATATACTCATTCGTGACGAGACCGTCGATGAACGTCACTACCTCCCCGCAGCTGGTGAAATGATCGTCGCTGACGCGGGCGTAGTGTACATCGCCGCCGTCCCAGTCTGAGTTGCGGGAGCTGTAGCGGTAGAAGCAGAGAGTGGGTGCTCCGTCCTGCGCTCCGGCGGTGAGGAGGTTCGCTGCGGTGAGGAAGTCGTCGGTGAGCTTCTCGGCTTCTGCAAGGCGCTCGGACGACCTGACGCGGGTCATGTGCAGGAAAAATGTGCTCCCGCCGATACCTGCGATGAGTGCGAACGCAGCGGCTATGCCTGCCGCTCTCTGCCAAGCGCGTCCGCTTCGGCGCTCGACTCCGCTGACCGTCACCCTGCTGTCATACGCTCCCCTGCCCTGCTTCTGCCGTATCAGACTGTAGATACGCTGCTTCTCTGCCCTGCTTAGAGCTGGATAATCCGCAGAAAATCGCTCCGCGAGCTCGCTTTCGGGGTCGCTGAAAATGTCTTTTTTACACATACCACCACTCCTCGTTGATACCCGCTTTTTCAAGCAGGGCTCTCAGCTTCTTCCGCGCACGCTGGATACGCTTCTGTGCGGCGCTCTCCGATATGCCGAGGGTTCCGGCTATCTGTGCGAGAGTCCTGCCGTAATAGTAATAGTGTATCAGCATTAATCTGTCCTTCTTCCCGAGCTTTTCTATCTGCCCGAGCACTATGCGCCTTGTCTCCGCGAGGTCTGCTTCGTCATCGACTGATATGACGTCCGCTGTCTCTGCGGCATCGGTCTCACTGAGGGGGACAGTACGGCTGTTCCTCAGCTTGAGCCTACGGTAGGTGTCTATTGCACGGCGGCGGGCGATAGTTCCGATAAAGGCGGTGAGGTCGCCGTCTCCGGAGGGGCTTTTTTCCAGAGCGGTGAATATGTCGAGGAAGGCGTCAGCCACGCACTCCTCAACGTCCTCTGCTGTGCCGCTGCCTTTCAGCCGCGCCGCAGCTATCGCATAGACGTAACTGCAGTATTCCTCGAATAAAGCGCGCTGTCCTGCCTCCGGAGATTCCTCCATGAGTGCACGCAGCCGGCTGTCTGTCATTATCCTATCCACCCCTTTGAACGCGTTCATTCTATCTGCTCGGACATGAGCAGCTTTTGCGGACATTTTTCTGTAGCGGTTCAGCTTATCTCGCCAAGATAGAGCGAAATGCGGTTCTGGAGCATTTCTGCGCACTGCTGTGCGGTCTGCTCTCCTGCGAGATATTTCTCTACCTCCTCGTTCGCGATGGACTGTATCGTATCGTCAGAGTCCATTAGGACGTCGCAGGAATCCAGCACGCTGAGGATATACTCCTTGTTCGATTCGTCGAGCGGGTGTCCGAACTTCTCCGCGGTGTCGCCGGTGTAGACCAGCTCGCCGTCAACAAGCTCGAACTCATCGGGAGCAACTCCGGTGCCGCCATTGCGATAGTAGACCATGTATCTGCTGTCCTCCATGAACTTGTTCAGCTTCTTGTCGTAGCCTGCCTTGTTGGACGTGAATGTGTCGCCGGTCTGCAAATAGGAGGTCTGGTATCTCTCGCCCATGATATAGCAGAAATAGTCCCACGCGCCGTCGGCATTCTTCGCGTTGCTGAGTATCGAGTAGCACATACAGTTGCCCGTCATTATCCTGCCTCTGCCGTCGTTCGAGGGCGGTATCAGATAGGTGTAATTGTCGTGCTCAAGCAAATTGTACTGCCCCGGAGTTTCCGCGAAGGACAGGAACCTGTGCAGCCATGCGTATCCGATGAGCGCCGTTTGTTCGCTCAGTGCCCTGTTCGCTTCCAGAAAATACTGCGTTGAGGTCTCGTCATCTGCGTTATCCCAGTCGTAGGGCTCGTTCACTTCAAAGCTGCCGAGGAGGTCGAGCACCTGCAGGAACTCCGGCGAACTGAAATCACAGGTGTAGCTGTCAAAGTCAACGTAATTATACATCAGCAGGTCGAAGAAATTGTACCACGCGACCTTGCGGTCTGTGAACGAGGAATTGCGCGAGCCAAGGTACATTCCCTCCGGCATATTCTCCGCGATGGACAGGAAATCGCTGACAGTCCACAGAGAATAGTCCCTGCTGATGACGTCGCTGTTGGCTATCCACAGCTCGTAGTTGAACGCGACGGGGAGACCGTACAGACCGCCCTTGTACTCATACGCCTTGAGCACGTTGGGGACGATGTCGTCACGGGAGAGCCCGTCGCGGCTGTCCATGAGGGTGTAGATGTCCGCGAAGGCGCCGAGGTTGGTGTACTTATACATCGTGGACGAGTCGTGGTAGCAGACGAGGTCGGGCTGGTCGCCGGAGAGGACGTCGAGCTTCAGGTCGTCCATTGTTTCGTACTTCTTTATATCCGCGATGTACAGATCAGACTGCTTGTTGTACATAGCCACGGTCTCGTCGGCGTTATTGTCCCAGTTGATACAGCCAACTGTAACGGGAGTGCGGTCATCGACGTAGTCTTCTGGACGCACTGTGAGCAGCATGAAGAGCATTCCCGTGCCGGTGGTCTGGTCCATTGACAACAGCGCGAACTTCCCCTCGCCGGCATAGGTCAGCGACAGTATTATGCCAGGGTAAACGTTGGATTCGCTCGTGCCCATGAGCTGTATCAGGGTGTCGTCATAGCGCAGTCCGAATATGCCGCCGCTCAACCAGAGGAACGCCTTGTAGTCGCCCGCGCCGGGGTACACGCTGCCGGAGAGCGACAGCCACTTGCCGTATTCGCGCTCCTGATCGGGGAATTTCAGCGTGGTTCCGTCCATGTATCCCCATGTCTCCCAGCCGGCTGCGATGAACGAGCCGTCCGCACACGCTGTGAACGAGTAACGCTCGCTGTCCACAACGCTGTCGAGCAGGGAGCCGTCTGCGCCGATAAGTGCGTAGCCGTCACGGTGACGGATAATGTAGCTGTCGCCGTATGCAGTCATGCTTTCGATGTAGGTATCGCCGAGGGTGTAGAACTCGCTTATGCCGTCTGCCTCGAAGTCCGCAGTGAGCTTGCCTTCGGCGTCGAAACGACATATACGGAAGCTCACTGCGGCGCCGCTGAAGTATGCCTCCATGTCCGAATAATCGCCTTCCCAGACCGCGTAGGTGTACAGGATAGCTATGCCGCCGTCCGGGAGCATAGCGGGTATGCGGTCGCTGATGTACGGGGTGCGATCGTCCTGCGGCTCGGCGAGGGTGACTTTCTCGGTCGGGGCGAATGAGTCGTCGTAGAGCTGGATTGCAGCTTGGCTTTCATTGTCGGTGTAGTACAGGCGCAAGCCGCTGTGCCACGAAACTCCGAGCGTGGACGAGAAGTCCTCGGGAAGATCAAGGTCGGTCTCCTTGTAGTTGAGCTGGGACGCTTTCAGCGGCCCGGCTGCGGAGGTGTCGCTCTGTGACGTGCTGCTGTCTTTTTTCGAGCAGCCCACGGCTGTTAGCATGGTCAGCGAGAGTATTATCGAAAGTATCTTATTCATTACGGTCACTCCTTTTCTGCGGCTGTGCCGCGTATATAAGAAAGTGACTTTCAGGGGCAAAATAGACGATGCTCCCGCAAACTTTGTATATCTGCACAAAAGCACGCTGAAAAATAATGCAGGATATACAACAAGCTCCCGGCACGCGGTGTACCGGGAGCTGTTTTGCTGTAAAGTATGATCTATGCGTTTGTCAGCATATCGTATGTCACGCCGTATTTTTCTGCGATGTCACGCGCGTATGACTGACCCTCCGGGGCGGCTATCTCTACCCTGAACGAACGCTTGCCGCCGTCGCTCTTCATCACGAGCGACGCTGCCTTTACGCTGCTCTCTCCGTTCATCTCGCTGACTTCCTCCGCGAGCTTGTGCATATGCGTGTTGTAGATCGTCCGCACCTTCTTTTTAAGCAGCGCACGGACTGAATCCCGAGCGATGTAGAAACCCTCCTCGAAGGAGGTCGTGGAGAAGGTCTCATTGAGCAGGAGCAGGCTGTCTGCGGTGCAGTCCGAGTATATCGTGCGGAAGCGCACGCACTCCTCGCCGAGACGTCCGAGGTCCATTGTCTTGTCCTCATCAGCGGGGAAATGGGTGTAGATGCAGTCAACCGGTCTGTAGCGGAAGGACTCTGCCGGAACGGATATACCGCCCTGTGCGAGAACGTAAAGCAGTCCCGCTGCCTGGGTCAGAGTCGTCTTGCCGCCGCGGTTCGCGCCGGTGAGGATATATATAGTGTGCTCCGCGTCGAAGCCGAGGTCGTTGCAGACTATCTCGTCCATTGAGCCAAGGTTCACCGCGAGCTTCAGGTTGTAGAATCCCCTTGCATCCATCGAGGAGCTGCCGTCGGTCAGCTCGGGCTCGCAGAAGCGGAACCCGCTCTCTGTGTGCTTGCTGATGAACTCAGCGAACCTGATGTAGTACATGAACTCCGGTATCATCTGCGAGATGTTCACTATCGCGACATTGGCGTATTTCGTCAGTGTGTCGCGGAGCTTCTTTACGAGCGAATCGAGCATTTTGGTCAGTATGTTCTCGAGGTAGAATGTCGAGTTGCTGACACCGTCACCGTCGGGCGTCCGGACGACCGTTGACCTTATCCTGCCGTCCACGAAGGGTGTGCTGCTCACCGCCGAGAAGCCCGCGAGTTTCTCCACGAACGCGCCTACGCTCGCAGTGTGCTGACGGTCTGCCTGATGATAGTGCATATCGCCGTCCCAGTCCGTACCGTCGTGTATCTTGTCCTTTGAGGAGATAGCGTCCGCGAAGCTGCTGACTATGCCCGACTTCTTGAATGGCTTGTTGTTGACGGAGATGAGTCCCATGCTGACGGCTTCAAAGCGCTCGTTAACGTTTATGCCGAGGGTCACGCTCTGTATATCCGAGGACTTTTCTTTAAGGGCGGCGATGTCCTTTTTCATTTCGGCAAAGCACGCTTCGTCGTAGAGTTCGCCGATGTAATCCCTGAAATTCAGCAGTCCCTCAGATCTTATGTCCTCAGCTTCGAGGCATTCTCTCATCGCTTCGACACACCTGATATAGTCGTTCAGTTCGTCAAGACGGTGGAGAAGATGCCACAGACCAAGCTTTTCGTCAGATTCCTTATGCATGGTGCTGAAATTCCTGATGAATTCTATCTTCTCAAAAAGCTCCGACATACGGCTCCTCAGTCCCGGCAGGGCGAGGATATCCGCGAAGACCTTCTGTCTGTACAGCGCCACGCGGGGGTCTGCGGTCATATTCGAGATGATGCTCATGATGAGGTTCTGCTCTTTGGTGCTTGCAGTGAGCTCGCGGCACAGCGCGTCGAGCCCGAGGTCGTGGCAGGCTGCCTCGGAGAGCTGCTTATACTTCGTATCCTCATAGTATGGGAACAATATGCTGAACTGGCTGTTTTCCTTCATTGCGGTGTGACATCTCCTTCACAGCTTGTTTTATTTGTCATTATCATATCACATACCGGGGTCTGTGTCAATATTCGCACGGTGCCCCAACGAGGGAAAAATTACCTTTCAAAAATTTCAAAAAAGCCTTGACAAAACGAATGTTCTGTGATATCATAAATATACAGAACATACTTTCGCCCACTTTGAAAGGAGGTTGACCACATGGAAAGGATATATCTCTGTATCGACCTGAAAAGCTTCTATGCAAGCGTGGAATGCGTCGCACGCGGATATGACCCGTTCAGGGTCAACCTCGTGGTCGCTGACCCCTCCCGCGGCAGCGGAGCGATAACCCTTGCGATATCCCCTGCGATGAAGGCGCTCGGAGTAAAGAGCCGCAGCAGGCTTTTCGAGATACCCAAGAGCATAAAGTACGAGATCGCTGTCCCGCAGATGAGGAAGTACATGGAGGTCTCCGCGCAGATATACGGTGTCTATCTGCGGTATATCTCCCCCGACGATATCCACGTCTACTCGATCGACGAGGTGTTCATCGACGTCACGCCGTATCTCAGGACGTACAGGAAAACGCCCAGGGAGATCGCTCAGATGCTCATGGACGCGGTCATGGAAGAGACAGGTATCTGCGCGACCGCCGGTATCGGTACGAACCTGTACCTCGCAAAGGTCGCGATGGATATAGTCGCGAAGCACGTCCCGGGGCACATCGGAGTGCTCAATGAGGGTATGTACAGGAAGTATATGTGGAGCCACCAGCCGCTCACGGATTTCTGGGGCTTCGGCAGGGGGACTGTCCGCAGGCTCGCGAAGTTCGGCGTTTGTGATATGCGCGGGATAGCGGAGATGCCGGAGCAGGCACTGTACAAGGAGTTCGGCGTCAAGGCTGAATTCATCATCGACCATGCGTGGGGACGTGAGCCCTGCACAATGGAGGACATACACAGATACGAGCCGAAAAGCCATTCGCTCTCCAACAGCCAGATACTGTTCAGCGACTACTGCGCCGGGGACGCTCTCGTCGTCATGAAGGAAATGGTCGAGAACCTTGTGCTCGAAATGGTCGGGAACGGGCTGTATGCGGGCGGGATTTCGTTGTTCATACGCTACTCCAAGGACTGTATCCCAGCGTCGGGCGGCTCGGCAAAGCTCCCACAGGCGACGTGCTCGATAAAAAAGATACGAGCTGAGTTCGAGAGGATATTCGGGGAAAAGGTCGAGCCGGATCACAGTATCAGGCAGATAGGGATAGCCCTCACGGAGCTCACAGCGGAATGCGGCAGGCAGCTCAATTTCTTCGATGACTTCAACGAGGACGTGCGCGAGGAGCGGCTCGAGTCCGCGGTGGTCTCGATACGCAGAAGGTACGGCAAGAACGCGCTGCTGAAGGGGCTGAACTACCTTGGCTGCGCGACCGGAAGAATGCGGAACACGCTCGTCGGCGGACACAAGGGCTGATGTCAGGAGGTGAACAGAATGAAAAATGAGGATCGTGCCATGCAGTTCATGCCGTTCGCGGCACTGAAGGGCTATTACGAGCGCGTCCGGGAGCAGGAGGAGATCTCCTGTGCGGACGAGACTGAGCGTGAGCAGTCTCACGAAGATGAATACCGGGAGGAGACTTGATTTTGTGCGGCAGCTGCTGTATAATGTAGCTAATGATATGAGCTCGAGGAGAATATATGCCGGACACCGAAACAATGATACAGAATGCTGAGATAATCCGCAGCAGGCGCAAGACCGTAGCCATGCAGATATCCGACGACGGAAGGCTCGTCGTGAGGGCGCCGCTGAGGTGCTCCTACAGGGAGATATATGCGTTCATCGAAAAGAACCGCCGCTGGATAGAGGTCCATGCGGAAAAAGTGCGCAGGCGGGCTCGTGAGCTGGAAAAGCTCGAGCCGTTCACTGCGCAGGATATCACTGAAATGACGCGGCGCGCCGGCGAGGTCGTGCCGGAGCGGGTAAGATACTACGCCGCTCTGCTCGGGGTGACTTACGGCAGAGTGACAATACGTCATCAGAAGTCCAAATGGGGCAGCTGTACCTCAAAGGGGAACCTCAATTTCAACTGCCTGCTAATGGCTGCTCCGCCGCAGGTGCTGGATTCAGTGGTCGTCCATGAGCTGTGTCACAGGCTGCACATGGATCACTCGCGGAGCTTCTATGCGGAGGTGTACCGCGTGTTCCCGGAGTACGACCGGTGGCACGGCTGGCTCAGGGAGAACGGGGCGCTCCTGATAAGGCGTATGACGGTTGGCGTGAAATCTCCGGAAAGCCCTTGAAATATGCTGCGGAATATGGTACAATTAAACAAATAACTGCCTAAGGAGGTATTTTTATGATCGACGTAAATGGCCGCTGGGCGCTCGTCACGGGCGCTGCACGCGGTATCGGACACGGGGCTGCGCTGTTTCTTGCTGAGCGCGGCTGCAATCTCATCGTTCACGGACGTACAAAGGCACACTGCGCGGCGATACTCGGTGAGGCAAGGGCTCTCGGCGTTGAGGCTTATGCAGTGGGAGCGGAGTTCTCCGAACTGTCGCAGGTAGAGGCTATGCTCGCTGAGATCGACGGGCTCGGGGTCACGGTGGATATCGTGCTCAACAACGCCGGCATACAGGTCGCGTACAGAACGGATTTCCTCAAAACTCCCGCGGAGGACTACGAGCAGAGCTTCAGGATAAACACTATCGCGCCGATGATGATCGCTTATCATTTCATCCCGAAAATGCAGCAGAACGGCTTCGGGCGGATCGTAAACACGACGAGCGGGATACGTCTCGAGCCGGAGCAGGCTGGCTATTCCGCAAGCAAAGCCGGTCTGGACAAGGTCACTATGGACCTCGCCGCAAAGCTCGAGGGGACGGACGTCTGCCTGAACCTCGCGGACCCCGGCTGGTGCAGGACTGACCTCGGCGGCAGCAAGGCTCCGAATGCTCCCGAAAGCTCGCTCCCGGGCGTGGTAGTGGGTGCTTTCATCGACGACAAGCGCTCCGGCCGCTGCTTCACTGCGAGCGATTTCTACGGCATGACGATCGAGGAGGCTGTCACGAAGGCTAAGGACTACCCGGTATTCACGGGAACGATCGCGTATGTATGAGATGTGAGCCGCGGCTCGGAAGGTCGGCGCTCACATAAAACCAAGCCCCGGGGTGCTCCTCGGGGCTTGGTTATTGCAGTCTCACGGATCAGGTATCACATAATTATTTCCGATCGGAAATACTGTTCCTGAAATCTTATCTGTTCCATTATTTCTTCCTTGTTAAACGAAGAATCTGTGGGACAAACTACCCACTTTTCTTCTGAATCATCATATCGGTGAACGACTGCAATGATTTTTCCGGTAAATTGATCGATGGGCTTGTCAATGCCTAAAATGTATGCGTCCTGCTCCTCACCATCCGGAGCTATATTGCCTTCGATATACCCATAATTGACCGGATAATACATATCTTTGTACTTTGGATGATAACTTCCGAGAGGTCTGTCAACTGTAACAGTAACAATATCACCTATCATTTTAATCCTCCTATTGGATCAGCCCTGGCTGTATACAAATTATACCAGACCGTGCTCTTATTGTCAATAAAAGCCGGCGTACAGGGCGGCGCTTTTGTGTTGCTTTTTTATAAGAAATGTGGTATAATAGACGTACATCAGCGCCGCTCAGCGGCGTGCACCTCAGGAGAAAAATATGGAGCATTTCAAGCTATATTCGCAGTTCGCGCCCGCCGGCGATCAGCCGCAGGCTATAGAAAAGCTCGTGAGCGGTATCGAAGCCGGGAAAAAGGAGCAGATACTCCTCGGCGTCACAGGCTCGGGCAAGACCTTCACTATGGCAAACGTCATCGCGAGAGTCAACAAGCCTACGCTCGTTCTCGCGCACAACAAGATACTCGCGGCACAGCTCTGCTCGGAGTTCAAGGAGTTCTTCCCCGACAACGCAGTGGAATACTTCGTCTCGTACTACGATTACTACCAGCCCGAGGCTTACGTTCCCAGCACAGACAGCTACATCGAGAAGGACTCCTCAATAAATGACGAGATAGACAAGCTCCGCCACTCCGCGACGACTGCTCTCGCTGAACGCAGGGACGTCATAATCGTGGCGAGCGTGTCGTGCATATACTCCCTCGGAAGCCCCGACGAGTACCGCTCAATGGTCGTTTCGATACGTCAGGGCGCCGAAAAGCCCCGCGATCAGCTCATCGAGGAGCTCGTTAAGATACGCTACGAGCGCAACGACATCAGCTTCGAGCGAAACAAGTTCCGTGTGCGGGGCGACGTCGTTGAGATATTCCCCGCAAGATCGAGCGATACGGCGGTCCGCGTGGAGTACTTCGGGGACGAGATAGACCGTATCTCCGAGATAAACGTTGTGACGGGAGAGGTCAAGGCAGTTGTGTCGCACGCAGCTATCTTCCCGGCTTCGCATTATGTTGTCGGAGATGAGAAGATCGAGTCCGCGCTCGCTGAGATCGACCGTGAGCTCGCAGAGCGAATCCAGTTTTTCACGTCGCAGAACAAGCTCATCGAGGCTCAGCGTATTGAGCAGCGCACCCACTACGATATGGAGATGCTGCGCGAGGTCGGCTATTGCAGCGGCGTCGAGAACTACTCCCGAGTGCTCGCAGGACGTCCGCCCGGAAGCACCCCGCAGACCCTCCTCGACCACTTTCCCTCTGACTTCCTGCTCATCGTGGACGAGAGCCACGTCACGCTGCCGCAGGTCAGGGCGATGTATGCCGGTGACCGCGCCCGCAAGACAACTCTCGTGGACTATGGGTTCCGTCTGCCGAGCGCGTTCGATAACCGTCCGCTCAACTTCGATGAGTTCAATGCTCACATAAATCAGGCGATATATGTCAGCGCCACGCCCGGCACTATCGAGCGGGAGAAGACTGACACGATCGTCGAGCAGGTCATTCGCCCGACGGGTCTTGTTGACCCGGAGATAATCGTCAAGCCCACACAGGGACAGGTGGACGATCTGCTCTATGAGATCAATGCCCGCGCCGAGAAGAACGAGCGCGTGCTCGTCACGACGCTGACCAAGAAAATGGCGGAGGATCTCACCTCGTACTACGAGAATCTCGGGGTAAAGGTCCGCTATATGCACCACGACATCGACACTATCGAGCGCATGGAGATAATCAAGGATCTGCGAAACGGTGTGTTCGACGTGCTAATCGGTATCAACCTCCTGCGTGAGGGTCTGGACATTCCCGAGGTGTCGCTCATCGCGATCCTCGACGCCGACAAGGAGGGCTTCCTGCGCAGTGAGACATCGCTGATACAGACTATAGGGCGTGCAGCTCGAAATGCAGGCGGTCAGGTAATCATGTATGCGGATACGGTTACGGGCTCGATGGAGCGTGCCATCACTGAGACCGAGCGACGCAGGAGCTTGCAGATAGCCTTCAACGAGGAGCACGGTATAGTCCCGAAGACTATCATCAAGGAGGTCCGCGACGTCCTCGAGATAACCTCCAGGAACAAAGTCGAGGAGAAGACCAAGCAGAAGAAGATGTCCCCTGCAGAGCGTCAGCAGCTCATCGACAGGCTCACAGTCGAGATGAAGAACGCTGCAAAAATGCTCGAATTCGAGCACGCGGCGTATCTGCGCGATAAGATAAAGGAACTCAGAGAGGGTAAATAAGGAGTTATTATGATCGACAAGATTACTATAAAAGGCGCAAGAGCCAACAACCTCAAAAACATCGACCTTGAGCTCCCGCGCGACCAGCTCATCGTCATGACGGGTCTCTCGGGCTCGGGAAAGTCCTCGCTGGCGTTCGATACTATCTACGCTGACGGTCAGCGGAGATACGTCGAGAGCCTTTCGTCCTATGCGAGAATGTTCCTCGGACAAATGGAAAAACCCGATGTGGACAGCATTGAGGGTCTCTCCCCTGCGATCTCCATAGACCAGAAAACGACCTCCAAGAACCCGCGTTCAACGGTCGGGACGGTCACGGAGATTTACGATTATCTGCGTCTGCTGTACGCACGCATAGGCGTTCCGCACTGCCCGATATGCGGGCGGGTCATATCGCAGCAGAGCATCGACCAGATGGTCGATACGATAATGGAGCTTCCCGAGGGGACACGTCTCCAGCTGCTCGCGCCGATAGTCCGCAATCGCAAGGGTCAGTACACCAAAGAGCTCGACAGCGCAAGACGCTCGGGATTCGTGAGGGTGCGGATAGACGGGATAATGTATGAGCTGACCGAGGAGATAAAGCTCGACAAGAACAAAAAGCACATCATCGAGATCGTCGTTGACCGTCTTATCATCAAGGAAGGTATCGCCTCGCGTATCACCGACAGCCTCGAGACCGTTTTCAGTCTCACGGAGGGGCTGGCGATAGTTGACGTCATCGGCGGCGAGGAGATGATATTCTCGCAGAATT
>JAEEGL010942190.1_pt1 | contig 20420 bp, 19 predicted proteins | sample 9134231 | NCBI WGS metagenome assembly JAEEGL01 (sample SAMN16246548, study PRJNA631951) | gut metagenome | biome: gut microbiome; feature: rumen; material: fiber-attached | host: Bos | place: Iran: Karaj | collected 2018-10 | reverse complement strand
TTGTCGCGGATGCCTTTAAGGAAGGCATGAAGCTGAAATAAACGAAAAACAGTGGTTCTCTTCGCTGAGGGCCACTGTTTTAAGATTATGCGATTTCGGCGATGGCTTCGATTTCACAGAGAGCGCCGGCCGGCAGTGTTCTGACAGCCACGCAGCTGCGGGCCGGTTTGGAGACAAAGTATTTTTCGTATACTTTATTGAAAGCCGCGAAGTCATTCATGTCGGCCAGGAAACATGTGGTCTTGACCACGTGATCATAGTCCGTGCCGGCTGCTTTCAGGACAGCGCCGACGTTGCGGCAGCTCTGTTCTGCCTGGGCTTCGATGGTATCCGCCATCGGACTTCCGTCCGGGTTGGCGCCGATCTGGCCGGACGAGAAAAAGAGACCGCCGGCAATATAGCCATGTGAGTACGGGCCGATGGCTTTCGGGGCGTTTTCAGCAAAAATCTGTTTCATAATCATAGTTCCTCCTGTTTTTCATTATAAACGTCTGAATATCATTATTTCTTTCCTGTTTGTTCACATAGAATTCAAACTTCGTATTTATGATAATGATACGAAACTACAGGAGGCATAATATGCGGAAACAAATGAGACTTCTGGCCAGCGGACTGCTGGCTGTATCCGTGGCCGGCTGTACCGGTACGGTCGTGAAAACGGACAGTGTCGAAGAACCGGCAGAGACGGAAGCGGAAACAAAGACATATCTGAGTGAAGCGGATATTGAAATCAAAGAGACGCTCGAAAACACGGCGGACGGTGAGCATGTCATCACCGCCGACGGGGAAGACGCATCCTATGCGAACACTGCCGTCCTGAAAAGCGGTGAGGCATCCGGCGACGAAGCGGATTTTTACGGTGCTAACGCGGCGGTCTTTGCGACCAACGGCGCGGTGCTGGAATTGAAGGAGATGGTCATCAAAACAGACGGCACGCATGCCAACGCTGTCTTCAGCTATGGCAGCGGCACGACGGTTCATATTGCCGACTCGGTGATCGAGACATCCGGCAACTGCTCCGGCGGTCTGATGACGACCGGCGGCGGTACGACGAATGCCGAGAACCTGACGATTCACACGACGGGCAATTCTTCGGCGGCGATCCGTTCGGACCGCGGCGGCGGTACTGTGACGGTTAACGGCGGCAGCTACACGGCGGAAGGCAAAGGATCACCAGTCGTCTACTCGACGGCGGACATTACCGTCAGTGACGCCCTGATGACGTCCACTTCCGCGCAGGGCATTGTCGTCGAAGGCAAAAACTCCGTTACGCTGAACAACGTCGAACTGTATGCGGACAACAATTCCAAGAACAGCGACAAGTCAGACTGGTTTCAGGCGGTGATGATCTATCAGTCCATGTCCGGTGATGCCGCGCAGGGCAAAGCAGCCTTTGCGATGAACGGTGGAACCCTCACAAATGCCAATGGTGACATCTTCTTTGTCAATAACACGACAGCCGATATCCATCTTTCCGGTGCGGAAATCATCAACAATGATACGGCCGGCAATTTCCTGCGGGCAGCCGCGGCCGGCTGGGGCAGGGAAGGATCGAACGGCGGCCATGTGAATATGTACGCGAAAAAGCAGACGATCAACGGCAACATGCTGGTGGACAGTGTATCCACATTGAATCTGTATCTTGACAATGCGTCGTCCTTCCAGGGGGCTATCAATCCGGATGGTCAGGAAGGGGAAGTGTATGTGGAACTGAAAAACGGCTCAGTATGGAAACTGAGCGCGGATTCCTATATTTCTTCGCTGACCTGTGAAGCGGACAGTATCGACCTGAACGGTCACACGTTATATGTCAATGGTGAGGCATATAAAGAAGGCACGGCTGCCCAGGGCACTGCCATCGAAGTGACGGTTTCATCTTACAGTGGTATGGGCGGCATGCCGGACGGTCAGCCGCCGGAGAAGCCGCCGGGAGACGGGTCATCTCATGGTCAGCCGCCGGAAAAGCCGCCGGGAGATGGTTTTGGGGGCGGTGAGCCGCCTGCGAAACCGGAAGATCAGGAATGACGATCAGACGGACTCTGTTTCACAGCTGATGACGATTCCTTTTCTCTCCATGTAATAACTGCATAAACCACGGGCCGGATAGATACGCAGGTCGGCAGCGGGATATTCATTCTGGATTTCCTGTTTCAATGCCTCTGCCGCGTCTTCATTCTCGACATGAGTGATGATAGCACGGCCGCCTGTATATCCGGCTTTTTTCATTTCCTGAATCAGGGTGCGAATCGATTTGCGCAGGCCTCTCGCCTTGCCGGTCACACTGATCTTGCCGGCTTCGGAAGCGGTGCCGATCACCGAGATGTTCAGCAGGTTGAGAGCCGCGGCTGCCGCTTTGTTCACCCGGCCGTTCTGACTCAGGTTATGCAGGGAGAAAAAGGAGAAAAACAGACGGGTGCTCTTCAGATAGGAACGGATCTTCGTGTCAGTTTCCTCGAAGGAAGCGCCGCTGTTGATGATTTCTTTCAGTTTCAGAAGCAGAAGGACTTCTTCGGCGCCTGTCGAAAGGGAGTCGATGATGGAAATCCTCACATCGGGATGTTCTTCTTTATACAAATCCGCAGCGAGCACCGCGCTGTTATAAGAGCCGGAAAGGGCGCTTGTCACGGTGCAGACAAAGATCTCATCGGCACCTTCATAGGCGGCCAGCCAGGCTTCGGTATTGGGACAGGATGTATAGGAGCGGCCTTTGAAGCCGGCCAGATAATCCAGCATCTCTTTGATATTCAGTGATTCGTCATCAATGAAGCTTCTTTCGTCCGTATAGACAGTCAGCGGAACGGTCCGGAAATCCGGATAGTCCAGCGTATACAGATCACAGGATGAATCGGCGATAATTCTCATGTTGAGCACCTCCTGTTCAACAATTCAGAATTGTATGAACGAAACCGGGATGGTAAAATGTACAAAAAGGCGGAAAGTGTAACATTTGTTACAGTAGCCGGGAAAGTGTAACAGTCATGAAAATCAAAAAAGAATATAACAGCCGCACCGTTTCCACCCGGACGGCAATCGGCAATGCCATTCTGGACGAACTGGAAAACACCGAGTTTTCCCAGATCAAGGTAATGGACGTGATCCGCCGGGCCGGCGTTTCCCGCATGACGTTTTACCGTTATTATGAAAACCTCTATGACGCGCTGTGTGATTATCTGGATATCATCGTGACGGGATATATGATCGAAGGCGGAGAAATCGACGACCCCAGTGTCTTCATGCGGCTGGAACACATTGAGTTTTCCCTGAATTATTTTGACCGGCATTCCCGCTATTTTCTGATTCTCAACAAGCACGGTCTGTATACAGTGCTGATCGACGCGGTCAACGAATACATGATGAAGAATATTCTGCCTCAGAAAAAACTGCATATGTATGAACTGTATGCCTATGCCGGCGGCCTTCTGAATTCGTTTCTGAAATGGGAAGAAAACGGCAAGCGGGAGAGTGCCCACAGTGTGGCTCTGATGATCTACCGGCTTTTCAATCACAGCCAGATGGAAGCCTCGGAGGCCATCCGGGACGAAAACGGAATTGTGTAAATACAGCCGGACGGATTCCCCGCTTTTATGCGTCATGTTTCCATATACAATAAGAACAGAGTACAATTTGAACAGTAACAAAATGCGAGGTGGGTTATGAAAAAACCGGTGATCGGCATTCTTGCCAGTAAATACGAAACAGGACCGTGGCAGCTTCTGCAGCATGGCCTGGGTGACCATTATGTCCGTTCGATCGAGGAGGCGGGAGGTCTTGCCATGATCCTTCCGCATGGCACCGACGAGGAACTGATCACGGCTTATGTGGATCAGTGTGACGGTATCCTGGTGCCGGGCGGCATCGACGTGGATCCGGTTCTGTTCCACGAGGAAAGACATCCGCTCTGCGGCGAGAGCGATATGGCATATGACCTGTTTCAGATCAGTGTCATTCAGAAAACCCTGGCGGCCGGAAAGCCGCTGTTCGGCATCTGCCGCGGCCTGCAGGTGATCAATGTCGCTTTCGGCGGCACTCTGTATCAGGACCTCTCGCTTGCCTGTGAGAATCCTCTGAAGCACCGCCAGGATGATTACCGGAACATCGCGACCCATCACGTGCATATTCTGGATGACAGTATGCTGCAGATGCTGCTGGGAGAAGACATCCAGGTCAACAGTTTCCATCATCAGGTCATTCATGATCTCGGCTATGGTCTGAAAGCGGCTGCCTATGCCGATGACGGCCTGATCGAGGCAATCGAATCTGACATTTATCCGAATCTGCTGGCTGTGCAGTGGCATCCGGAAAACTTCATCATGAACAAAGAAGATATCATGTTGCCGTTTTTCGTCAAACTAGTCGCACTTGCATCACATTGATGAAACCAGAGGAGTTATGAAGTACAGAAAAGACAGATACGGGAACGAGATATCCGTGCTTGGTTTTGGCTGCATGCGTTTCGCGAAAAAAGGCAATGCCATCGACATGGAAAAAACCGAACAGCAGATCGACTATGCCATCTCCCAGGGAATCAACTATTTTGATACGGCCTATGTATATACCGGCAGTGAAGCGGCTTTAGGCGAGATCCTTTCCCGCAACGGCCGCCGTGACAAGGTCAATATCGCCACCAAGCTGCCACAGTATCTGATTAATAAAGAAGGGGCGGTCGAAAAACTGTTCCAGGAAGAACTCAGACGTCTGCAGACAGACCATGTCGATTACTATCTGATGCATATGCTGACGGATCTTTCCGCCTGGCAGAATCTGGTCCGTTTCGGCATTGAAGACTGGATCAGAGAAAAGAAAGCCAGGGGACAGATCCGCAACATCGGCTTTTCCTTCCACGGCAATACGGAAATGTTCCTGAAGATCCTGGACGCATATGACTGGGACTTCTGTCAGATTCAGTACAACTATATGGATGAAACGTCCCAGGCCGGCAAAGCCGGACTGCAGGCGGCGGCTGAAAGAGGCATTCCGGTCATGATCATGGAACCGCTGCGCGGCGGCAAACTGGTCGATCTTCTGCCGGAAAAGGCAAAACAGCTGATCAGAGCGAACGAAAGATTCGCCACCCCGGCTGAACTGGCCTTCCGCTGGCTGTGGTCACAGCCGGAAGTGACCTGTGTTCTTTCCGGTATGAACAGTCTGGAAATGGTGCAGGAAAACTGCCGCATCGCCGCGGCCAGTGAAGTAAACGATCTGCAGAAAGAAGACTATGCCCTGATCGAACAGGTCAAGACACTGATCAGTGAAAAGATCAAGGTTCCCTGCACCGGCTGCCGTTACTGCATGCCGTGTCCGCAGGGGGTGGATATTCCGCTGGCTTTCCGCTGCTACAACGAAATGTATACCGAATCAAAAAGCACCGGCCGTTTCGAATACGCGCAGGTCGTCGGGCTCCGCGAGAAGAAGGCGTTCCCTTCCCAGTGCGTGGCCTGCGGCAAATGCGAGCGCAGCTGTCCCCAGCACATACATATTATTGAAGAGTTGAAAAATGCTGACCGGGCACTCAGACCTTTGCCCTATAAAATCGGCATCGAAATCGCGAGAAAGTTTTTGGTTAAGAAAAGCAGCCAGGAGAAATGACAATGACAAACCGTTTTGTGCGTCTTGAAATGATTGCCGGAAGTGACGCGGTGGAAATCATGAGCCGCTGCCGTATTGCTGTATTCGGCATCGGCGGGGTGGGCGGCTACGCGGTCGAAGCCCTGGCGCGCAGCGGCCTCGGCGAAATCGATCTGATCGATCACGATACGGTGGACATCTCCAATATCAACCGGCAGATCATCGCGCTTGATTCCACCATCGGCCAGCCGAAGGTGGAGGTGTTCGCCGCAAGACTGAAGGAAATCAATCCGGAGATGACCGTTCATACCCACCGCTGTTTTTATCTGCCGGAAGAAAAGGACCGTTTTGATTTTACGGTTTATGACTATATCATCGACGCCATTGATACGGTGACGGCCAAGGTCGATCTGATCGTGGAAGCGCAGAAGGCCGGCGTGCCGGTGATCTCTTCCATGGGAACCGGAAACCGCCTGGATCCTTCCAGGGTATATGTTACGGATCTGTATCAGACTTCCGGTGATCCGCTGGCCCGTATCATGCGTCATGAACTGAAAAAGCGCGGGGTGGAAAAACTGACCGTGTGCACTTCTTCGGAACCGCCTCTGAAACCGGCGAAAGAAGAAATTGCCGCGGCGGAGAGAGAAGCCTCGAAGCGGCGAAGTGTGCCGGGGTCGAGTCCCTTCGTGCCGCCGGCGGCAGGTCTTGCCATTGCCGCATACGTATTTCAGGAACTGACCGGAAGAAAACGGACTGCATAATATTTATTAGATGAGAGGAGTAATCTATGAGACTGGAACATCTGACATGGCCGCAGGCGGAAGCCTATTTCAAGACAAACGACACGGTGATCATTCCCCTGGGCTCTCTGGAGTGCCACGGCAGGCATATGCCGTTAGGGACTGACACGCTGATTCCCAACCGGATCATTGAACTGCTGGAAGAAAAAAACGACACGGTGGTGGCACCGATGATTCCTTATGGATGCACGGACTATCTCGCATCCTATCCGGGCACCGTAAACCTCGGCCATGACGTTCTTTATCAGGTCCTGACGGCCATCACCCAGTCGCTGAAAGCGCATGGTGCCCGCCGCTTTGTCGTTATCAACGGCCATGGCGGCAATATTCCGCCGCTTGATCGGGTATCCCTGGATCTTTTCAAGCAGGGCTGTCTGCTGGCCCAGATGAACTGGTGGCAGATGGTCTGGAACATTACCGGTGACTGGACCGGGAAAAAACCATGGCACGGCGGTCATGGCGGGGCGGAGGAAACAGCCGCCATCATGGCCATCGATCCGGCTCTGGTGGACAGGTCTGCGATCTGTGACGCGCCGATGCAGGGGCTCTCGGAAGAACTGCCGGCCAGCGGCATGCGGACGGTCCGCTTCAAAGGCGTGGATATTCCCGTCAACCGTATGAGTCGGGCGGTTTCCGACAACGGCTGGTTCGGCGACGATCATCCGCTCGATGCCACAGCCGCCTGGGGCCAGGAAATGATCCAGGCTTCCGCGGATTATATCGATGAATTCATCGAAGCGTTCAAAAAAGTGCAGCTGCCGGAAAAACAGGACTGAAAACACCGGAAAATCCGCGAAATTTTCATTTACATCAGTGTTGAAAACTAGTACAATAATCGGGCGAGTGGTTAAACCCGCTCCTTGCCAGAGATGGCCGTTAGACCAAAAGGAGGTGTACGAATGAAAAAGTATGAAGTAATGTACATCATCAATGAGTCTGTTGAGACAGAAAAGAGAGCCGAACTGATCGAAACTCTCGCCAAGATCATCACCGATAATGGCGGTTCTGTTAACAAGACAGATGAATGGGGTATGCGTGATTTCGCATATGAAATTGATGATATGCACAAAGGTTATTACGTAGTAGTTACCTTTGAAGCTGACAACGCTTGCGTCAAGGAATTTGATCGTCTGATGCGCATCAATCCGAATGTTGTCCGTTTCATGATTACCCGTGATGAAGCTTCTGCTCAGGAGGCAAAGTAAATGATCAACCGGGTCGTTCTGGTTGGTCGTCTGACCCGCGATGTCGAAGTGCGCAAAACACAGAGCGGACTGTCTGTAGCACAGTTCACAGTCGCCTGTGACCGCCGCGGCCGCAGTCAGGACAATGCCCAGCAGACAGCTGACTTCATCAGCTGCGTAGCCTGGCGGCAGCCAGCCGATTTCCTCGGTCAGTATGCCCGTAAGGGAGCGCTGATCGGTGTCGACGGCAGACTGCAGTCACGTTCTTATGACCGTGACGGACAGAGAGTTTACGTGACCGAAGTTGTGGCGGACAACGTCAGACTTCTGGAATCCAGATCTCAGTCCGAATCCAGAGCACAGCAGGGCAATCAGTATCAGGACAGCTATCAGGCTCCATATGGCCAGCCGTCATATGCGCAGCCTTCATACTCACAGCCCTCATACAATGACAATGCGGGCATGAGTGATGACTTTGGCGGATCGCCGCTGGATATCTCCAGCGATGATCTTCCGTTCTAAAGAAAAAGGAGAAATAAGATGGCATTCAGAAAGCAGAGAACCGGCCGCAGAAAGGTCTGCTACTTCACGAAGAATAACATCAAGTATATTGACTACAAAGATGTTGAGCTCTTAAAGAAGTTCATCAGCGCCAACGGTAAAATCACACCGCGCCGCGTGACAGGAACAAAAGCGAAGTATCAGCGTCAGCTGGCAGTCGCGATCAAGCGCGCTCGTCAGATGGCATTGCTGCCATACGTAGAAGACTAAGTACAGTCACTCGAAACTGTCTGATCAAAATGGTCAGACAGTTTTTTTATCCTCTTGCGTAAGCGCTTACACTCTGATATCATGGAAACTGGAAATGGAAAACGGGTTTCCGAGGTGAAAGATGGAGAGGGAAGAAATCGTTCAGGAAGCAATCGCACAGTTTCAGAAAAACGGTTTGAAATTCACCATGAATGACATTGCCGCGAGCCTGCATATTGCCAAAAAAACAATCTATCAGTTTTATGCCTCCAAGGAAGAACTGCTTTCCGCCATGCTGGCGTACGGTTTTCGAGAGATCCACCGTAAAAAGCAGGAAATTCTTTCCTCTGACCTGGATCTGATCGATAAGATCCGCATGGTCATGGTTGCCATGCCGAATCAGTATCAGGTGCTGGATTTCCGCAAACTGTCAGATCTTCACGAAAAGTATCCGAAGGTGAGCAGGGAACTGGTCAGGTATCTGGAAAACGACTGGGAACCGGTGATCCGGCTTCTCGAGGAAGGCGTTGCGCAGCATCGCATCCGGCCGGTGTCCATTCCGATTCTCAGGACGATGTTCACGTCATCCCTGGAATCATTTCTGTCTTCCGAAATGCTGACGGAAGAACATATATCCTACAATGACGCGCTGGAAGAAATGATGGATATCATCATGAACGGAATAAAGGAGCACAGCTATGAAGAAACGAATTGATGACTGCTGGGAATTCACGTCACAATGGAGTGAAGAATTCCTGCACGGCGGGAAGGCGGAATGCGAAGTCCGCATTCCCCATACGGTGAAAGAGATCCCGCTGCACTACGCAGATCCGGATTCCTATCAGATGATTGCCGGATACCGGCGTATCCTGCATGTCCCCGCGGAAGAAAAGGGACGCCGGCATTTCCTGCAGTTCGACGCGGCTGCCCATATCGCCACCGTTTATTTCAACGGCAAGGAAATGTGCACGCATAAAAACGGCTATACAGCTTTCCGCACGGAAATCACCAAAGAGATCCGCTACGGAGAAGACAACGTAATCACGGTGCGTCTCGATACCACTGAGAATGGTTCCGTGCCGCCGTTTGGCTTTGTCATCGACTATCTGACATTTGGCGGTATCTACCGTGATGTCTGGGTCGAAGACAGACCGGAAACCCTGATCAGTGACGCCTATATCACGACACCGAACCTGACGACGATGGATATTGATCTGCAATATGACGGCAGCGTCGAAGGTATGAAGATCAAGGCGGTCGTCAAAGACGCGGCCGGAACTATTGTCGCTTCCGCGGAAGAAGCGGCGGAGCGGAAACATCTGCACATCACGGTTCCGGATGCGAAGCCCTGGTCCGTCGGTGAAGGTAATCTGTATACCTGCGAACTCACATTAGGTGAAGATACGGTCGTGAAGACCTTCGGTTTCCGCACCGTAAAGGTCAGTGAAAATGAGATTCTGATCAACGGCAGCCCGGTCTTTATCCGCGGTCTGAACAGACATCAGTGCTACCCGTATATGGGCTATGCGGCATCCGCGTCCCTGCAGCGGGAAGATGTCAGGATCCTGGCGGAAGAACTGAGTGTCAACGCGGTAAGAACCTCACATTATCCGCAGAGCCACGACTTTATTGACGAATGCGACAGAAGAGGCATTCTCGTCTTCACGGAAATCCCCGGCTGGCAGCATCTCGGTGATCGGGCATGGAAACAGCAGGCCATCGAGAATACCCGGGAAATGGTTCTTGAGTACCGCCAGCATCCGTCCATTATTATCTGGGGCGTGCGCGTCAACGAATCGCTGGACGATGACGAACTGTACCGGATGACCAACGAAGTTGCCCACCGTCTGGATCCGACAAGACCGACCAGCGGTGTCCGGTATCTGGAAAAGAGTTCTCTTCTGGAAGATATTTATTCCTACAACGACTTCTCGCACAACGGCATTACACCCGGTGCCAAGGCCAAGAAGGATGTCACGCTGGACATGAAAAAGCCGCTGCTGATCTCGGAAGCCAACGGCCACATGTTTCCGACCAAGCCGTTCGACACATGGGAGAAGCGTCAGGAACATGCCCTGCGGCACGCCCGCACGCTGAATACGGCCATGGCGGACGGCGGACACGCCGGCTGCTTCCAGTGGTGCATGTTCGACTATCCGACCCATAAGGACTTTGGATCGGGTGATCGGATCTGCTATCACGGTGTCATGGACAGCTTCCGCAATCCCAAGATGGCGGCTTCCGTCTATGCTTCCCAGAGTGATCAGACGCCTGTCCTGGAAGTCGGATCACCAATGGATATCGGTGATTATGCCGGCGGCACGGTCAGTTCACTGTATGTCTTCACCAATGCGGATGAAGTCAATCTGTACAAGAATGACGACTTTGTAAAAACCTTCCGGCCGGACCGCGAAACATGGAAAGGTCTGCCGCATCCGCCGATCGAAATCGACGACATGATCGGCTGTCTGCTCGAGACAAAAGAAGGCTTCACCGGTCAGAAAGAACAGTATGTCCACGATGCCCTGCAGGCGGCCGGCCGTTACGGTATGGCCAACATGCCGCTCAAATACAAGGCGATGCTTGCCTGGTGCATGCTGCACTATCAGATGAAATACTCCGAGGGTGTGGAACTGTACGGCAAATATGTCGGCTCCTGGGGCGGTGACAGCACCGAATGGAAATTCGAAGCTGTCAAAGACGGCAAGCCGGTCGCTTACGTCGTGAAATCACCGCGTACCAGACTGCATCTGGAAGTCAGAACTTCCACCACCCGGCTGGAAGATACCGATACCTACGATATGGCTGCTGTCCGTATCAGAGTTCTCGACGAACTCAGCAATCTCGCCGCCTACGCGCAGCTGCCAGTCAGGCTGAAGACGGAAGGTCCGATTGAAATCGTCGGTCCGGACGTCGTCACCGCGGAAGGCGGCATGTGCGGCACCTATCTTCGAACAACGGGCGAAGCAGGAAACGCCCGGCTGATCATCTCAGCAGATGGTCTGGCAGAAACAACTGTTGATCTTGTTATTAAGAAAGGGGAAAGATCATGAAGTTCACAAAAAAGCAGACGGCCGCTTATGGCCTTGGCGCAATCGGCAAAGATATGGTCTATGCGCTGTCCGCATCCTATGTCATGTATTACTACCAGGACATTCTCGGTCTGTCCGCCACATTTGTCGGCGCCATTCTGATGATTGCCAGAATCTTTGACGCTGCCAACGACCCGTTCATGGGTGTGCTGGTCGCCAAGACAAAGTCCAAGTGGGGCAGATTCCGTCCCTGGCTGTTCTCCGGAACGATCCTGAACGCCTTTGTCTTATTCGCTCTGTTCGCGGCTCCGAATCTGGAAGGAACCGGCCTGATGATCTTTTTCTCGGTTGTTTATATCCTCTGGGGTGTGACGTACACAATGATGGATATTCCTTACTGGTCCATGATTCCGGCGGTTACCGACAATCCGAAAGACCGTGAGAACCTGTCCGTCGTCGGCCGTACCTGTGCCGGTGTCGGCAACGCCATCATCACGATCGGCACGATGATCATTGTCAAGATACTTGGCAACGGCAATGAAAGAGTCGGTTTCCGATGGTTTGCCCTGATCGTCGCGGTTATCTTTGTCATTACCGAAGTGGTTCTCTGCCGGGCAATTGACGAAAAAGGCACGGAAAAGGAAATGCAGACGACATCAGTCGGTGAAATGTTCCGTTCCCTGTTCGCCAACGACCAGGCGATGGTCACCGTTCTGACGATCGTCCTGATCAACTGCGCGCTGTATATCACGTCCAACCTGATCATTTATTTCTTCAAATATGATTTCTCGCAGTCCCTGATGGATCCCCACAGATGGCAGGAAACCTATACACTGTTCTCCTCCGTCGGCGGTGCTTCCCAGATCCTTGGTATGATGCTGATCTATCCGCTGCTGCGTAAATTCCTCGGCAATTCACAGATTTTCAAAGTCTGCCTGAGCAGTGCCATCATCGGCTACGCTCTCCTTCTGATCGGCTGTCTGACCGGTCTTGCCAACAGTCTGCCGATCCTGCTGATCCCGGGCGTGCTGGTATTCCTTTCCAACGGTATCCTGACTGTTCTTACGACGGTCTTCCTGACCAGTTCGGTTGACTATGGTGAACTGAAGAGCGGCCACCGTGAAGAATCCGTGATCTTCTCCATGCAGACACTGGTTGTCAAGGCTGCTTCCGGTCTGGCTGTCTTCCTGACAGGTATCGGTATCGATCTGATCGGTCTGAAAGGCAACAGTGACGCGGCCGGCGATATCCTGACACAGAGCGCGGCGACCCTCACCGGTCTGCGTCTGATGATGACGATCATTCCGATCTGCGGCCTGATCTGTGCCTTCTTCGTTTTCCGCAAGCATTTCATTCTGACGGATGAAAAGGCAAATGAAATTGCCCTGGAACTGAAGGCAAGAAGAGGAGAACTGACAAATGAAGCTGAACTGGAAACTGACAACGGATAAGGGAACCTTTGAAGGCAGCACGGAACTGCAGAAAGGTGTCAACCATGTCGTCGTCGATCTGCCGGCCTGCCGTATCGAAGATGCATCTTCCACTCTGATGATGCCGATGGCGAATTCTGAAAAGGTATTCATGAACGGCTATCAGACCTGGACGGTTTCCCAGGAGTATGACAAAAACAGCCGTATCCGCGGTCTGCGCGGTCTTCCCCAGCGGGTGGTGGACCAGTTCGCTCTGGACCGCTACGGTGATTATCATTTCATCAACTACCGGAACCGGCCAGGATTCCTGCACGGTTTCTCCTACTGCTATTTCCGCAAAGCCGGCTTTTTCCGGCTGCTTGCCTCACTGGACGAGACAAACGGATATACGGTTTTCCGCTACAACGCCAACGACGGCAGAATGAGCATCAGCCGTGACTGCCGCGGACTGAAAACGGAAGGAAGCTTCCATCTTCTGGATCTCTATTATGATGAAGGATCGGAAGAAAGCGTGTTTGACGGCTGGTTCGCTGCCATGCAGATCAAGCCGCGCACCATGGAAAAGATCAGCGGCTATTCCAGCTGGTATAACCGTTATCAGGATATCAACGCGGCAGCGATCCGTCAGGATCTTTCCGGCTGCTGCAGGATCCTTGAGAAGAACGACCTTTTCCAGATCGATGACGGCTGGGAGCCGTTTATCGGCGACTGGCTGGAAGCGGACAGTGCGAAGTTCCCGGAAGGCATGAAAAAGATGGTCGATGAAATTCATGACGACGGTTTCCGGGCCGGGCTCTGGCTGGCACCGTTCGTGGCGGAAGAAAAATCCGACGTCTACCGGAACCATCAGGACTGGTTCCTGAAAGTCAACGGCGACAACTGGAAAGCCGGTTCCAACTGGAGCGGATTCTATTCGCTGGATATCGATCATCCGGAAGTCAGGGAATATCTGGAAAAAGTCTTTACGAGAGTCTTTGACGAATGGGGATTCGATCTGGTGAAACTGGACTTCCTGTATGCGGCGGCACCATTCGGCAATGAAAACGAAAGCCGGGCCGGCCGGATGATCCGGGCCTGCAAGTGGCTTCGCGAGCTGTGCGGTGACAAACTGATCCTCGGCTGCGGCGTGCCGGTCATGCCTGCCTTCGGTCTCTTTGACTACTGCCGTATCAGCTGTGACGTGTCACTCGACTGGGATGACAGGATGTATATGCGTATCATCCACCGGGAAAGAGTCTCCACGAAGAATGCCGTAAACAATATCCTGACCAGAAGAATGCTGAACGGAAGGGCATATCTTTCCGATCCGGATGTCTTCTTCCTGCGCAGTGAGAATATCAGCCTGAGTGAACAGCAGAAGGAAGATCTGGCCAAGCTGGATGCCCTGCTGGGCGGTGTCTTCCTGACCAGTGACAATCCGAGCCGGTATACGGACGAAATGATCAGCCTCTATCGGAAATGCCGGGCACTGACGGCCGCCAAAGACGTTACCGTCAGCGGCAGCGGTCTGCCGGTGCGTGTCAGCTACACGATGGACGGCCAGAGACAGTCGCGTTCTTTGTTTAAAAGGCGGGGCACACGCGGTTAAAGAACATGAAAAGTACCTTTTCCTTCCCGGGAAAGGTGCTTTTTTGTCCGCCCGGCATAAACCGGAAAGAGAAATTTTCATATTTGTTTCAGACAGAAGGCGAATGAAAACTGTTACAGACGGATTCATGCTTTCCTTTGATATCGAATTTTATTATAATTAAGAACGTTATTTCACATCGTATATGCTTTCGGATAGGCGAGAGTGTTTCTACCCTGCTGCCGTAACAGCGGGACTGCGATTGTCGTTCCGGAAGCGCCTTCTGAAGCTGTTTACAGCATGAGGAGGCGTTTTGTTATAAGGGGATGTGAAATGGAAAGAGGGGAAATATGTTAGAAAAGTTCTTTAAGTTCGAAGAGAACGGTACGAATCTTCGTACAGAACTGATTGCCGGTATCACGACTTTCATGACAATGGTTTATATCCTTGCCCTGAATCCGGCGATCCTGAGTGCGGCTCCCGGTCTGGAAAACGCCGGCGGCTCCATTCTGTTCGCAACTGCCGTGGCATCCGCGATTGCCTGCTTCTGCATGGCTGCTTTTGCCAACAAACCGTTCGCGCTTTCTGCCGGTCTTGGTCTGAACGCCTACTTCGCCTATACCGTCTGCGGTCAGTTCGGCTACAGCTGGCAGGTTGCCCTGACAGCCGTCCTGGCGGAAGGTCTGATCTTCATCGTCATGTCTCTGACAAATGTCCGTGAAGCGATCTTCAACGCCATTCCGAAACAGCTCAAGACAGCAGTTTCTGTCGGTATCGGTCTGTTCATCACATTCATCGGTCTGCAGAATGCGCATGTTATCGTTGACAGCTCCACGCTGGTCGGTCTGTATTCCTTCAAAGCAGCGCTGAACAACGGCACATTCTTCACGGAAGGTATCACAGTCATTCTCGCTCTTATCGGTGTAATCGTTACAGCGATGATGCTGATCAAAGGCATCAAGGGTTATATGCTGTACGGTATCCTGATCACATGGGGTCTGGGTATCATCTGCGAACTGACAGGTCTCTATGTTCCGAATGCGGAAATGGGATTCTATTCTGTTCTTCCGACATCCTTCATCGCCTTCCCGGATATGTCCGTGAACATGATCTTCCAGTTTGACTTCGGCTTCATTGCTTCTCATTTCCTTGACTTTGTCGTCGTCGTATTCGCGTTCCTGTTCGTTGACGTCTTCGATACACTGGGAACACTGATCGGCTGCGCAGCCAAGGCTGATATGCTGGACGAAGAAGGCAAACTGCCGGGCATCAAGGGTGCTCTGCTGGCTGACGCTGTCGGTACAACACTGGGCGCATGCCTTGGTACTTCCACGATCACGACATTCGTTGAGTCCTCCTCCGGTATTTCCGAAGGCGGCCGTACAGGTATGACAGCCGTCGTTACCGGCGTTCTGTTCCTGGTCTCCCTGTTCCTGGCTCCGCTGTTCCTGACAATTCCGTCCTTTGCGACAGCCCCGGCTCTGATCGTCGTCGGCTTCCTGATGATGCAGCAGGTCAAGAACATCGAATGGGACAACATGATCGAGGCAATTCCGTGCTTCGTCACCATCACCATGATGGGTCTGGCTTACAGCATTTCCGAAGGTATCGCTTTCGGTATCATCTCCTATGTCATTCTGCATGCACTGACAGGCAAGACAAAGGATATGTCGCCGCTGATGTACGTTCTGGCAGTTCTGTTTGCCCTGAAGTACTTCCTGATCTAAAAAAGACAACTGAATATCATGACCGGCAGTTCATACACGGCTGCCGGTCTTTTCTTTTGGTATAATTTTGAAAGACGGAGAATTGTTATGGCAAATATGAATACACTTTTTTATCAGGATCAGTACCGGCGGGAATTTGACGCGGTCGTCCTGAACTGCACGGCAGACAAAAAGGGATGGGCCCTCATTCTTGATCAGACGGTCTTTTATCCGGAAGGCGGCGGCCAGCCGGCTGATCACGGTTTTCTGAATGACGTACGGGTAACGGATGTTAGAGAAAAGAATGACGAAATCATTCATTATACGGAAAAAGAACTTCCGGCCGGAACGAAAGTCCATGGCGTGATCGACTGGGACAGACGTTTTGATTTCATGCAGAATCATACCGGCGAACATATCGTGTCCGGTATCATCCATCAGCTGTACGGATACGAAAATGTCGGCTTTCATATGGGCGATACGATTCAGGTCGATTACAGCGGCTGGCTGGATACCGATCAGATCAAAGAAGTCGAACGAAAGGCCAATGAGATCATCTGGACCAATCAGCCGGTCATCATCACCTATCCATCCAAAGAAGAACGGGAACAGATTCCCTATCGTTCCAAGAAAGAACTGCAGGGCACGGTGCGGATCGTGACGGTTCAGAACGCGGATATCTGCGCCTGCTGCGGAACCCATGTCAGAAGCGCCGGTGAAGTGGGTCTGATCAAGATCCTTTCTTCCGAGAAACACAAGAGCGGCGTGCGCATGGAACTGCTGTGCGGAAAACGCGCCTTTGATTATGTATGCATGCTGCAGGACAACAGTCATGAGATCTCCATGCGTCTTTGCACGCCAATGGACAAAACAGCGGAAGGTGTCGCACGGCTGGACGAAGCACTGCAGGATAAAAACCGGCAGCTGACGGAAATGACAGCTCTGTATCTGCAGGAGAGAATGAATAAAATAGCAGCCGGGGATCTCGTGATGGATGCCCTTGCCGGAGTCGACCGGAATTCCCTGCGCCGTTATGCGGACGATCTGGTCAAAACAAAAGGATGCGGCACGGCTGCCGTATTGAACAGACGGGAAAACGGTGTCTTTGAATATGTCATCATCACTTCGAAGAATATCGGTCTGCGAAAGCTGGCAAAGGATCTGAACGGAAAACTGCAGGGCCGCGGCGGCGGCAGTGACGAGATGATTCAGGGCACATTCTCAGCCGGTGAAGAGGAAATACGCCGTGTTTTGCGTGAAATCCTGGCCGCAGATGATTGATGAAGTTTTAAAAGTATCGGATAATTAATACAGAAATAATGCATCGAAATATCATAAAAAAGAAGGAGGATGTGCATGCAACACAAGACTTTAAAACCGTTCCCAAAGGATTTCCTCTGGGGCGCCAGCACCTCTGCCTATCAGGTGGAAGGTGCGAATCTGGAAGACGGCAAAGGTCCTTCCTGTCAGGACGTGAAGAAGGTTCCGGAAGGAACTTCTGAACTGGATGTCTGTGCTGACCAGTATCACCGTTACAAGGAAGACGTCGCGCTGATGGCTGAGATGGGCTTCAAGGTATACCGTTTCTCCATTTCCTGGTCCCGTATTCTGCCGAAAGGAACCGGCGAAGTCAATCCGAAGGGCATCGAATACTACAATAATCTGATCAACGAATGCCTGAAGTACAACATTATCCCGCTGGTTACAATGTTCCACTTTGACATGCCGGCTGCCCTGGATGAAAGAGGCAGCTGGGGCAATCCGGAATCGGTCGACTGGTTCCTGGAATTCGCCCGCACGATGTATGAAAACTTCGGCGACCGTGTCAAATACTGGCTGACGATCAACGAACAGAACATGCTGACGCTGGTCGGACCGATGATCGGAACGCTGCATCTGCCGGAAGGCTGCACCAACGTACTGAAGGAAATCTACCAGCAGAACCATCATATGCTGGTGGCTCAGGCCAAAGCGATGGCTCTCTGCCATGAAATGCTGCCAGGCGCGAAGATCGGTCCGGCACCGAACATTTCCCTGATCTATCCGAATTCCAACAAGCCGGAAGACACGATCGCGGCCCAGAACATGAACGCGATCCGCAACTGGCTGTATCTGGATATGGCTGTTTATGGCAAGTACAACAACCTCGTATGGAGCTATCTGGAAGAGAATGACGCAACGCCGGAATTCCATGAAGGCGACGCGGAAGCTTTGGCCAACGGCCATCCGGACTTCATCGGCTTCAACTACTACTCCACCGGCACCGTCGAACAGAGTGACGGAACCGAGCAGGGCGGCGGCGACCAGCAGAATTCCCGCGGTCTGCCGGGTGTTGCCAAGAACGTCAAGAACCCGAACCTGATGAAGACGGAATTCGGCTGGGAAATCGACCCGATCGGCTTCCGGAACACATTAAGAGAAGTCTACAGCCGCTACAGACTGCCGATCATCATCACTGAAAACGGTCTGGGTGCCTATGACACACTGACAGAAGACGGCAAGGTCCATGACCCGTACCGCATCAAGTACTATCAGGAACACATCAAGCAGATGCGTCTTGCTATCACCGATGATGTCGAAATGATGGGTTACTGCCCATGGTCCGCAGTCGACCTGATTTCCACCCACGAAGGCATGAAGAAGCGCTATGGCTTCATCTATGTCGACCGTGACGAATTCGACCTGAAGACACTGAACAGATTCAGAAAAGACAGTTTCTTCTGGTACAAGAAGGTCATTGCCAGCAACGGCGAAGATCTGAGCGACTGATCAACAAAAAAAGGCCGTCTGGAATACAGATGGCCTTTTCCGGAGGTATATATGGACAAACCGAATTATGCGGTAATCGGCAGCTGGGACTGGGACGGCAGTGATACCCGGAAAGGTATAACGGTCTGTAAAGTCAATGAAAAAACAGGCAACCTCAGCGGTTTTAGCAATTATCTGCCGGATGTGAAGTGCGGCAGCACCGTAGCAAGCGGCGAGGACGGAATCATCTATTTTGTGGATGAGCGCAAGGAACTCAAAGGACGCAAGACCGGCGGCGGAGGCTACGTACTGGCGGCAAAGATCGACGAAAAGGGCAGACTGGAAGTGATTTCCGAAGAACAGTCAATGGCTGTCACACCGTCGTACTGCTGCCTGGATGAAAGCGGCAGATACCTGATCGCCGTACATCACACTTCGACAAGAGACAGTGCCACAAAACTGAAGAAAAACAGCAAAGGTGAGGTCGTTCAGGAAATCATCTATGACGATGCGGCTGTCGTCCTTTTTGCAATCAACCCGGACGGAACGATCGGCAAAGCTGTGGATTTTCACTGCCACGCACCCAAAGACGGGAAAGCATCGCTTCTGCATTCCGTATACAGACTGCCGGGCAGCGATCTTTTGATCGTCTGTGACAAGGGCCTGGATCAGGTTTACTGTTATGCCGTGCGGCGTGGCAAACTGGTTCTGAAGGACATTTTGGAAGTGCCGGACGGAAGTGATCCGCGATATGCGGCATTCCATCCGGAAAAACCGTTGTTCTATGTCAACAATGAACAGACCAGCAAGCTGTATACCGTGACCATTCAGAAAAAAACCAGCCGGATGAAACTGCTGGCCGAAACGGAACTGATGGATCAGCCGCTGATCGGCATGGCTTCCGATGTCGTTATTTCACCGGACGGAAAGTATGTCTATACCGTGCTGCGTTTTGCCGATTTGATATCTGTCTGCTCACTGGACGAAAAAGGAATTCCGTCACTGGTGCAGACGGTTCCGTGCGGCGGCAGCAATGCCCGCGGCATGGCTTTCAGCAAAGACGGCCGTTTCCTGTATGTATGCAATACGGAAAGTGATGTCATCACCGTATTCAAGGTACAGGCGGACGGAAAACTGAAAAAGGGCAGAGAGATTCACGTCAGCCGGCCGGCCAATCTCTGCTTCCTGTAAAGACAGACGAAAAGAGCGCCTACATGCGGGCGTTCTTTTTCTGCGCGCCGAAGTCGTTCTGCAGCAGTTCCTGCAGTTCTTCCGGCGTGATTTCTTCTTCCTGCCGGTCTTTCTGTACTGTTTTCTTTCTGGTGCCGGTTTTTTTCGCCTGGTACAGGGCTCTGAGATGCGCCTGTTCTTCCTGATACTGCAGTTCCGTTTCATTGCGGATCTGCCGGCTGCTGTCAACGATGATGCTGAACATGAATGCCACAGTAAGAATGCCGGTAAAGAGCAGGAACAGATCAGTAAACAGATAGTCGTATCCCCAGCTGCCGAGATTCTCCAGTTCAAAAAGCAGGTCGTCGATGACATTATAGAGCACCAGGCCTTCGCCCAGGATACAGAGAGCGGCCAGAATGCGTTTGCACTGAAGCAGTAAAGGATTGGTTTTCATAGATCTATTAT
>JAEEGL016561502.1_pt1 | contig 20421 bp, 16 predicted proteins | sample 9134231 | NCBI WGS metagenome assembly JAEEGL01 (sample SAMN16246548, study PRJNA631951) | gut metagenome | biome: gut microbiome; feature: rumen; material: fiber-attached | host: Bos | place: Iran: Karaj | collected 2018-10 | reverse complement strand
GTGTACGTTTTTCGTGCAAGTACATCTCCGCAGTACCTTTCGTTTCGCATGAGAGTTAAAACTCCGCCGCTTGTCCAGTTGGTATTAAGCGTGCCATCCTTGCGCCTTCCGCCTGTGGGTATCTCAAGCTCTGTGAGAACACTTGCAATCTCTTCGGTAGTGCTTCCGTTTAGAAGCGTTGCATATATCCATTTGACAACCTGCGCCTGCTGCGGATTAACCTGTAATATTTTACGTTTACCGCCGTATGTATCTGGTATCTCAACACGGTCGTATCCGAAAAGAGAAGGAGTGAGAAATCTGCCGCGGCTGAAGCGCCATTCAAGGGAAAGCAGCATAGCCTCACTTTTCATATGACTCTCTTCTTCGGCAACCATAGCAAGTACAAATAATATAATACCGCTGGTCTGCAATCCTGTATCAAGATTTTCCTGTTCAAAGAAAACTCTTACAGGGGGATCAAGGTTTTTAAGCTCCTCAATGTAACCTATACAGTCAAGAAGATTTCGGGCAAAACGTGATACTGCTTTTGTAATTATCATATCGATCTTGCCGGCTCTTGCGTCCTCTATAAGCTTAAGGAATCCGGGGCGGTGGGCAGTGTTAGTGCCGGAGAATCCGTTATCCACGTATGTGCCGGCGTACTTCCAGTCAGGATTTGATTTTATCTTCTCCTTATACTGTCGCATCTGCAGCTCAATTGAAATAGCCTGATCAATATCGTCGGTAGATACACGGCAGTATGCAGCTACCCGGAGCTGTTTCTGGCTGCTTTCAGCTTTTTCATTTGCAGCTGATATTTTCTGTATCTTGCTGCCGTCAAGCTCGTCTATCTGCCTTACAAGTGCGGCCTTCTGTTTTCTGCGGTCAGACTCAAAGCTTGAGCCTGCAGGGATATTACTGGGATTTGTAGCACGGAGTTCTGCGTTTTGACGTATATCATTCATGGGCAACACCTCCGCAGTAAGCAGGTTCTATTGAGAAATGACGGGATATGGGAGTTACACCTGTTGTGACTATTACGTCAAATTTACCGTATTTCTCATCTTCCTGCATTTTTGCGTAAGCAGTACTATTGCCGAGAAGGTCAATATAGAAGCCTCTGCATTCCCATTCGGGACTGAATTTTAGTTTTGCTTCATGGATACGTTCTGTAAGCTGTGTGAAAATATCCCTGTCAGGATATATCCGGCAATATACTGCGGCCCGCATTCTTCTTCCATTCAAATACCTCGCCTCCATATTTATGTGTATTTCAGGCTGAGATGAGCCTAGTAGCATATTACCATACTATCGGTGAAAATGCTACAACCCCTGGGGTGTATTGAGGTACAAAATTTTATGCCGTTTTTTAGCGATATATTGTTGGTTGTGACATAGAGGCAACCTGCTGGATGTATTTAGGTAAAAAAAGGAAGAACCTCATTGGTAATCAGCACGAGGTGAATTGATGTTACTCTAAAATTGATTTGTTATTTGGATTAAAATTATGTGAAATTGATTATATGATATACCACCTATCAAGCATCTCTTTGAATATATTGTAAACAATGCACATAATGTGTTGACAAGTTGATTTTATAATGTTAATATTAAGGTACATTTTTATTGGCTTTGTTCGAAATCTGCATAATATTACAGCTAATAAGTTTTTATTATTTTATGAAGGAGTTGGATATACTATGGGAACATCATTGATACCGATTAAAGGAATTAGCCAAGCGCAAAAAAAGAACCTTGGTAATTATTGTAAGATATATGATATTGCAGGTTTAATAGCCAATGGAAAAACTCCGCAGCAAAGACAAGGCATAGCTAATAAATTGAAAATTGATAGAAGGCATGTTGACATTTGGGTTAAACAGGCAGATCTTTGGCGTGTACAAGGTATGACAGAAGATTATGCGTATCTTCTTGTACTTGCAGGTATTCGATGCGTAGAGGATCTTTCAAAAATAAATGTCGAAACAACAAAGGGTGTATTAAAATCAATTTCTAATACGCATCCTGACTTTATTTATGATGAAACTCGATTATCTGAATTAAAAAATAATGCAATAAAAATAACCCCATCTTCAAATGCTATTTTTAATTTAGCAAATATTGTTGATGATGTACCAAATAATTTATATGAACTACTAAAAGATAAGCTTAGTGAGAACCAGATTGATGTTTCTGATGAAGAAGAACCACGTCACTTGTTTGGTGTTGATTATGTCTTAGAGGTTTTAAATCAAAAATCAGAAAGTGAGATTATTGAACAAGGTCTTGATTCGTTACGTGAAATTAATATTTCACTACCGCTTCCAAAATATCTTAGCGGAAAAGTTACATATCGAAGCATGAATGCATCAGATACTCGTGAGTCAGTTTGTGTTGTGAATCTTTTAGTTGAGGTTAAGGGAATAATATGCCCTGACATCGACTCTAATGATAATAGAGATTTTTTAACTGCATATACCGACAGTGAGGGCGTATTTATTATTACACTTCCCGATAAATATAGTATGCAGGAATGTATCTCCTTTACTTTTTCTCAAGGTGGATACAAACAGAGTTTTAATATTCAATCATCTGATATAATAAAAAATTCTGTTATTTCAAATGCTTCTATAAATATGTCATCTTTTGAGCTGATGGCCAAATTTGCAGAACTTGATAAATTTAATAACGATTTAAATACAGCCAATTTTAAATATAAAGTCGCTCAATTAATAGAAAAAATGGAGGTAGACAAGGATACCTATTCAGATATGACAGATGTCATAAAAAGATTAAAAGACAGAATAGGTGTATCAAATGAGAAAATATCACAAGTAGTAACACAGTTTGAAACAGACCAAAAGAAATGTGAACAAAACATAAAAAAGTTAGTCATAAACGTCTTTGGAACATATCCATTTAAAGCTGACGAATGTACAGTTTCAAATCTTATGTCATTAATAGAAATGTCATGGAACTATGGCATTAATGATAAAGATGGAGAAGGATTTGTACTTATTGAAGAGATTTTTAAGGGTTATAAGGATGATTATGCAAAGGCTTTGCCAAGTGTTAAACTCATGGGCGAAGATGAAAATGCAGTATGGTTGCCAACAGATAAAGCGCCTTCCAGAACATATAGTTATTCTTTATTGCAGAGATTGGTAGAACCATCTATTGATCCTCCAGCTGGAAATAGATTTAATAATACAGTTGAACAACGTAAAAAGCTTTCCAAGCCTGTTGATATATCTGATTTCAGGACCAAATTTTGCGAAAATCCAGATGTTTATCCTAAAATGTCATCTTTAGGAATGGGATATTGTCTTAATATGCATCAGGCTTGGGTACCTGATGGATTTGCTTTAGGCGAACTTCTATATTCACTTATACTTGCCCCAGGTGAAGAACAACGATTAGTTGTAAGAGAAAATAATAGTAGTTATGATATATCTGATAATGCAAGTGCACAGGATTTTACATCGCAGTCACAATCACAAGAACAATCTGATAATATACAAGCTTTATATAGTTATGTTTTAGCCCAGGAAATGGAAGCAAGTTCCGAATCAAATTTTAAGTCTTCAGCATGGTCTGTTGGTGGAAGCTTGAGTGGAACCTATAATGGAATAACAGGTGGTCTTACAGGCGGATATTCAAGATCAAGTGGAAAAGCTTCCTCACATGCAAGGCAAACAAATGATCATAATGAAGCCTCACAAGCTTCACAAGCTTTTAATCAAAAGTTTGCGGCTGCAGCAAATATGTTAGCACAGGCAAAGCGTATAAGTGTTAGATCAGCAACAAGTGACGAAAGAGATTCAGTTGCAACAAAAATAATCGCAAATCATAATCATTCTCATGCAATGACAATACAGTATTGGGAAGTTGTTAGACGTTATCGTCTTGAAACAAGTATTGAAAGTATAGATCTTGTATTGTTTGTTCCATTAAAACCAATACGTTTCTTACCTAATGGACAGAATTATGCTTTAATTAAAGATACTATAGCTGATGGCAACATCCAAACACTAACCACATTAAAAAAGAGCGAATTTAATGAGCGATATAAAGAAGTTTCATTTCATTATAACGCAATTAGAAACGCTATTCCTTATAAGTATCGTAATGGTTTGGATTTGATACAAAAGTATTATGCTACCCCATATTGGGAAATTGATACTTTAGAAATTGGTGATGACAGCAAAAATGAAACATATTCAATTACCATTAAAGGAGGCTTTTGTGAATTTGATGATCTGACCGCTACTCTATTCTTTAATAATGGGACCAAGCCAATAAATGGTCATATTGGTAGTATATCAAAAACAAAACTTAAAAGAAATGACGGGAAGAATCCGCATACAAGAAATGAAGTTAGAGAAGCAATATTAAATGCCAGAAATGGTCAAAGTTCATTGACATATGATTTTACACTTCCATACGGTTGCACTAAAGATAATATATCTAAAATAGGTATAAGGAATAATATAGGTTCATGGCAGTACACACTTTCCCAGTCTAAAGACGATATGCTTGATTCAGAAAAAGAAGCAGTAACACACTATGAAGAGTATAAAGTATATTATGCACGTGATACTGAATGGAGTGATACTGATCGAGCTGCAATTCGCCATTATTCTGAAAGCTTGCCAGAATGTTATAAAAGCCCAATTGTAACTTTTTACGCTGATGAATTATATTCTATAGGTAATCTTAAGATTACTGTTACCCATAGCGGAGAAAGTTCAACTATTATCAATAATGTAACATTAGAGAAGGCAATGGTATACGGTACGATAGGTGATGGATTCCCAAGACTCAGCTTTAGTGATATGCAAAAAATGGAAGAGTCTTTCCAGCATATTGTATCTAATACTTTACTCTATTCTAAGGCCATATGGCGATCTTTATCTACTGATGAACTGGCGATGATGCTTGAACAGTTTACAATCGATATGGATTTCGATAGATACTTTGAACTGGATGAAGATGAAGCAATTAATATTCCTCTGCTAAATTGCGTAAATGTGAAAAAGCCGTTAGGTTTTTATGGAAATTGCATTCTTTTCCCATTTACATATCCTGAAAAACTCGCTCAAATACTTGGCAAAACTGCTGCTGAAATACAGGATTCATTGTATCGTTATCACGCTTCATGCTTCCGTTCACCATCAACAGTCATATCTGTTCCTACAGAAGGTATGATAGGAGAAGCCGTTCTCAGCGCTACAAATGTAAGTGAAAAGATCGATCTTACAAGGTTCTGGAACTGGAAAGACTCCCCTATTGACTCAATGACACTTGATAGTAGTTATCTGAATGGTCATGATTATCTTGCAGACAAGGATACTAAGGATATAAGCGCCCTTAATTTACAAACAGCCAATCTTGCATCACCTGTAACCGCAGCTGATCTTGTATCAGCACTTGTAGCTAAGGAAACACCGAAGTTTGACAATTTAACCGGTCTTGAACAGACAGCAACATTATTAGGAAAGGCTCTTGAATCAACTGCTCAGGGTAGAGATAATGTTATCAATAAGAGCTCATCACTTGCTGATAAAGCTATGGAGTATGCAACAGAAAAGCTAAAAGCAGAATCTAAGGAAAGATTGGCAAAAATAAGTAATAAATCCAACGAAGATGAAGATGATTCTTCCGCTGGAGGCGGTGAGGATGATAATGGCGATTTACACGCTGGTGGCGGCGAAGATGACGACGATTATCATGCTGGCGGCGGTGAGGATTACGACGATTATCATGCTGGCGGCGGTGAAGATGATGAAGATGATTCATCCGCAGACGGAGACGTTGAGGAAACATTATCATTATCAGATGACAAGATAGCCGCTTTAAGTGAAATATTTAGTGCATTTTCAGATATAATTTAGGAGGTGAAATAATGGTACTAAATGGAATTGAAAAAAAACCTGACGGCAGTTTGAATATAATAGAAAAAGTATTAGAAGGAAAAGAAAGCAGAACGCTATATTTTAATTCTGGAACTAAAAACAAACAAATGTTAGGCGAAGATATTATTGCTAAAATGAAAGAATTCTACAATGATAATATTCCAAATCCAACTTGTAGCGATAATAATGTTATATTTAAGACAATAATTGAAGAAGTACAAAATGGAATATGTACGAAAAAAAAATGTAAAGAAGACATTAATACTATATATAATAATATCGTACACATGTGCTGGTTGAAAAAACCAACTTCAAAACCAGATTTGACACCGAATGGGATAATGATTCATGAACCAGGTGATGGTAGTGATGATATACCATTAAACACAATGAAAACACTGAAAGGAACTGATCCCAAAACGACAAAGCTAAGTGTTCATTTTATTATAGATGGCGATACTGGGTATATATATTCATGTTATCCTTTGAATTATCGAGCTGCACATTGTGGCGGTTGTAATCAAACCTATGGAGGAACAACAACAGGACAGTGCTGCCGTGAAGATAAAAAGACGGGCAAGATTATTCCTGTATGTAAATTATATGGTAAAACTGTTGATTTTAAAATTGATAAAAAGCTTGAAGAAAAAGGAGAAGATGCCAAGTCCGTTTTAATTAAAAACTATCCAGAACAAGAAGCGAATATAATCCCTGATAATAATGATGCAACTATTTTTCACATTAAAAATTTTGGCCTTAAAGGTGGAGGATGTGCAATTCTTGCTCAAGAAAAAAACTTCAAGTTATATAGAGAAAATTATTCTTTTAATCATGATAAGATAAGTATTGAAATATGTAGAGGATCAAGTAAAACGAATTATGAAAAAATAGTTATTCCTGCTGCAATAGAATTATGCGCTTGGCTTTGTTACATTTATATGTTTAAGCCAACTGAACGAGAAGACATTGATAAATCTTTTGTTAGTATGGAAACTAATTATCAAGGATATGATCAATTCAATAGTAATTTTGGCAATAATAAATATGATCTAGAAAAAGGCATACCAAAATATCTAATCACTCATAGAGAAGGACATATATTTTATCATAAGGCTTCAAATCATGAAGATCCAGATTCATATTGGTTTTCAACTAAATTAGAAAAATCCGAACGTAAAAAGCTTGCGAATTTAGTAAAACTAAATAAGCAAACCGAATATAATGACTCTGTGAAAAACAATTCAGTCGAAAAAATAATAGTTACAGGAAGTATGATAAATAAATTAGAAATCACGACTATTCCTAGTTTCCTTAATAAACAATTAACACCTAATTATTTCCGAGAATTAGTAAAACTAAAACTTGATCAAATCACTGCCCTCGGAGTCAATAAAAAAGATGTTATAGAAGAATATTGTAACCCCGTGTTAAGATTGTTGATACCTGACGGAATTATATAACTAAGGAGTGATAATATATGTCGACAGATCTTAATGAAGTATTGATAAAAATACTTGAACAAGAAACATCTGAAGAGACCGTTAAGTTGAAAAATCAGATTTTACAAAAAATCGCTATGGAAAATGATACCAGACAGGCGCGCGTTCCGGCACCGCTGAATATAACCGAGATCGGCGGATACTACAACTTGCTTTGTGATGATCCTGTTATGCGTCGTCAGTTGCTTGCAGCTATTCTCGGATTGCCATATATGCCTTGATTTATAGCGTAACAAATGCATATGTTTTTGGATACATTAAGCATGTAATGTGGTAATTTATATTTATTGGCAAGTATTATTTATGCCAAGCTCGCGTTTCAGTATTGAAGTATCAATACGGAAACTAATACATAACGATAGAGTGATCAGTATAGAGTTGTTAAACCAAGAAGGATCTTAGTTTAATCAGCTTAAATGATTGCCCTGGGATACGGTGACTGAAAGGTGAATGAATTGGATTTGTTCATCAAGTAAGTTTGGGCAAGAGGCGTTGTTGTGCGTGGATACTAATAAAGGAAAGGGTATATAAAGTTCTTCAGTACCTATGTTCATAAATACGTAGTATTTTTGGCGTAGGATCTGGTTCAAAAATGCTCAATACTGTAAAATGTTGAATCAATCGGCTACGAAGCATTCCTTTGGTGAAAAAACGGAATACAAATCTTGCTTGCCTTGAGGTGAAAAGATACCCGACCGAGTTGGTATTGATTCATTATCGTTAATGGGTATATCGAATTGGCACTCAAATGAGGATGCTGACAAAGCTAATGTCCTACGGGGCAACGTTAGTATGAATGAGCTGGTCCTCAAAAAACAGTACAATGCTGATAGCTTTTGACGAGGAAAATATTTTTTCATGCACAGAAATGAGGGCGCGGAGCTAAAAACACAAAAGTGTGAGTACATAGATGTAAGTGTATGTTTAAGAAGACAAAGTTATAATCATGAGAATATGAATGATAAATTGAAACGTAAAATATGAAGGCAAAAAATGAAAACAGAATTATGAATCAACTAAGCATACATATATTGTGAGTATAATAATGTGGACTTAAAAATATGAATACAGACATGTCATTACATGGTTGTGAATGAGATGATGTAAACTCAATAATGTAAGTGAAAAGATGATGAATCAGAGAAGATATGACAGGTTGTACTGCAAAGAGATCTTCACGTCTCAAGAGTAGATGGGCTGCGTTACGGCGTAGCCCATTTATTTTTGACGCTTTTGCTACTATAATTAAATAATTAAATATATATAATTACAAAAATCCGTTTTCTCATTATGAGAAAACGGATTTAAAAATTATTTGCCTGATTTAGAAGTATTTCCGCCTTTATACTGAGCATTGTTAGGGTTCAACTGATTTGAGCGATTATTCTGTGAAGCTCTGTGTGCAGAATTATTAGGGTTCTTCTGGTTGGAATGATGATCCATCTGCGACTTGGTATGGTTATTGCCTGAGACCTTTGCCATCTTTTTGACCTCCTTTTCGTTGCGAATAGGAGTACTATGTTTGCCCTTGTTCCTTATAAGCTGAAGTGTTTCATTTACTGCTTGAATGAAAAGAATAAATGATGCTGTTTCAGAATCAGATTCCTTTTTATCAAGATATCTTTTATTGAGTTCATCTTTCATTCCGTTTTTCTTGATAAGCTTTATATCCTGATCAGAATACATTATTGAGCTCAATTCATTCCAGATATACTGGTTTATTGGTGGCTTATCAAATTTTAAACGGAGAGATTGATTTTCGATATTCCGGATAACAGCAACATCAACACTCATGATGTGTTTATTGCCTTTTCTGACATTATAGGTTATAGGGACGGTTGAGTTCTTACCAGGTGAATTATATATCCTTTGAGATATTTACCTGACGATGCTATATTGTCAAAGATACTTTTGATTCTGTTTTTTAGTTTACCGGGATCTTTTATCAAATCATCAGGACATTTCATAATTATGAGGTTATAATCCAGGTCCCATAATCCGGTTGCCGTGTTTTTAGTGACACAGTTATTGGCTCCGCTGCCTACAAGGCGGGTGATCATGGTAACACCGTACTTTTTACGCATCTGAGCCTGCATATCACGTAATATCAGATCAAACTCATTACGATATAAACTATATTCTTTTTTAGGAACAAATTTGTATCTCATAGTACTTCTCCCCTAACCGACCATATAACTGTGCACCGTCATATCGTTGTATTATATCATGCTTAGCATATGATGTCAAGAGTTTTTTGTATTATTGAGGTGAATATGTTTTACGATATGTTATTTTAAAAGCATAGTTTAGCACAAGTATATAAAAATGTAAATTATTTCTTAATAATAGTAGTTAAAAGTTTACAAAATACGTTTGGCGTTATATAATATAATTGTAAAGGTGTAACTTGTTTTGGCTTATAAAAACATAAGCTTACGTGAAAGTTATGAAAAACTATGTATGAATTACTTTTAAGAAGGTGAATTAATGGTTAAAGCAGAGCTTACATATAATCCGTATTTAATGGAGATAAACGTTAAATTCAATGGACAACCGCCAAGAATAAATAGCCTTATTGAGAAATACCAGGATAGTCCATTACAGGATTGGATCAATAATATACCGTATATTTTCTACGATGAGATGAACGGATATGATTTTGAATTAGATTTCTCAGGCACATCTCTTGATTATGAAGAAGTTAAGAAAGCGTTTAAAAAAGCACGTGTATCAGAAAATCAGGTTACTATTTTCTTAAAGAATGAGTTGGAGTCAAGGGAAGCGAAAACAGAACGTATTACTTCACTTCTTGAATGGTTAAAAAACAACCCAAACAGAAAGTTTGATTATGATGTATTTTATCAGAAAAACCGCGGTTTGTTTGAGGATGATTATTCATATGTTATTCTCCATGGTAATTTTGAACATGAAGAATATGAAGGCATTTCAATTGAAACAGTTGATTCTGTTGATGAATTGGATAGCACTAATTTAACACATACTCCTATTTTATTTTACATATCTCGTGAAGCATTAGTGACCCTTCCGGATGATATAAAAAGAATAATTAGTCGAAATGACGTCGACAGCAGGCAAGTATTCTTTTTAATAAATAAAGATCTGCCTCAAAATAAGATTAAAAGAACTATTATTGATCTAGGTATTAAAGAGCCCATTATAGTTTCAGATTTGCTTGATGAAAAAATAAACAAGTACTTATTATTGTACCCTGTAAGCGATTACATTCATAACGCAATAAATGCATTTAGAGAAGAAGCTGATTGTATTTTTTCGATCCTTGATGTTGAGAATACTAAAAGTGAGAATGAAGGCAGGGAGATACATTTACGTCTTGATAATATCGAGGACAAGCTAAAACGATTAAAAATGGCAGACGAGTTAATTATGCAGCGTGATAACCTTGAAATGCCATCAGAATTTGCTGATATAAAGGAGAAATTTACAGGTGCTATATCAGAATGGAAGAATAAAAAAACAAAAATCACTAAGGATGACGAAGCACACTCTGTTGCGGCAGAATTCAATAGTGATATTCACAGATTTTATGGTGATTTTTCGGCGCAGATAGACGAGATGTTTTATGCATATATTAGCGATATAAAAGAAAAGTATATTGAATGGTGTGGAAATGCATTAGATGATGAAATTGAAATGCAAGATATTACTTTTTCAAATGACGATTATCCAATAATTCCAGAGCAAACTTATGATTTGTTGGATTTAAAAGAAGAGAAATATGTTATTCCAGAGACAAATTTTATTGGTAGACTTTTTAAATCGGCAGATACTAATACTGAAAAAGTTCCTGTGCTTGAAACTACCTATTATTATCAGACGTGGCGTGAACACATGATAAAAACAGCTTTACCAGTTGCGGAAAAGAATATCGATATCCGTTTTGATATGCTGAAGAAATACTATGATGATTTAGCAACTAAGTATCATGATTTGATTGTTAAACACATAGCAGAAAAAACAGACGAGAAAAATGACGTTTCCTCAAAATTATCAGATGAGGAAAAGGTGTTACAAAAAGACAATGATTGGTTTTCTGAGTTTACAGATCAGATAAAATCAATAGAACGGAGTTAAAGATGAACGAATTACAGACAATTAATAACTCATCATTAGCGGTTCAGGAGATTACGCTTGAAAATCGCCTTGAAATAATTGAAGAGGGTATGCGTAGAAAATATCTGTCAAGACTGACAGAGATGCAGATTGCTCCTTTAACAGATTTGCAGCCTCTTGAAAGTGATCTTATAGATAACTATAGACTGTATCGAATTACAGAAATGGTTTATCATAAGGGAGAGCCTGCTACAAACAAATTTACAACTGTGTTTAATACTCTGTCTACATATAATGCGTCTGTTTTTATAATAATAGATTCTGACGGTATAAACACAGATTTTTACCTTGGCGTCAGAAATAATGAAAAAGATGAGTCTAAGAAACGGTCAACAGTAACACTGGGTGATACACTCAAAAACACATTGATAGGTCATTTCCCAGGTATAAAGATTGATACAGAAAGCAGACATAAGATTGCTGAGCTGTCAAATAAAATCCAAAGACAGCATAATGTCGCTTCTGTAAGCGTTGTAGGTACTGATAAGACACTTGATGATAAAGGCGATGAACACTTTGTTCAAGGTCTGGAAAAGCTTGCACTTGCCATGAGTGGAAAGCAATATATAGGTATAATTGTTGCCGATAATCAGTCACCTCAGTCGGTACAAATCCTCCGAAAGACATATCAGGATATATATACAAAGCTTTCTCCATATAGAAGCGTTCAGGTATCAGATAGTGATACAACTACTACAAATAAAAGCAAATCGTTCTTTGAAATGAGCGGTAAACAGAAAGCTGCAATGTTAGGAGGCGCTGTTTCCTCACTTGCCGGAGTAATAGGTGGTGCTGTTGCAGGTGGCCCTGCAGGTGCCATGATTGGCGGTCAGATTATGGGACAATTCAGCGGTTTCCTTAATTCGCTTGCGCCAAACGAGCAGTCATCTACAACTACTTCAACAACAACTACTACAACAAGTGAAAATAAAGCAGTAATTGATCTTCTTAATTTGATCGACGACTCCTTAAAACGCCTGAATGAGTTTGATAGCTATGGTATGTGGAATGTTGCAGGATATTTTATTTCTGATGATATGTCTGCTTCAGAAATAGCTGCAAGCAATTACCGATCACTTATGAACGGCGAAAATTCAGGATGTGAAGTTTCGGCAATTAATTCATGGAGGAGCAATGATCCATACATATCTGGTAATTTCGGCGATTTGACCACTTATTTGTCGCGTTTTATTCATCCACAGTTTTATTATGGAAACAGCGGTGATATTGGTGTTTTAACAGATGCAACAACTTCTATCAGCGGTAAAGAGTTAGGGTTACATTTAGGGCTACCCAGAGCGACCGTTCCGGGACTGCCTGTTGTTGAGCATGCTGAATTTGGCAAAGAAGTCTATAAATACAAGCTGTTTGGCAAAAAAGAGAATATTAATCCTGAGGATCGTATGACTCTCGGAAAAGTATTTGATCTTGGTCAGATAACAAATAAGGTTGTTGAACTAAATAATAAGAGCCTGAATATGCATACTTTTATAACAGGATCAACAGGATCGGGAAAGAGTAATACCGTATATCAGATGCTCTCTGAGCTGCATCAGGATAAAGTCCCATTTCTTGTAATTGAGCCTGCTAAGGGCGAATATAAAGATGTTTTCGGACATTTGGATGATGTAAATGTATATTCGACCAATCCCGAAATTGCCGAATTGATCAACATTAATCCTTTTAAATTCCCTTCGTCAATTCATGTGCTTGAACATGTTGACGGACTTGTTGAGATATTCAGCGTGTGCTGGCCTATGTATGACGCTATGCCGGCGTTCTTTAAGGATGCTATTTTAAGATCATACGAGTCCGTCGGTTGGGATTTAGGCTCATCAAAATTTGAAGGAGAAGAGCTTGAATACCCTGATTTTGAGATACTTGCAGAGCAGCTGGACGAGCTTATAAGCAATTCAGATTATGCCTCTGATATAAAATCAAATTATCGTGGAGCTCTTATTACAAGAGTAAGATCGCTTACAGTCGGCCTTAACAAGTATATATTTACGAATGACCAGACACCTTATGAAAAGCTTTTCGATGAGAATTGCATACTTGATATAAGCAGAGTAAAATCATCAGAAACAAAGGCGTTGATTATGGGACTTATGGTATATATACTTAACGAACACCGCTGTGACTGTAAAACAGAGAATAATAGAGGCTGTTCGCATATTACTGTATTAGAAGAAGCTCATAATCTTCTGAAAAATACAAGCGTAGGTGGACAGTCCGAACTTATCGGTAAATCTGTTGAAATGCTTACAAATACAATTGCTGAAATACGTACTTATGGTGAAGGCTTTGTTATTGTTGATCAATCACCTTCATCTGTTGATATATCGGCAATTAAGAATACAAATACAAAAATTATTCTCCGTACTCCTGAGGCAAATGATCGTGAAGCAGTTGGTAGATCTATGGGATTAACCGAGGAGCAGGTTAATGAAATAGCAAAGCTTCCGAGCGGTGTAGCGGTTGTATATCAGAATGACTGGGTAAAACCGGTTCTCACTATGATAGACAAGGCTAATGTCAAGGAGAAAAAATATGTTTATCACAGTGATAAGGTAATACCAACTCTTAAACAATCACGAAATGCTTTGATAAGAATGGCAATGCAGCCATGGTTTGGCGGAGAGCCTATTGAAATAGAAAAGCTTAAGCAAGCTGTGAAGGTCCTCAGCATACCACGTAAAGACTGTAAACGCCTTTATTCTATTATTGATGATTATGAACTGTTCGGCGGACAGTTGGTATGGACAACAGAACAGCTTCCAGAGCTTGGTGAAATAATTAAAATAATTCTGAGTATAACTGATAAGGATATTGCAAAACAAAATACGCCGAATGAATTAACAGAGCTTGTTGCAGGTAAACTTAATAATCTGAAAGAAAAGAATATCAATGATATCTGTTATGTGATTACGACTGTCAAGGAGGTGGACAGTGATGATGGTTGATGTTATTGAAAAAAATAATATTGAATCAAGTCTCCAAAATATCAGTGAAAGAATTAGTACTCTTCATAAGGGTTTTGACAGCGGAATAACTCCTGAAAAAGGTGTTTATGCTAATCCTGAAAACACAGCGTTAACAACATCAATTTCAGAAAACTTTGGTGTTGCAAATGCTGAACAGGCAGCTATGCTTAAAGCAACTGCTTTTCAAACCGTTAAGGGAATGTACAATGGTACTGATGTTAATGGTAATAAAGGATTAGGCCTTAATGAAATAAGCAAATGGAAAGTTAATGAGAATTATGAGTACTCAAATTTGAAACAGCATGCCGGTTATTCAGCAGAAGTTATTAGTACAGCAAAAGAGAATATGATAGCTAAGGCTGAAGGCACAGGAACTGTAACGTATAGGGTCGATGACTTACCAGATTCAATCAGGCAGCAAACGGGCGATAAATTTGCGTTAAAAAACGATCAGTATGCTGATAAGCTTAGAATAAAAGCTGATGGAACCATGGAAACGGTACAAACGAAATTTGTCGGGAAAGACGCTTCAGAATGCTATTCTAAATTAAAATCATCAAAATATGATAAATATGTTGAAAGCAATAAGGTTGATAAAATTGAAATAGCTAAAGATCAGTATGATGGTGTTAAACAAAGCATTCAAAGCGATAAAATAAAGCTTCAAAAACAGTTAGATAAACTCTCCTCAAACGGAGAGACAGAAAAAGCAAATTCAGTGCAACAAAAGATTGACAGGCTTAATAAGCTTGATAACAAATTAGAGCAGAGTACTGTGTCATCTAAAGAGGCATTGTTTGCAACCGAACACCCTAAGCTTTATTCTGCTAAAATGTTAGCCAGCAATGCTAATAAGGCTGGATTACAGGGAGCAAAACAAGCAGCAGGTCTCACGTTTGCAGTGTCATCTGCTGATAATATCTACAAATACGTTAATGACGAAATAAGCGGAAAAGAAGCACTTACCAATATAGCTAAGGATACTTCCGTAGCAGGAGCTTTTGGATATGGATCAGGAGTATTAAGAGAAGTGACTGGTTCAAATATCCCTGCTCAAGTTATCACGCTTGGAGTAACATCATATGACGAAGTAAGAGATTTTGTTGATGGTGAAATAGATGGAGCAGAATTAGCTCATGGCTTAGGCAGAAATGTAGTTTCTATAGCTGGCGGCACAGTAGGTGCGACATTGGGTTCAGTAGCTGGTCCTGTTGGCAGCTTTGCCGGTGGAATGGCCGGAAGCTATGCTGCAACTCAGGCATATGATGCAGCCTCGGAATTTATATCTGATAATATGGATACCATTGTTGAGACGGGTGGTGAGGTTGTTGATAAGGTAAGTAATACCGTTGATAACATTTCGGATACCGTAAGTGATAAGCTTGTTGAAGCGAAGGAAGCTACTATTGAGTTTAAGGACAGCACTGTGGAGAAGCTTGGTAACGTAAAAGACAGCGCTGTGGAGAAGCTTGGTGACATAAAGGATAGTGCTGCTGAAAAGCTTGATGATGTAAAAGATGGTGCTTCAGAGGTGCTTGATGATGCTAAAAGTATGGCTGTTGATCTGAAAGATGGTGCAGTTAAGAAATTTGGAGCAGCAAAAGGAAAAGTCCTGAGTAAGTTCGGAAAATAACAGTAAAACTATCTTATCTTTTTAATCCAGTCCTTACTTTCATCAAAAACGAACTCATAAGGATCAAGTTCTAATATGGAGCAAATACGGAGACCGAGTATCATGCTGGAGTTTGACAGCTTTCGGTCTCCGTATTCATATCGTTGGTAGTGTTGTAGTTGTAAGCCTGCATTGAGGGCCACTTCTGTCTGAGAGAGCCCCAGCTCAAGACGGCGTTCTCTTAATATGCGTGATTCGCGCTCTGTTTTATCCATAATAATACCTCCGCTTGGATTTGTTATACCCATTATACCACTTCACGGAGGTATATATCCATTCATCATATCCGACAAAGATAGGGCTGATAATTCGGTAATAATAGCCCTTGTATATTTTATAGAAAAATGGTAACATATCACCAACTAAAAAGAAAAGAGCGTGATATGATGCAAAAAATTATAGATCAGGATAAAACAGGGCAGTATATCAGATACCTGTGTGACCATGCAGGAATAAAGGTGACAGAGCTGCAGGAAATACTTATGCTTGACAGCTATCAGTCAATATATCATTGGTTTTGGGGGAAATCACTTCCAACTGTCGATAAGCTGTATGTACTTGCTTGTACTTTGCACTTGCCTGTAGAAGGTCTCCTTATATTACAAGACGACAGTACTGCTGAAAATCATATTGCTGATATTATTAAATGGGTTGCAGGTAAAGCGAAAAATTCTGAAATGCTGAGAGATGTATATATATCATGCCTGGACATTATAATATAGTAAAAAAGCTCTGTAAACGGCGTATTTATAAGATATGCCGTATTTTATTTTTAAATCACTGATTTAGTGACATTTAAAATTATGTATGATATAATAGATAATGCCATAATAAGCTGTATGTATAAGGCTCAGGAGTGATATGGCAGATTGTAAGGAGGCATTATCTGATGCACTATGTTCTTTCTGATATTCACGGCAACAAAGAAGCGTTTGATACCATACTCTCTATGATTGAACTTAAACCCGAGGATCACCTGTATGTCCTCGGAGATGTTATAGACCGCGGAGATTATGGTATTGAACTGCTGCAGCAGATACGTGCAATGGAGAATTGTACATTGCTGCTGGGCAATCATGAGTATATGATGGTAAATTCCCTGCGGCATCCCGAAAACTTGCACTACAAATACGTGTGGAGGAATAACAGGAGTCTAATAACTTTTGATAAGTTTTTCAAACTGACAGAAGAGGAGCAGGAAGAGCTGCTTTGCTATCTTGAAACACTTCCTTTACAATTGGAGATAACCGTCAATAGGCGTAAATTCATATTGGTACATGCTGCACCACAGGAGCTTTATGAAACCGAAAATATGAGGTGCTATCACCTGAAAGAATTTATGGTATGGCACCGTCTGACGGAGTTTGACCATATGCCGGCGAGAAAAAATGTTATATTTGGTCATACCCCGACACTGCAGTTCCATAAAATGATGCGTATATTCCACGGAAAGCGTATGATAGCTATAGACTGCGGATGCGGTTTTCCTAATTCTGGCGGTCAGCTAGGCTGTATACGACTGGAGGATATGACCGAATACTATTCAAATGACGGCGTTTTTACAAAAGAGGAAGCTACTGAATGGTGTAGAAATAAATTGAAAAAAGCAGGTGAGATACAATGATATATATAACCGGAGATATACACGGCTCTCTTGATCCGATATTTGAGCTCTATGAGAAATATGAGCCTAAAGAAGGAGATTCTGCCATTCTTCCTTTGAAATATCCATATCATCCGTGTAGGTTGAGGCAATCGCATTTTTTACGATCTTATCAAAAGCTTCTCTCTTTATATCTATAGCCAGAACCCTTTCCTGATTTTCTTTTTCTGCCCATCCGCAGCGATACATCATCCATAAGAAAGAGGGTTTGATCCAGGTCATTCTGTTCAGGCTGAAATGACTTCCGAATGTTCCGAGTTTAATTGCTTCATCTGCGATCATATCCGGATATGCCTGATATACTCTTATAGTATTCTGGTCATAAACAGCTCGTATTTCTTTTTCTTTCATTTTTTATCACCCTTTGGCATTATCCCAGAACCTGTATTGTTCCGGTATAATATCTTTAAAGAACTGATATTTTCCTGTCCAGCCTTCAGGCAAATATCTCTCATAGGACATATATTCAGGATAATATGATAACAAAGATTTTTTATCGAAATCAATAAGAATTGAAGGATTATATGATAGGAGCTCATCAGGATCGTTCTCTATGGACATCATTTCTCTTAGTTCATGCGTAGATATCATATATGGTTTTATTTTTTCCAAAAATTCGTCCTTTGTTTTTTCATTGACTACTCTGATACCGAATCTGTATTTTTCATCAATAGTAAAATTATAGCCTTTTTTTCGATATGCTGATTCAAGAATATCAAGATCCATAATACAGATATCCTTATAAAGAATATACCAATTAAAGCTTCCTTCATTAATTATTCCAACTATCAACTCTTCTGCATATTCAGGTTTCATTTTCTCACTCCTTTTTGCTCTTTATTATCATTTTCAGTTGTTCTCAAAAGCTTCCAACTCTTGACAAAGTGCAACAAAATCATCATATACAGTTATTGTTTGCAGATAACGAAAATCAAGAATGTAACCTGAGGCTTTGTGCCTCAGGAAGTCTGCATCCCAAAGAGGTACAGAAATAAATCCGTCCTTATAATGATACTTTAATGGTTCAAACTTATCTATGTTAGCACGGAAATACTTTACCTTAGCCATGCAGAGTTTATTGATCCTGAACAGTAGACCGATAACGTCTGTACGTTCAAAGAAAGCGTCCTTGAATATAAGGTGTTTATGTGAGTTCTCCCTGTCTGAGTACCAGGCGTTGTTTTCGTGCTGTAAGTGATACTTTTCAATCAGAAGATACTTGTCTTCCATATTTTCCTCCTTGTATCAGCATATGTTTGGGTTTATGATATGTACTTCTGAAGAAACATACCTTCTGAGCCCATTATACATTATTCTGATCTAAAAATCAATTGCTTTTTGCTTGACGGTAAAAGAGGTACGGTATATAATAGAAGTGGCTGGATTTGAAATTTAATAAAATCTTAAGGAGGTGACATGAAATGGCTAAAAAAGAAAAAAGAATATCCCTATATAAAAAGATTTGGTGTAAAATACGTTATTGGCAGAGCCTTTATGACGTCAGCGACACTGAGCTAGCTGCATATCTTCAGGTGTGTGAACGAACACTTAGGGATTATGACAAAAACGCAAGTTGTGTTACACTTGGAAAGATAGATAATTTCCTTGTAGTGAACAAAATGGAGCTTGACGAGCTGCTTGCATTGTGATAATAAGCTTCTGAGAAGGTAATGCCCGTACAATAGTTGTATTCATGATCAATTATTTGCCAATAATTTTTTGTGTGTTTTCAACGCTATTGTCAGGACAAACTATAACAATCTAAAGAATGATACGGAAAGTGATACAAAACTAAACCTAAATAGAAGCTATTTTAGAATGATTATTTAAGAACTTGCGAAATATCTATCTCGACAGCGTGCTCAATGATTTACCGTATCTTTAAATACTGATATCATGATAGAAAATGGTGAAGTAAATGAACAAGCCAAAGATGATACTTTTTGATTATGGCGATACCTTGATGTATGAGCCTGATTTTGAGCCTTTTAACGGCAATAAAGCAATATATCCATATATCGTTGATAATCCCCATAATATCGGTCTTGAGGAATTCAGTGAATATCTTCTGAATCTCTTTGATGAGATAAAAGCACTACGTGGAGAACTGATTGAAATACATGAGCATGTTTTTCTGAGAAATGTGCTTGAACACTTCGACATGAAACTTTCAGTATCTATCGAAGAAGCAGAATGGATAATAATGAACGGAGTATCTCATGCTGTACCTTTACCGAAAACAGCTGAAATGCTGAAAGTATTGAAGAATGTTGGAATACGGACAGGAATTGTAAGCAATCTGTGCTGGTCAGGCAAAGCACTGGCAAGACGGTTGCAAGAGGCATTTTCCGAGCATCACTTTGATTTTGTAATAACATCAAGTGAGTATATTTTCCGCAAGCCAGATGTGCATATTTTTGATATGGCAGTAAGAAAGTCAGGACTTGATAAAACTGATATATGGTACTGCGGAAATAATAAGAAAGCCGATATTATCGGAGCACATGAAGCAGGGCTTTATCCGGTGTTCTATGATGACAGGAGCGTTCCGAGC
>JAEEGL013342716.1_pt1 | contig 20422 bp, 21 predicted proteins | sample 9134231 | NCBI WGS metagenome assembly JAEEGL01 (sample SAMN16246548, study PRJNA631951) | gut metagenome | biome: gut microbiome; feature: rumen; material: fiber-attached | host: Bos | place: Iran: Karaj | collected 2018-10 | reverse complement strand
CTGGAATATACGAACAAAGAAGGCAGACGTGAGAGACTATATAATGCTATTTCCTATGATCCATATACGCAGATCATGAGCGGGAATTGGAAGTTTGAAACGCTGGACGATAACGGAGCAGTGATCGGGGAAAGGGTTCGCCCTTTGAAAATGCGTCAGACTTATCGGCAGGAAATGCGGTATCTGCTGGAACTGACAGGATTTGAGATAGTAAACGTTTATGGTGGATACAACAAGGAGTCCGGAGAAGGTTCGGCGAAAAATGTTATTTGGTGCGTAAGAAAAAAATAAGGTTAGGAGTTGATGATCATGGAAAGAAAAATTGAAACTGAAAGACTTATCTTAAGAACAGTAACTGTGGATGATGCAGAGGCAATTTTTAAGTGGGCATCAGATCCGGAAGTGAATAAATATATGATATACCCGCTTCATCCGAGTGTTGAAGTTACCAAGGAATGGCTGAAAAGCAGAGATATAGACGGTACGGATGAATTTGACCTGGGATTTGTTCTGAAAGAAACGGGAGAACTGATCGGGCAAGGCGGATTGTTCTATAAAGACGACCTTGATGCCTGGAACATCGGTTATAATCTCAGGAAAGATTACTGGGGACAGGGACTGGTACCTGAGGCAATACAGGCTATCATAGATTATGTGGATAAGGAAAAAGGTGTAAGGGCCATCGTGGGTGAATTTGCAAAAGAAAACAGCAAGAGCAGACGGGTTATGGAGAAACTCGGCATGACATACTGGAAAGATGGCAGTTATACAAAAACCGACGGAAGCGTGACTTATGAGGCTTGCTGGTACAAAAGGGAATTTTCCGGCAGGTAAAGAAAGAACTATGTGAACTATGCCTTCCTGCTTACAAGCAGGGAGGCATAGTTCAAAGTTTTCCGGATTAAGTTTTACGTTTAAGTATCAGTATTTTTCTTCCCAGACCACATCCCCGTCGGGATCTGTGATCCTTAATAAGTCAGGGGTATCGTTTTCGTGATTGCCTTCATGGATCACGGTAGTCTGCTTGATTATCTTAAATCCGTTTTTGGTAAGAAATTCAATGCGCAATGTAAGATCTTTGTTAAGGTCAAGACCTTTTTCAAGAGTGATCTCATGGCCGTTCTTGACTTCTTCAGTGGCATCAAACGTTTTAAGATCTTCGCCGTTTGTCATATAAGTGACGGTCGCACTTTCTATTTCTTCGCTTTGATCCGGGATAAAACTAAACGATCCGCTGTATTTGAGCTTATTGCTATAACCGTGTGAACTGAAACTGAAGTTCATATTCGGAAGAGGAAGGTACTCCATAAAGAGTTCGGACGGGAAATCTATGTCTTCGACAATGGTCTTTCCGTTTTCCGTGATCTCGGCATATGATTCTCTGTACGGTTCGTACAGCCCTTTTTTGATCGTTGCTTCAAAGATTCCGCCGGCATTTTTTTGTACAAGCGGGACGATATCATTTCCGACCGTGAGCGATACGGTCGTATCGGCCGTGTATTCATTTAAAGTCAAAGAAATATGAACATCCGTTGTACCGGCTTTAAGATCTCCGTTGTCGAATCCGTATGATATATTTTTTATAAGGCGTTCTTTTTCATTAAGCTCGTCCAGTCTGCTTGTTATCCACATTTGATCGGACTGGATGTTGTTTAGCGTTGCCTGAAGTGAATTCAGCTGTCCGTTAACGGTCATAACGCTGAAAAACATTATGATAAGTAAGATCATCGTTACGGTACTGTAGGCAACGCTTACCGTTGTCCTGGGTTCGGGGATGGAGCTGTGTGTATCCCGAAGTTCTCCCTTCGCAACTTTATCAAGATGTCTGTTATATGCCATTATTCCTGCGATGACCGCTATTACGATTATCGCGATGAGTATCAGTAAGATGATTGAGATTCTGAATGCCATTTTGCCCTCCCTGATCATATATTGAATGATCTTCGAAATTCATTGTAATAACTTCTTGTTACGTCTACCGTGTCTTTGTTTGAAAGTGTGAGCACATATTTCATGGAAAGAGTCGGACGGATCTTTTTTACATGCGACTTTGAGATGATCACTGACTTGCTTATACGTATAAATTCGGCCGGGTCAAGCATTTCTTCAAGTCTGTACATGCGTTCTCTTGAATAATATGTTTCGTTCATAGTATGTATTTCTATGTTTTTCCCGAATGCTTCGATATATATCACTTCATCGGGCGATAACTTAAGGTGCTCTTTCTTATCGTTTGAAACGGGCAGAAAATCGGGCCGGTTTATGTTTTGGCTTATTGTATAGTCTGCGTCCTCAGACAGTTCTATGCCGTGGGCCGAAAGAAAGTTTTTTACTTCATCGTAATTTTCGTCGGAAACCGACAGTTTAAACTTCATATGCCGTCCCTCCTTTCTGTTCATCATATTATCAGAGGGCTTTGAAAAAAGATACACTTTGTCCCCAAGATGCATCGAATCCGGGTACAAGTTACATAAATACGGTAAAAGAACACAATATTATATGATGTAATGACCTGTTATGTGATAAAATAAGAGAGTATTCTTTGTTCATTTTGGGCGGTGAAAGAGCATGAAGAAAGATTATCTTTCGGGATTCGGATATTGGTTTGTGCATTTTTCGGTTGAGATATTGTGTTTTTTTATCCTTTACAATGTTTTTGATATAGGCGAAAACGCATGGTTTTTCTTTTGCATGTTCGATATATTCGCTTTCGCTTCGCAGCCGTTTTTAGGATATTTTTGCGAAAAGCATATACATTTTATGCCGGGGCCGACAGGCGGATTTTTGCTCATGGCGGGAGCGCTTGTCATATTCTTTACAAGAGACGTTTTTTTCCTGCAGTTTATTGGGCTCATAGTTCTTACGGCGGGCAATGCGCTTGTACATTTAAGCGGTGCGCTTGAGACGCTTAAAGTATCCGAAGGCGGACTTTCGGAAAGCGCGATCTTCGTGGGCGGCGGGTCATTTGGCCTTATCGCGGGAAGGCTTATCGGAGCATATGACAGACTGTTTTTTATACCGCTTATCTGCGAAGCCGTTGCGATAGTGATAATGATGATCCTTGATAAAAGAGTAAAAGAACGCTTCGGCGCCGACGCTTATGACTTTGACAAACATCCCGTGAAGCACGACCTTTCGACGGGGCGTGCGATCGGTATCACGGTCTTTATACTTGCCGCTGTCATAACGGTCAGAAGCTACATAGGCTACGGGCTTCCGACCGCATGGAATTATACAACGGTAAGGATGATCCTTTTATACATCTTTATGGGAAGCGGCAAGATGCTCGGCGGTATACTCTCCGACAGATTCGGAGCAAGGAATATCGGTATGGTGAGCTGTCTTTTGGCATTGCCAGCACTGCTTTTCGGCGACCATATAATGTGGCTTTCGCTTATCGGAGTTTTGATGTTTTCGATGACTATGGCGGTTACATTGGGAGGCCTTGTGTCGGTACTTCCGTCAAATCCGGGTGTCGCCTTCGGTATCACGACGCTTGCGCTTTTGCTCGGCGTTGTACCGACTTTCTTTACCAAGATGCCGTCTCAGTTCATATGCAATATCATGATCGTGATCTTGTCGGTTTTGGCGGCAGCAGGATTGTGGTACACTGTAAACAACAGAAAAAGAAAAAACATTTAGTACGGAGGTGTGTTTATGTCATGTATTCTTGATGTGGGAAATCCCACGGGTATGGTCGTGATCGGAGTCTTTATGATCCTGGTGATCATTGCAATAGTCCTTGCTTTTGTTGCCGGAGTAGTGCTCATCGTGATCGCCGTCAGCCGTAATAAGCGTAAGGCCTCAGTTGCGGCACAGACGCAGCCGATGGCACAGACACAGCCGGTGGAACAGACACAGTCGGCGGAGCAGGAAAAAGAAGATAATGTTTAACATTTTTTATGCGCTCATTATAACGATCGTACTTGAGGGAGCGTTAATGCTCCTTCTTACAAGATCGCTTAAGTGGGCGCAATACAATCTTTATTGCAATCTGGTCACAAATCCGATACTTAATCTGTGTCTTATGTTTATACCGTATTTCGCGGCAAAGAAGATCGGATTCGATGCGGCGGGCATAGGGCCGTTAAGTCCTGAGGCTCCGACCGTTATGACGCTTTCATACAATATAACGTTTATCGCAGGAGAGATCATCGTGCTTATAACCGAAGGGCTTTTGTACAGACTTCTGACAAAAGAAAAATATATAAAATGCTTTGCCCTTTCGCTTTTTACCAATGTTTTTTCAATGGCGGCAGGGCTTCTTTTTATACATTTCGGCATATGGTAATGATACCGAAATATAATCTGTCGCGATTTGAGTACATGTGATAGAATGTTTTGGAAACTAATCATTATAAAGGAGAGAGGATATGGATAATAACACAATTGAAAACAATATAGTTCCCGAAGTTGAGTTGGCGGAGAAAAAGACCCATCCGGCCATGCTCATATTCGGATGGTTATTGATGTTTTTGCTTTCATACGTACTTTTGATCGTAGGACAGCTCTTAGGGCAGTTTATCGCTTTTATCCCGATCATGACAAGCTCGGATGCATGGATCACTTCGACGATGTATTTTCAGTTTATCGGTATATGGGTCGTATTTATCGTATTCATGCTGATATATAAAAAAGACAGGGCGATAATCTCAAAACTTGGGACAAAGGAAAAAGGAAACAACTTTAAGTTTTTTATGCTGGGTATTTTACTCGGATTTTTGATGAACGGTGTATGTATCCTTGTTGCGTGGCTCAATAAAGACATATACATGTACTATGACGGATTCGATCCGCTCATGCTCATCATCGTGTTTATAGCCGTATTTATACAGTCATCTGCTGAGGAACTTGTATGCAGAGGCTTTTTGTATCAAAGACTTATGCGCATATATAAAAAGCCCTGGGTTGCGATAATATTGAATTCGGCGTTCTTTGGCTGCTTACATCTTATGAATCCGGGCGTTACGTTCCTTTCGATCGTTAACATAGTGGTTGTGGGTATATTTTTCTCGCTTTTTGTATATTATTACGATTCGATCTGGGCAGCGATGGCAATGCATGCGGCATGGAACTATTGTCAGAATATCGTGTTCGGTCTTCCCAACAGCGGACAGGTCGTACCGTTTTCGATACTTAAGCTTGATGCATCGACCGCAAGAGACAGCTTTGCATACAATGTAGGTTTCGGAATAGAAGGCACGCTCTTTGCGGATATCGTTCTTGCACTCGGATGTGTCGTGCTCATCATACTTGGACAGCGTAAGAAAAAGAAACTTGAAAGCGTTGCATGATCGCCGGAGGGGACCGTGAAGCAAGTGATAAAGAATGTGGTTTTGGATATAAGCAATGTGCTTGTGGATTATGATCCCGTGGAATTTCTTGTGGGAAAAGGCATTGATGTGTCCACGATCAAAAGGGTAGTAAAGGCATCGGTGTTAAGCCCTTACTGGGAAGCCTTTGAAAGATCCGATCTTACGGAAGAAGAGGCCATGAAGGCCTTTGTAAGCCTTGATCCCGAGATAGAGGATGCCCTTTACAAGGCATATGCCGATATAAGCGGTATGCTTTCCATGAAAAGCTATGCGGTTGATTGGGTCAAAGAACTTAAAAGCGAAGGGTATAACGTATATTATCTTTCAAATTATTCAAAGAAGGCTTACGATGAGTGCCAGAAGTCCCTTGAGTTTATAAAGTACACGGACGGTGGTCTTTTGTCGTTTTCCGAAAGACTTACAAAACCGGATCCGAAATTTTATCAAAGGCTTATCGATCGCTACGGTATCATTCCGGGTGAATCGCTTTTTATCGATGATTCCGAGGAAAATGTCGAGGCTGCAAACAGCCTCGGATTTAAGGGACACCTATTTAAGTCCTACGAAGAAGCAAAAGAGTTTATAAAAAAAGAAAAATAAAAATTGCAAAAACCCTCTTCACAAAATCGAACAGATGTTCTATAATTGTTATACTTTAAGAGGGTGTGGCAATGGATTTTAAGTATAAAGCGATCGATGTGATCTGCCAGCATACAAAAGAAGGAAATATCATTCCCTTAAAAATCCGTATAAAGGATGAGGAGGGAGAGTATCAGGCCTTTTTGGTAAGGGCCTATAAAGATCTGTCAAAACGCGGAAAATTCACTCTTCCGAACGGCATCATCGCCACAAACGATATCCTTCCGTTTGCATGCAAGATCGCGGTCTTCGGCAGGGAGCGGGTCATTAACATTTACTATAACCGTAACGACAACATATGGAGACTGTCGGGTTAAAGTATTTTTCGGGCTTGTTTTAAAGATTCTTTTGTGATAGGATATAGCACAAATAGCAATGACGGAAACAGTAGTATACGATGTAGTCCCAAGAGAGGATGCCTTGGCTGGAAGCATTCGGCGAACCGTATATGAATACCATTCCCAAGCTGAGCGCGAAGCCGTTTGGATAAGCGTCTCCGGACAGTCCCGTTAAAGACAATTGAGTGAAACACAAGGTGGAACCGTGTAAATTTTGCACCCTTGGTAAACAGTAGTTTACCGAGGGTGTTTTTTCATTTAGACAAGGAGGATGTTATGGTTAATTTTAAGGAAGACGAGGAATTGCATGTACTTAACCACTCATGTGCGCATATGATGGCACAGGCTGTTAAGCATCTGTATCCCAACGCAAAGTTCTGGGTAGGTCCCGTTGTTGACGAGGGCTTTTACTATGATATGGATCTCGGCGATGTAATGCTTACCGACGAGGATGTTGCCGCTATCGAGAAGGAGATGAAAAAGGTCGCGAAGACCGGTGTCAAGATCTACCGCCGTGAGATCTCCAAAGCCGAAGCACTTGAAATGTTTAAGGACGATCCTTATAAGATAGATCTTATCTCAAATATGGAAGACGGTACGATCACATGCTACGATCAGGGTGATTTCACGGATCTTTGCCGCGGACCTCACGTCGATAACGTTAAGATGTGCCGTTATTTCAAACTTGTAAAGCATTCGGGCGCATACTGGAAGGGCGATGCCACAAAGCAGGTGCTTAATCGTGTATACGGTGTCTGCTTCCCGACGGAAGAACAGTTAAACGAGCATCTCGCACTTCTTGAAGAGGCCAAAGAACGCGATCATCGTAAGCTTGGCAAGGATATGCAGATATTTATGACAGACGATCTTGTGGGCCGCGGACTTCCGATGTATCTTCCCAACGGTTTCACAATCTGGAACGAGCTTGAGAGTTATATAAGAAACAAGGAACTTAAGGCAGGATATCTTCATGTTATGACTCCCTGTGTAGGTTCGGTACAGCTTTACAAGACTTCCGGCCACTGGGATCACTATAAAGAGAATATGTTCCCCGCTATGGAAGTTGAGGATGAAAACTATGTTCTTCGTCCGATGAACTGTCCTCATCATATGAGGATATATGCAAACAGACCGCACTCTTACAAAGAACTTCCGCTCCGTATAGCAGAGATCGCACACGACTTCAGATTCGAAGCATCGGGTACACTTAAGGGTATTGAGAGAGCTCGTCACTTCTGTCAGAATGACTCACATATTTTCTGTACGATGGAGCAGATCAAATCGGAAGTTAAGAATGTATGCGATATGATATTCTCCACATACGAAGATTTCGGGATCAAGGATTACAGATGCGTTCTTTCTTTAAGAGATCCCGCGGACACAAAGAAATATCATCAGGACGATGAAATGTGGAATACGGCAGAGGCTGCCCTTCGCGAGACATTAAACGAGATCGGTATCGATTATACCGAAGAGATCGGTGAGGCAGCATTCTACGGCCCCAAGCTTGATGTAAACGTAAAGCCCGCGATCGGTAATGAGATCACACTTTCAACATGTCAGCTTGACTTCTGCCTGCCCGCAAAGTTCGAACTTACATACATTGACTCAGACGGTACCAAGAAGACGCCCGTAGTGCTCCACAGAGCAATACTCGGTTCACTCGACAGATTCATGGCATTTATACTCGAGGAGACAAAGGGAAATCTTCCGCTTTGGCTTGCACCCGTTCAGGTTAAAGTTCTTCCCGTTAAGAACGATGACGATGAACTTAATGCATACTCGGAAAAGATCGTGGACTCCTTAAGTGATGCCGGTGTCAGAGTCGAATTCGACGACAGAAGCGAAAAACTCGGTTACAAGATGCGTGAGGCACAGATCCAGAAAGTTCCTTATCTGGTGATCCTTGGCAAGAATGAAGCCAATGACAATACTGTTTCATACAGACTCCACGGCGAGCAGGGCACTACGACTGTAGGAGTCGATGAATTTATAAAACTTGTCAAAAACGAGATAGATACCAAGGGCAGAAAGTAACCCCAACATGACGAAACCACGGAATTCTTTCTTTGATTCTCGTTTGAATGGATTGCCATGAGTCGAATCTGCCGATAGTATTTTGGTAGAGGAGACGGAACATGAATAAGATAAAAACAGGTGAGCTCATACGTGATGCACGGAGCAAAAAAGGATATACGCAGGCTGAACTCGGAGAATTATTGGGAGTATCCAATAAAGCCGTTTCCAGATGGGAGACGGGCGAGAGTTTTCCGGATGTCGGTGTGATCGAGAATCTTGCTTCGATCCTGGATCTTAAGATAAAAGATATAGTCACGGGTGAGTCCGAAAACGATAATGAAGAAGAAACATTAAAAGAAGTGATACGGGTTGCGAAACTTCAGTCCGGTATTAAGAAGAGCATGGTCACGGGCGTGATAACAGCGGTTGTCCTGATACTTTTACAGATTTTGTATTGGTATGGTGCAATGATGTGGCTTAGATGGATAAAGATCGCGACAGTCGGAACATTTATTGCTTTGATCGTATTTTCATTAGGGCGAGAGTTTAGATTTTTGTCCGCCGATAAAGCCGGGAAGATCATGGGTGTAATATCTGTCGCAACGCTTGTATACATGCTGGCAAGGTTTTATATCACGGTCGGTCGGGCAGCCTCCCAAAATCTTCCAAAGTGGCTGCCGGAATACAGAGTCGGACAGTTTATTGCCGTAAGACTGACAGCGGTACAGATCATCAATCTTATAATTCTGGTATTGTATTATACAAGGTCGCTTGTAAATCAAAAGGAAGTCACTGCGGGAATGTTTGCTGCGGCAGCGGCAATGTCTGCGGCTTTTGGACTCAGACAGTATCTTTACAATATGTCCGATGTGATGATCTATCCGAAACTTATTGAGGCACCGCTGTTTGCGGTTGCGGCCGGCGTGATATCCGTGATCTTCGTTTTTTTGACACACAGGATACGTAAAAAATAGAATCGATACGATATTGAAATGTATGAAGGAGTCTATTAACCTGAAGTTAATAGGCTCTTTGCTATTATATAGACCGAAACGAAAAAATAAGGCAGGAAAAGATATGGAATATCCGGGAAATGATATCATAATGAGCGGCAACTATTTTTCTTTTGCTGCTATCGCTTTTATGATACTGTTTCTGGCATTTGTACATTTTAATAACGGTGGATTTACGACCCGTACCAGAAAACTTCTGATAATTACGGCTTATTTTGCGTTGGCGGGATGTGTGATCGAAGTCATTGCAACGTCATTAAATTCCAATCCTAACGTAAGCGACGATCTGATCGTCATCTTTTATTCCCTGAACATGCTTGGCATGTTTTTAAGTTCCATGTTCTTTGACAGATATACTTACGCCGTAATAATCCCGGTGAGGAAAAATCCCGGACGCAGTAAGTTCGGAGTAGCTACAGATATTATAACTTTAGCGTATATCATCGCACTTATCGTCAACTATTTTACCCACTATGCTTTTTGGCATGCAAACGAAAAGCTGATCTTGAAGCCGGCCATATATATACTTGCATATGTGGCACCGCTTTTCTTTTTATTCGTCGGACTTGCGGCGATCTTCGTAAAAAGAAGAGAATTGAAAAGACGTGAGAAGATAGCCCTTATTTCAACGCACATTTTGGTAATATTCGGTGCGCTCGTGCAGAGGCTTTTGGACGACAGAGTTCTTTTTGTGTCGTTTTTTATAACGATAGGGCTTTATGTCATATATACGGTTCTTGAGACTCCGGATTATCACAGACTTCTGTTGACCAACAGAAAGCTTGCCGATGCCGAGAAAAGGGCCAATTCGGCCAATAAAGCAAAATCAATGTTTCTTTCGTCGATGTCACATGAGATAAGAACACCCATGAACGCGGTACTCGGTATGAATGAGCTTACAAGGATGACGCTTGACGACGATGAGATGCCGGTTGAAGAAAAACTTAACACGATATCCACCTACACCGACAATATCCACAGTTCCGGCGAGGCACTTTTATCTATAATCAACGATATTTTGGACCTTTCAAAGATCGAATCCGGAAAGATGACCATCGTGGAGGCTCCTTATCATATCAAGGAGCTCATGGACGAGGTTAAGGATATATTTACGGTTCTTTCAAAAGAAAAGGATCTTAAATTTGAAATGGATATCGATGAAAGTCTTCCGGGATACGTAAGCGGCGACAGGATACGCGTAAAGCAGATCGTGACCAACATAGTCAACAACGCTGTAAAGTATACGGAAAAAGGCAGTATAAAGGTCAAAATGACCGGTAAAAGAGTGGATGACGTTATCACATATGATATAGCTGTCACCGACACAGGTATAGGTATCAAGGAAGAAAATATAGACAGGATATTTGAAAGCTTTGACCGTATCGAAGTAAATGCGACACATTACATAGAAGGAACGGGACTCGGCCTTTCCATAGTCAAGAATCTGTTGGAACTTATGGACGGCTCCGTGGATGTGGAAAGTAAATACAAGCAGGGATCGACATTTACGGTCCACATTCCCCAGAAGGTTCTTTCAAACGAATCGATATCCGATTACAGGGCAGCAAAGACCGACGTAGACGGGGGCAGGATAGAATTTGAAGCAAATGGCGCAAAAGTGCTTGTTGTGGATGACAATAAGACAAACTTAAAAGTTGCGGAAGGACTTCTTAGACGTACCGGTGTATCGGTAAAGACCGCAGATTCCGGAGCCGAAGCACTCGAAGATATTGTAAAAGAAAAATACAGTATAATCTTTTTGGACCATATGATGCCGAATATGGACGGTGAGAAGGTATTAAACGAGATAATGACAAATCCTTCGGATTACAAACTCAATATGAACACTCCGATCGTTGTTATGACGGCAAATGCAATGGAAGGCATAAAGGACAGATACATCAAAGATATGGGATTTACCGATTATCTCGCCAAACCGTTTAAGTACAGTGAACTGATCGATATTCTTTCAAAATATCTGAAATAGTATATAATATGAAATTGCAAAAGTTACATTAAGACAAAATGTTATTAATCAATGAGAAGAGGAACAGGGTTATGATAGGATTGATCGTGGCATACACCAATAACAGGGTAATAGGCAATAACGGCAAGATCCCGTGGAGGATCAAAGGAGAACAGCGCAGGTTTAAGGAACTTACGACAGGAAATGTCGTTATCATGGGAAGGCGTTCCTACGATGAAATAGGACATCCTTTGCCCAACCGTTTTACGATAGTAGTGTCACGTACGGCAAAGTATGAGGCAGAGAACTGCGTTACCGTAAAAAGCCTTAAAGAAGCGATAGAATATGCTCAAAAGAACAGACCCGATGAAAATATCTATCTTTCCGGCGGAGCGGGTATATACAGTGAAGGTCTTGATATGGCCGATAAGCTTTTTGTGACAGAGGTGGATCTGGATATCGAGGGAGACACTTTCTTCCCGAAGTTTGATGAAAGCCTCTATGAAAAGACGATAGATGAGCATGTGGACGGAGAGATCCCGTACACATATGTCACTTTTACAAAGAAAAAGACAGAAGAAGGTAACATCGATGAATAACGATCTTACACAAAAAGATATAGAAGATATGGAAGCGGAGATCGAGCACAGAAAAGTGGTCGTAAGAAAAGAACTCCTCGAACACGTTAAAGAAGCCCGTTCACACGGCGACTTAAGCGAAAACTTTGAGTACTATGCGGCAAAGAAAGAGAAAAACCAGAACGAGAGCCGCATACGTTATCTTGAAAGAATGATAAGGACCGCGAACGTGGTCGATGACAATGCAAAGGAAGATGAAGTCGGCATCAATAAGACTGTAACGGTCTATGTGGAAGAGGATGATGTCGAGGAAGAATACAAGATAGTTACGACTGTAAGAGAAGACTCGCTGAACGGCATGGTGTCAAACGAGTCTCCTATGGGAAAAGCGCTGCTCGGGCATAAGGTCGGCGACAGGGTCGAGATAGCCGTAAGCAAGGATTACAGTTATTTTGTTGTGATCAAAAAGATCGATAATTCCACCGTTTCGGATTCGGGAGAACTTCGTAAGTTTTAACTTAAGTCCAGCCGCCGTCAACAGTAATGACTTGTCCGGTCAAATACGACGGGGCGCATAAAATGGCACTTATGGTGTCTGCGATCTCTTCGGGAGTAGCAAAGCGGTCTGCCGGGATCTCATCGCGGACGCTGTCAAGTTCAGAGCTGTCTAAGTGTTTGTTCATATCGGTTTCCACAAAACCGCATGCTATTGCGTTGACCGATATGTTACTGGGAGCAAGTTCTTTTGCCAAAGCTTTGGTGAATCCGTTGACGCCTCCTTTGGTGGCAGAGTAGGCAACTTCCATGGATGCTCCGACATTTCCCCAGACGGATGAGATATTTATTATGCTTCCCTTATGTTTTTTAAGCATTTTCGGGATTGCCAGTTTGCTTGTAAAGAAGACCGAACTTAAATTGACCGAAACGATCCGATTCCATTCATCGGGAGTCATATCGCTTAAGAGCCCTATATAGGATATGCCTGCATTATTAATAAGAACATCAAGGTCCTCGATCGAATCGAAGATCTTTTTTATTGCGTCAAAATCCGAAACATCGGCTTTAAAAGCCTTTGCTTCCACTCCGTAGGCACTGCTTAAGTCCCTGCATGCATTTTCAAGGACATCGATGTTTTTTTCGCAGATAAGATATAAGTCATAGCCGAGAGCGGCAAGCTTTTTGGCCGCAGCGGCGCCTATTCCCCTTGAGGCACCCGTTATCACACATGTTTTCATAAAATTTTCCTAAAATATACTTTTCAATGACTCTTTTACGCATTTTTGCCGTCTTTATTTTTGACAAAGACGGTCAAAAACACTATACTGATTGTTATGCTTACAATTGTATTATAGAGAGTCTGTGTTTTTTTTCAATAAGGCATGCCGTGAATGCGGCAATGATAAAAAGGAGGTAATCCCATGAGAGATGCTATTATTATCGGCGCTGGTCCTGCGGGCCTTTCGGCTGCGGTTTATGCAAAACGTGCGGGTCTTGACGCTTTGATGATCGAGGCAAGTCCGGTCGACGGCGGGCAAGTATTGAACACCTACGAGGTCGACAATTATCTGGGACTTCCCGGAGTATCGGGAATGGAACTTTCGAATAAGTTTTCGGAACATGCCAAGACAGCGGGGATTGAGAGAGTGGATGCCCAGGTTACCGGAGTGGAAGCCAAGGGCAAGATATACACGGTTCATACTTCAACAGGCGATTTTGATGCAAAATACATTGTGTTTGCAACGGGAGCACAGCACGCACTTTTAGGTGCACCCGGAGAAGCCGAGCTTGCGGGTATGGGAGTTTCATATTGCGCAACCTGCGACGGTGCGTTTTTCAGAAAGCGCGACGTATGTGTTGTGGGCGGATCAGATGTTGCCGTAGAGGACGCCATTTACCTTGCCAGAACTTCAAGGAAGGTGTATCTGATCCACAGAAGAGATACGTTAAGAGCTGCCAATTCGCTTGTAAATGCTCTTAATGCATGCGAAAACGTTACGATCATCTGGGACAGCGAAGTTAAGAGCATAAACGGAGACGGCCGGGTAAGCAGTGTTACCCTTCATAATAAGAAGACCGGAAACGATTCTAACCTTGAGGTCCAGGGTGTATTTATCGCGGTAGGCATCAATCCCATCACAAATCTTTTGGATGATCTGGGAGTTACTCTCGATGAAAAGGGATATGTTATCGCAGGCGAAGATACAAGGACAAATCTTCACGGTGTCTATGCTGCGGGCGATATCAGGAAAAAGCCCATGAGACAGATCATTACGGCAGTTTGCGACGGTGCAAACGCGATCGCATCCATTCAGGCGGACATGAACGAAGGATAACCGTAAGACAATATTAAGAATTAGCAAACGGCTAAATTAATAAAGCCATAATAAAATCAGAGTGGTGTTATGAAAAAAGGTATATTTGTTTTTCTTTTGACATTGGCGGCAGTTTTGTTCTTTTACAAAACACCGGCATATGCGTATTTTCCGGCCGAGGAAGATGAGATCATAATGGAATCGGTCGACAACAGAGAGTATGCGGACCTTGTGATCGCACAGGTTTCAAGCTGGGTAAACGTAAGAGATTATCCGGACGAGAATAAGGGTAAAGTACTCGGTAAGCTTTACAACAATTCGGTAGGGCATTTTATCGAGGAAACAGACGGCTGGTACAAGATACAGAGCGGTACGGTCACGGGATATGTAAAAGGCGAGTATTGCGTTCGGGGAGTGGAAGCCATAAAGCTTGCACGGGATGTTGAAGTTACTTATGCGACCATAAATGTAAGTACGCTTCGCGTAAGGGAAAAGCCCACAACGGAATCATCGATACTCGGAACGTTTTCAAAAGGCGACGATCTGGTGGTACTCTCAACCGAAGACGGTTTTGCCAAAGTTACATATAACAATAAATCGGGATTTATTTCCATGGATTATGTGGATATCCACACCGAGTTCGTGGAAGCGGAGTCCAAAGAAGAAGAAGAGGCACGTCTTGCCGCAGAAAAGAAAGCGAGAGAAGAGGCTCAGCGTAAAGCCCAGGCAGCACTTGCGGCCGAACAGGCCAAGCAGGCTCAGGCGGCTCAGGCTTCGCAGAGTACTACATCCCCCGCGGTCGAGGTAAGCGGTTCGTCATCCGAACTCGGACAGCAGGTTATCGATTATGCCGTGCAGTTTGTGGGTAATCCCTATGTATACGGCGGTACGAGTCTTACAAACGGCTGCGACTGTTCGGGCTTTGTAATGAGTATATATGCTCACTTTGGTGTAAAGCTTCCGAGGACGGGCCAGAGAAATTCCGGTTATGCGATCTCCAGTCTTGCCGAAGCACAGCCCGGCGATATACTTTGTTATTCGGGTCACGTGGCGCTTTACATGGGCAACAATCAGATCGTTCATGCGGCTACGCCTTCACAGGGTATTGTTATCGGTGATGCATCATATACAACGATAATTGCGATACGAAGAATATTTTAGGTATTGATTTTTAATTTTTTGGTAATATTTTACAAACTGTATTTTCAAGTTACGAAAATCGATTGTATTTTATAAGGACAGTCAAAAAAGTTTTAAGATTTTATGAACATCGACTTGTGGCAAAAAGACACTTTTCAACAGACTTATCCACATTATCCACAAGACAAGATACATATAAAAACATTACGAAAAATTTTTTTGACATCCGATGTTGACAAGCATGCGTTTTGTAAGAATTTGACGAAAAACATTTTTTTTGAAATCCGTGCTTGACTTTTGATCTAAAAGGGACTATTTAGAACACTTATGAAAAGAACAAATTTTTGTATAATGCTGGCGGTCACTTTGGTGCTGTCAGCATGTACATTGCCCTCGATCGGCATATTTACTGGTGAAAATTCCATAAGCGGTTCCGACGCCTCGGGAAGCGACGTTTCGTCTCAGACATATGAGCCTTCACAGAGGACTTCGTATACCGAGGATGAAACGGGCGCCGAAATAATAAACGGTGTGGTATCCGGAGGAGAAATAGTGGAAAACCCGTGGATAAGTACCGTGTCGGGCGGTGAGGGTGAAGGGGTCATTAAAAGATCCAAAGAAAATAAATACGAAAACATAAGTGTTCCCACATGGTTTGAGCATTACGACGGTCTTTATTTCTTCGTGGACTGTTATCACGATCAGATAGTTTATAACGATAATCTGGAAGATCCCATATATATGTGGAAAGTTATGGACGATAATCTTGTCCGCCCGCACACGATAGCTTTCGACGGTGAGATATACATGGTCGATGACACGGACGAAAATAAGATCATAGCTTACAAAAAGATATCCAATGAGGATGGAACGATCTGGTTTGAACGCATCCAGGAATTCGTGGATATGGGTGAGCGTCCGCATTATATAGTTTATGACGATGAAAGCGGCCGCTTTTTTGCCTGGAGTTCTAAGTCGGGTCAGATGTGGGTGTTTAAACACTCAAAAGACAAGACAGGCGTATTCCTTGACGAATCTTACAATATACCCGCGCTTAACGGTGTATACGTAAGATCCTTTGTGTTTATCGACGATAAAGTATATTTTGTGTCGGGTACCGGCGGAAACTGCACGATATTTGAAGCCACTGCGGATACATTCGATGTTATAAGAGAGATACCGGTCGCTCCCGAGATCGGGGGAATGGTCCAGATCACAAAGATAGAGGATTATTTTTACATTACGGTATCGACAAGTCTTTACGGAGAACCGGAGCTTAAGGATATAATAAGGACCGATTCGCTTGAACATCTTCAGGTCGGTCAGTATGAAAGCGTTTACGATAGACTTATCGGAGAATTTCCCGGAACTCCTTACAACATAACCCATGTTGACGGCAAATGGTGCCTTACGGTGCACAGAGAAGGCTTCGGCGCGCCCGTGGTGCATTTTGAAGTCAAAGACAATGAAATAGTAAATGTAGGAACGTACTATTAACGGCAGGATGTATTCACAGACAGTTAATAAAATATTCATATCTGAAAATTTAATTTTCAATGGAAAATTTTCTGACTATATGCTATAATTGTTTCACGTGAAGGACACGAATCCACTATAAAGGAGTGATGCTTATGAAGTTTACTATCTTAGGCAAGAACATCAATGTAACGGACGGTTTAAGATCGGCAGTGGAGGATAAGATCGGCAAACTCGAGAAATATTTTTCGCCCGACACGGAAGTTCATGTAACATTAAGCGTCGAAAAAGAGAGACAGAAGATTGAAGTAACCATTCCGGTTAAAGGAAGCATTATCCGTTCCGAACAGGTATCAAACGATATGTATGTATCGATAGACCTTGTTGAGGAGATTATAGAAAGACAGCTTAAGAAATACAAAACACGTCTTACGGATCGTTATCAGGGCGTCGGACAGAGTTCGTTCAAGAAAGAGTTCATCGAGAACGACTATATGGATGAAGAGGAGATCAAGATCGTCCGTACGAAGAAATTCGACATTAAGCCCATGTATCCCGAAGATGCATGTGTACAGATGGAACTTCTGGGACACAACTTTTATGTATTCGTCAATGCCGAAGACGATCAGGTATGCGTGGTATATAAAAGAAAAGGCGGAACTTACGGCCTCATAGAAGCCGACAGATGATCCGGTCAATTTAATAAGAGAACAGGGACGCTTGGGCAGTGATGTCCAAGCGTTTTTTCTTTACTGATTTCAAGCGTTATGCTATAATTTTTTCTTGCGAATGATAAGGCTTTGTGTTAAAATATCATCCGATAATGACAAAAATTTAACAATAATATTTTTAACAAAGAAGGAGACAATTTTATGGCAAAAAAAGTTGTTTTGGCAGGTGCATGTCGTACGGCGATCGGCACCATGGGCGGAAGCCTTTCCACAACTCCCGCAGCGGAATTGGGTGCGATCGTTATCAGGGAAGCATTAAACCGTGCAGGCATTAAACCCGAAAACGTAGATCAGGTATATATGGGTTGTGTTATCCAGGCAGGTCTTGGACAGAACGTTGCACGTCAGGCATCGATCAAGGCAGGACTTCCCATCGAAGTTCCCGCTGTTACAATGAACGTTGTCTGCGGTTCCGGTCTTAACTGTGTTAACCAGGCAGCACAGATGATCATGGCGGGAGATGCCGATGTAGTAGTTGCAGGCGGTATGGAAAATATGTCAATGGCGCCTTACGCAATCCCTCAGGGTCGTTACGGTTACAGAATGAACAACGGTGTTTTGGTTGACTGTATGATAAAGGATGCTCTTTGGGATGCATTCAACGACTATCACATGATCAAAACAGCTGATAATATTGCAGAAAGATGGGGCCTTACCCGTGAAGAACTCGATGAGTTCTCTTTAAAGAGCCAGCAGAAGGCTTGCGCTGCGATCGAGAGCGGTGCTTTCAAGAAGGAAATAGTTCCCGTTGAAGTTAAGAAGAAGAAAGAGACCGTCATATTCGATACAGATGAAGGTCCCCGTCCCGGTTCCACAATGGAAGCTCTTGCAAAGCTTAAGACCATCAACCCCGGCGGATTCGTTACCGCAGGTAATGCATCGGGTATCAATGACGGTGCGGCATGTGTGATCGTTATGAGCGAAGAAAAGGCTCAGGAACTCGGTGTTAAGCCCATGGCAACATTCGTTGCCGGTGCTCTTGCAGGTGTAGATCCCGCGATCATGGGTATCGGACCTGTTGCGGCAACAAAGAAGGTTATGGCAAAGGCAGGCATGAAGATCGAAGATTTCGATATCATTGAAGCCAATGAAGCTTTTGCCGCACAGTCGGTTGCTGTAGGAAAAGACCTCGGCATCGACGTTGACAAGCAGCTTAATCCCAACGGCGGTGCGATCGCCCTCGGACATCCCGTCGGAGCATCGGGCGCACGTATCCTTGTAACCCTTCTTCACGAGATGGAAGCAAAAGATGCAAAGACAGGTCTTGCAACACTTTGTATCGGCGGCGGTATGGGCTGCGCTACGATCGTTAAGAGAGATTAATCGTAAAATGCAATATCCGGGAACTTTCTGAGTGCCCGGATATTGGTACGTCTATAGACAGAAAGAATGAGGACACAGATATGGAATTTGTTTTATACGAGCAGAAGGGTGCTGTAGGCATCATCACCATTAACAGACCCCAGGCATTGAATGCACTTAATTCTCAGGTTCTTGACGATCTTGATGAGGCATTTTCAAATGTTAATCTTGATGAGGTTCGCTGCCTTATCCTTACCGGTGCCGGTGAAAAGAGTTTTGTTGCCGGTGCAGACATAAGCGAGATGAGCACACTTACAAAGGCCGAAGGCGAAGCTTTCGGCAAGAAGGGTAACGATCTTTTCCGTAAGATCGAGACATTCCCCATTCCCGTGATCGCAGCCGTTAACGGATTTGCTCTTGGCGGCGGATGCGAGATATCAATGAGTTGCGATATAAGACTTGCTTCCGAGAACGCAGTATTCGGACAGCCCGAAGTAGGTCTCGGCATTACTCCCGGTTTCGGCGGCACACAGAGACTTGCACGTCTTGTGGGCGCAGGCATGGCTAAGCAGATGATCTACACCGCAAGAAATATCAAAGCTCCCGAAGCATTGAGGATCGGTCTTGTAAATGATGTGATCGCGGCAACGGTCGATGAAGCGGGAAATGTTACCGCTTCGGCACAGCAGAACTTACTTGCCGCAGCAGAGAAGATGGCAAAGGGTATCGCTAATAACGCACCCATCGCAGTAAGAAACTGCAAGAAGGCTATCAATGAAGGTCTTGATGTTGACATGGACAAGGCGATCGTTATCGAAGAAAAGCTTTTCGGTGACTGCTTCGAGACAGAAGACCAGAAATACGGTATGGCTTTCTTCCTTGACAAGAACAAGGAAAAGGTTAAAGAGCCCTTTAAGAACAAGTAAACAATTATAAGTACATATATATAAGGAGGAACTACTATGAAGGTAGGCGTTATTGGTGCCGGAACCATGGGACAGGGCATTGCAAAGGCATTTGCTCAGACTGAAGGCTATGAAGTAGCTCTTTGCGATATCAAGCAGGAGTGGGCCGAAGGCGGAAAAGACAAGATCGTTAAAGGATATGCGAAGCTTGTTGAAAAAGGAAAACTCACACAGGAAGCTGTTGATGCGATCACAAAAAAGATCACTCCCGGTCTTAAGGAGAATCTTTGCGCAGACTGCGATCTTATCGTAGAAGCAGCATTTGAAGACATGAACGTTAAGCAGACCACATTCAAGGAACTTGACGAGATCTGCAAGCCCGAATGTGTATTTGCTTCCAATACATCTTCTCTTTCCATCACAGAGATCGGAAAGGGAGTTAACAGACCCGTTGTCGGTATGCATTTCTTCAATCCCGCAGACCGCATGAAACTTATCGAAGTTATCGCAGGTGTTAATACACCCGTTGAGACTGTTGAGTGCATCAAGAAGATCTCCGAAGAGATCGGAAAGACACCCGTTCAGGTTAATGAGGCAGCAGGTTTCGTTGTAAACCGTATCCTCATTCCCATGATCAACGAAGCAGCATTCATCAAGATGGAAGGTGTTTCCGATGTTGAGGGTATCG
>JAEEGL010029193.1_pt1 | contig 20422 bp, 13 predicted proteins | sample 9134231 | NCBI WGS metagenome assembly JAEEGL01 (sample SAMN16246548, study PRJNA631951) | gut metagenome | biome: gut microbiome; feature: rumen; material: fiber-attached | host: Bos | place: Iran: Karaj | collected 2018-10 | reverse complement strand
GCAGACGCTCCACCGGCGGGTTCTCCGTGGTGTTGATGAAGCAGATGATCTTGTCCAGGGCGCCGGCGGCCTCGAAGCTGCGGCGGAAGAACAGATAGTCGTCGTTGGAGAGGCCCATGCCGCCCAGGATGATCTTGTCCACGTCGGCGCGGAGGGCCACGTCGGCCATCACCTGGTTATAGGGCTGGTCGGGGTCGGCGAAGAAGGGAATCTTCTGGCCGGAGACCAGGGTGTTGTTGAGGTCGATGCCGGCGATGCCGGTGGGGATGAGCTGGGAGGGCTGCCGACGTTTGTACGGGTTCACGGAAGGACCGCCGATCTGGCGCTCCTCGCCGTCAATCTCCGGACCGCCGTCGATGGGATGGCCGTAGGCGTCGAAGAACCGGCCGGAAAGCTGGTCCGATACTTTGAGGGTAGGGGGCTCTCCCAGGAAAGCGACTTCGGCGTTGGTGGGGATGCCTTCCGTACCGGAGAACACCTGCAGGGTTACGAGGTCTCCCTTGGTGCGCACGACCTGGGCCAGGCGACCGCCCACCACGGCGAGCTCATCATTGGAAACGCCCTGGGCCTTGAGGGATACGGTGGCCTTGGTGATGCCTTCCAGCTTGGTGTATATTTTCTGATATGCTTTGTTCATGGCTTAGGCAATCATTTTTTTGATGGTTTCGTTGTAGGCCCAGAACTGCTCGCTCTCGTAGGCCGAATAGTTCATCTGGCGCAGCTCGTTGATGAGGTTCTTGAAGAACTCGCGGCACTTCTCGAAGTCTTCGAATTCGTAGTCCTTGGCGCAGATTTCCAGCACCAGGTCCAGCATGAAGCGCTGGCGTTCCAGCGGGCACAGGGCGTCAATGGCGTCGAAGGCATCCTGCTGCAGGATCACGAAGTCAATGAGCTCCGATTTCCAGAAGTTCACGTGGTAGCTCATGGGCACACCGTCGTCACCCAGGATGTTGATCTGCTCGCTGGCTTCCTTGCCGCGGCGGATGAGGTTCTTGGCGGTGAGCACTTTCTCTACCCAGCCGGCCTCGATGGTCTTGTCCAGGTATTCGGCAATCTCGGGATAGTCCAGGTATTTGGAATAGGACTCCAGCGGCCCCACGGCGGGGTAACGCTTCTGGTCGGCCCGGCCCTGTTCCAGGGCGTAGAAGCAGCGGGCGGCCTTCTTGGTGCTTTCCGTCACGGGTTCCTTGAGGTTACCGCCGGCAGGGGATACCGTGCCAATGAAGGTGACGGCACCCCGCTCCCCGTTGTTCAGGATCACCATGCCCGCGCGGGCGTAGAAGTTGGAAATGATGGCCGACAGGTCCACGGGGAAGGCATCGGCGCCGGGGAGCTCCTCCATACGGTTACTCATCTCACGGAGGGCCTGGGCCCAGCGGGAGGTGGAGTCGGCCAGCAGGAGGCACTTCAGGCCCATGGCCCGGTAATACTCGCAGATGGTCATGGCGGTATAGACGGAGGCCTCACGGGCGGCTACCGGCATGTTGGAGGTGTTGCAGATGATGGTGGTGCGCTCCATCAGGTGACGGCCCGTGTGCGGGTCAATGAGTTCCGGGAACTCGGTGAAGATTTCCACTACCTCGTTGGCACGCTCGCCGCAGGCCGCCATCACGATGACGTCGGCGTCGCCCTGTTTGGCGATGGCGTGCTGGAGCACGGTCTTGCCGCAGCCGAAGGGACCGGGGATGAAGCCGGTGCCGCCCTCGGCGATGGGATTCATGGTGTCAATCACGCGGACACCGGTTTCCATGATGCGGTCGGGACGGGGTTTTTCCTTATAGCCCTTGATGGCCACCTTGACGGGCCATTTCTGGGTCATGGTCACCTCCACGTCCTCGCCTTCCTCGTTGGTGAGGATGGCGATCACCGTGTCCACGGTGTACTGTCCGGCTTCCTTGACCGACTTGACCGTGTACTGGCCCTGGAAGGAGAAGGGGACCATGATCTTATGGGGCAGCCAGCCTTCCTTCACCTCGCCCAGCCAGTCGGCGGCGACGACTTTGTCGCCCGGGGCGGCCAGGGGAGTGAAGTCCCAGCGCTTCTCGCGGTTCAGGGGATCGGTGTATTCACCCCGCTTGAGGAACACGTCCTGCATGGTGGTGAGGTCGTTCTGGAGGCCGTCATAGACACTGGAGAGCAGGCCGGGGCCCAGGCTCACCTCCAGCATGCGGCCTTCAAACTCCACGGCGTTGCCGTTGCGGAGGCCGCGGGTGCTTTCGAACACCTGCACGGAGGCGGTCTGGCCGTTCACCTTGATCACTTCGGCCATCATCTTCACGCCGCCCAGGTCTATGTAGCAGATTTCATTCTCGGCAACCGGACCGTCCACCTGTACGGTGACCAGGTTGGAGACGATGCCGGTTACGATTCCTTTGGTTTTCATATGGTTACTTTAATTGTTTTCGGTAAATTCTACACCCTTGAAGGTGCCCCGCACTTCGTCTACCAGACGGCGGAACAGTTCCCGGCCGCGCTCCTGGTCCAGGGCCAGCCAGCGGTTCACGATCCCCAACTTCACCACATAGGCCAGTACGGCGGTGAGGTCAAAGTAGTTGAAGGTGGAAAGGGCGTCCACTTTGTCCCAGACAAGGTCGTCCAGGCCTTTCTCGCGGGAGAGGAGGTCGCCGCTGTCCAGGATGGTCTCCACCTGGGACGCTTCCTCGAACTCCCCGCCGTGAAAGCGGTACAGGTCGATATCCAGCCCTTCCTCGTCTCCGTTTCCCCGCCCGGTGACCACGTCTCGCTCGGCCTCCCGTCCCAGCTGCCGGTTCAGGAAACGCACCTTGGCATTGCGCAGGTTCAGGTCAAAGCGGAAGTACTCCCGGATGAAGCGGCAGGGATGCCGCAGGGCCTGGGCATAGAAGTCTGCCCCCAGGCTGTTGGCATCGGAGCCTTTCAGCAGGAACGAGAGCACCTCGTTGTCGGCCTGCGACAGGTCGCTCCGGATTTCGTCCAGGATGCTTTGATAGCCCTGTCCTTCGGCATATTTGAAATCGGCCGTCAGAAAGGGTAGGGAAGATATGATATATTCGAAATTGCTCATTAGCCGAAGAGAATCTTCTTGGTGGCGGGACGGAGATAGGCGCCGATCAGGGCCTGGAAGGTCTCGTCCGTGAGGCTGATGAAATAGCTGCCGTCCTTGGGGCCGATCTGGAAGCCCCCGGCCATCTTTTTGGAGAAGCTGGCCTCTACGCCCTTGCCCAGGGCCTTGGCCAGTTCATTCTTGACAAACGGCTCCAGCTCCTGCTGCAGGGAAGCGGGCAGGACCAGGGCCAGGTCGGCGCTTTCCTGGGCCGAGAAGTTCTGGGCCACGGCGGTGATGATGCCTTTCAGGAATTCTTCCGAGCTCAGGGCCTGGGCCACGGGCTTGTCCACGGCCTGGGCTACGACGAGCCGCTCCACGTCGGCGCGGGTGGCCTGCAGGGCCTGCAGGGAGGCCATCTTGACGTCTCCCTCCACCTTGGTGCGGTAATCATCGGCCTCCTTGTGGGCTTTTTCCACAAGGGCCGCGGCCTGCTCCTGTGCTTCTTTCACAATCTGGGCGGCTTCTTCCCGGGCTTTGGCCAGGATGGCCTCGCCTTCTTCTTTTCCTTTTGACAGACCCTCGTTATAGAGTTTCTGGGTCAGTTCCTGGAGTTTGTCCATATGGGTTATGCTTTTATTTTTTCGAATTCACAAAGATAGCTAAAAATCGGGACATGCCCAAGTTTTCGCTCCTTAGAATATATAGGAAGATGCCATGCCGATCATCCAGTCGCTCAGCTGCGGATGGAAGGCCCGGGCTACATCCACGGAGATAATCATGTTGTGGTTCATCAGGACCTTGAAGCCGGCGCCGGCGCTGGGCATGAGCGGCAGCCGGATATCCTGATAGAAGCCGGCCCCTAGCGCCTGCTGCTCCTCGAGCCGATAGCTCCGGGTGATGGCGGCCAGGTCGAAGAAGGGGTTGAAAATCAGTTCGAAGCGCTGCTTGAAAAGGGAAAAGTCGAAGGCGCGGAAGCGCAGCTCGAAATTGCCCCAGGCATAGCCGGCCGCCGTGATGCGGTTGAGGCGGTAGCCGCGGATGCTGTGGCGGCTGCCCAGCCCGGTGAAATCTTCGTAGCGGTATTCGGGCGTGGCCAGTTCGTTGGTCAGGTAGAAGGGGACTTCGCCCCAGAGCGTGTGCTGGAGGCCCAGGTGCCAGGCAAAGAGGAGCCGCTGCGGAAGCAGGGGCAGGTATTGCCGGAAGTCGGCCACCAGCTGTCCGTAGTGGTAGGGTCCCCCTTGCAGGCACACATTGCCCAGCAGATACAGCTGGGCAAACAGGCCCTGGCCCGGGGTAAGCGGCATGTCGCGGCTGTCGTACCGGACGCCGGCCTTGAACTCCAGGGACGTGCCGCCGCCGGATTCATCGGCCCGGATGAGGCCCCGCTCCACGTAATCCAGGTACAGGCTGCGGCCGCTGTCGTAGTTGGCTAGGTCGAAGTCGGCGGTCTGCACCCATCGGAAGACGGCGCCGCCCAGCCAGCGCAGGTTCCCGGAAACGGCGCCGCTCCCGGTGAGGCTCACGCGGATATAGCGGTGCCGATAGGTATAATAGGCCGTGCGGCTGTCCCGGTTCATTTCCAGCGATGCGTCAAAAGGGGAGGCGATGCCGTTGAATCCGTAAAAGCTGTCGGCCGGTACGTCACGATAGGTGGCCGACGAGCGGAGGGAAATTCCGGGAATGAGGCTGTCGGAATCAAAGAAGGCGTGCAGAAACCAGGAGCCTTTGGTCATGTAGGCGCCGGAAAAACCCAGATGATGCAGGAAGTTGGGCCCCTGACTCCCGTCCCCGTAATAAAACAGGTCTCCCCAGGCGCCCAGGCTCAGGCCCAGGTCGGAGTTGTAGCTGAGGTTGGGCAGGGAGATGAACGACCAGCCGGTCCTGGGCTTTTCTTCCTGCGCAAAGGCGCAGAGGAAGGCGCACAAGGCCGCTGCCGTCAGGAGGAGACGTTTCATTTATCCCAGGAAGCTGAGCAGGATACCCGCCGCCACGGCCGATCCGATGACGCCGGCCACGTTGGGCCCCATGGCGTGCATGAGGAGGTGGTTGCCGGGATCGATCTCGCGGCCCACCGTTTCCGATACGCGGGCGCTGTCCGGGACGGCCGACACCCCGGCATTGCCAATCAGGGGATTGATCTTGCGGGCCGGATTCTTGATGAACACGTTCATCAGCTTCACGAAGAGCACGCCGCAGGTGGTGGCGATCACGAAACTCAGCAGGCCCAGTCCGAAAATCAACAAAGACTTGACACTGATGAACTTGTCGGCCTGCGTGGAAGCACCCACGGTGAGGCCGATGAGGGTGGTGACCACGTCGATGAGCGGACCGCTGGCGGTATTCGCGAGGCGCTTGGTCACCCCGCTCTCCTTGAGGAGGTTACCAAAGAAAAGCATGCCCAGCAGGGGCAAACCGGACGGCACGATGAAGGCCGTAATAAGGAATCCCACGATGGGGAAGATGATCTTCTCTTTCTTGGACACCGTGCGCGGGGTGGGCATCTTGATGCGGCGCTCCTTGTCCGAGGTGAGCAGCAGCATGATGGGTTTCTGGATCACCGGCACCAGGGCCATGTAGGAATAGGCCGATACCGCGATGGCGCCCATCAGGTCCGGCGCCAGCTTGGAGCTCAGGAAGATGGCCGTGGGACCGTCGGCCCCGCCGATGATGCCGATGGCACCCGCCTCGTTGGGCGCAAAGCCGAAGAGCAGGGCCAGGAGGTAAGCCCCGAAAATGCCCATCTGCGCCGCCGCCCCGATGAGGATGAGCCTTGGCTGCGAGATGAGGGCGCTGAAGTCCGTCATGGCGCCGATGCCCAGGAAGATGAGCGGGGGATACCAGCCCTGCTTCACGCCCTGGTACAGGATATTGAGCACCGAGCCGTCTTCATACACGCCGATATTCAGCCCCGGGAACATGGGGATGTTGCCCACGATCATGCCAAAGCCGATGGGTACCAGCAGCATGGGCTCCCACTCCTTCACAATGGCCAGGGTGATGAATATCAGGCCGATGGCAATCATCACCAGGTTTTGCCACGCGCAGTTGGCAAAACCGGTGTATTCCCAGAACTGGGAGAGGGACTGGATGATATGTTCCATCAGGCGATGCTTACTACGGGCGCTCCTTCCAGGATGCTGTCACCCTTCTGTACGTGGATGGCGGTAATCACGCCGTCCTTGGGGGCGGGAATCTCGTTCTCCATCTTCATGGCTTCCAGCACGGCCACCTTCTGGCCAGCCTTCACCGCCTGCCCTTCCTTCACGGAGACCTCTACAATCACGCCCGGCAGGGGAGAGTTCACTTTCTCCCCGGCCCCGGCCGGTTTCGTGGCGGGCGCTGCAGCGGGTGTATCTGCCGGAGCATCGGCCTTTTTTATTGCTCCGGCAGATACACCTGCCGCAGCGTTATTACCGGCCAGACCGGCAGGCTCCTTCTCCAGTTCTACCTGATAATCGGCCCCGTTCACATTCACGCTGAGCATCTTGCCATCGGCTTCCCCAATGGTCACAGCGTAATCCTTTCCGTTGATCTTGAATTTATACGTTTTCATAACTTATCTAGGTAACTTTCTAAAATTCAGCGCTTTATTATTCCAGTTAGAGTTAGTGCGGCGGATGGTGAGGATGCCGGGCTCGATGTCGTGGACGGTGTCCGAGAGGTACAGGTGCACGGCGGTGGCGATGGCGGCGTAGGTGTCGCCGTCCTGTTCCATGTCCAGCGCCAGGGCGATGGCGGCGGCGATCTGGGCGTCGGGGGAAGATTCCCGGTCAAGCCGGGAATGACGACGCTCGTTGATATGACGGCGCTCGTTGTTACGGCCTTCCTTGTTCCGGGCCTGCCGGTCAAAGAGGAGCCAGAAGAGGAACCAGAGCAGGGCCAGGGCGGCAAAGACTACGCTCACGGAGGTGAGGGACAGGATCCAGCCGTGGGGGTCGCGCTCTTTCATCTGGTCTGCGCCGGAGGCGGTTTCCTGGCCGTCGTTTAGGCTGCCGGGTGAGGGGATGGCAGGTTCGGCCTGGGCTTTCCACTGCTGCCGGCGGAGGTCTGTAGCCAGTTTCCGGACGGAGCGGCCCTCAGGCAGGGTGGCCGGGATGGCCAGGGAGTCAATGATGGTGCGGCCGTCGTTGGAAACCAGATAGACCGTCTTTCCGGGCTGCAGGGTGAAGCCGGCATAGAAGGTGCCGTCGGCCCCGTTGCCGCTGCAGAAAAAGACTACACTCTGGCGGGGGCCCAGTTTGGTGCGGAGGTCGCTCTTGGGGATGAGGCTCTTTCTGAGGTTGGCCCTGTCATCCGTGAGGTAGCAACCCGCGTAATTGACCGTGCCGGTGGATTTGTTATAGAGTTCCACCCAGCCGGTCTGCCGCCCGTAATCGTCCCGGATGCCGCAGCTGTCGGGCTGCGCGAGGGCCTCACTGAGGATGAGGTCACTCACGTTCTGGGCCTTGAGCAGCATGCCCCCCAGCAGGAGGAGAACGCTAAGAAGAATCTTTCTCATGGCGCTACAGGGGCAGGTTGTCGTGTTTCTTGGCAGGGACTTCGGCCCGTTTGCCGGCGAGCTGCTCCAGCGCGCGAATCACGCGGAAACGCGTGTTGCGGGGCTCGATGACGTCATCGATATAACCCTTCTGCGCCGCCTGATAGGGATTGGAGAAAAGGTCCTCGTATTCCTTTTTCTTTTCCTGGAAGATGGCCTGGGCGTTTTCTGGATCGGCCTTCATGTCCTTGGCATAGAGCACGTTAACGGCGCCGTCGGCCCCCATGACGGCAATCTGGGCGCTGGGCCAGGCATAGTTGATGTCGCCGCGCAACTGCTTGCAGCTCATCACGATATGGGCGCCGCCGTAGGCTTTCCGGAGGGTTACCGTTACCTTGGGAACGGTGGCTTCGCCATAGGCATACAGGAGTTTGGCGCCGTTGGTGATGATGGCCCCGTATTCCTGCTGCGTGCCCGGAAGGAAGCCGGGCACGTCCACCAGGGTGACCAGCGGGATGTTGAAGGCGTCGCAGAACCGCACGAAGCGGGCGGCCTTGCGGCTGGCATTGATGTCCAGTACGCCGGCCACCACCTTGGGCTGGTTGGCGACGATGCCCACGCTGCGGCCGTTCATGCGGGCAAAGCCCACGATGATGTTCTTGGCAAAGTCTTTATGGATCTCGAAGAAGTCGCCGTCATCCACGATGCTGCGCACCACTTCATACATGTCGTAGGCCTTGTTGGGATTGTCGGGGACAATGGCGTTCAGGGCATCGTCCACGCGACCCACAGGGTCGGCCGATTCCCGCAAGGGAGTGGTTTCCAGGTTGTTCGAGGGGATGAAACTGAGCAGGCGCTTAAGGTCGGCAATGGCCTCCTGCTCACTGGCGGCGGCAAAATGCGCCACGCCGCTCTTGGACGCGTGCACGGAGGCGCCGCCCAGCTGCTCCTGGTCCACTACCTCGCCGGTGACGCTTTTTACCACGGCGGGGCCGGTGAGGAACATATAGGAGGTGTCCTTCACCATGAAGGTGAAATCCGTGAGGGCGGGGGAATACACGGCCCCGCCGGCGCAGGGACCCATGATCAGGCTGATCTGGGGGATGACGCCGCTGCTGAGGATATTGCGCTCGAAAATCTCGCCGTAACCGGCCAGGGCGTCAATGCCTTCCTGGATGCGGGCACCGCCGGAGTCGTTGAGGCCGATACAGGGCGCGCCGTTTCTCAGGGCCATGTCCTGGACCTTGCAGATCTTCTCGCTCATGGTCTTGGAGAGGGAGCCGCCGCTCACGGTGAAATCCTGGGCAAAGACATAGACCAGGCGGCCGTCCACGGTGCCGCAGCCGGTCACGACGCCGTCCCCGTCGGGATGCTGGGCGTCCATGCCGAAGTTGGTGCAGCGGTGCTGCACAAACATGTCGAATTCTTCAAAGCTGCCGGGGTCCAGCAGCAGTTCCAGCCTCTCGCGGGCCGTGAGTTTGCCTTTGACGTGTTGGGCATCGATGCGCTTGGCGCCGCCGCCCAGGCGGGCTTTCTCGCGGCGCTCAACCAGTTTTTGGATGTTCTCCGTCTGGATGCTCATAGCTGTCTCTCTTATATGGTATTGATGTTATCGGAATAATTTGTCCACCTCGCGGATGGCTTCGGGCAGGGCGAATACGGCCACCCGGTCGTAGGCCTCGATGTGCGTGTCGCCCACGGCGATGAAACTGTCTCCGCCACGGATCACTCCGCCGATGATGGCGTCCGACGGGAAACTGATCTCCTTCAGGGGCGCCTTGGTGATACGGGAGCCGGGGGCGGCGGTGTATTCCAGCACTTCGGCTTCCGTTCCGCTCATGTAGCGCACCGAACGCACCTTATCCGAGAGGGTGAACTTGAAGATGCGGCTGGCGGTAATAAGTTTCTTGTTGATCACCGAATCTACGCCCATTTCCTCGGCCAGACGCACGTATTCCAGGTTTTCCACCTGGGCGATGACGCGGGGGACACCCAGCTTGCGGGCCACCACGCAGGAGAGGATGTTGAGCTCGTCGTTGCCGGTGAACGAAAGCACGGCGTGGTAGTCGCGGATGTCTTCCTCTACCAGGAAATCGGCATTGCGGGCATCGCCGCAGACCACCTGCACCGCGTCGGGAAGCTCTTCGGAGAGCTGGCGGCAGTGCTGCGGGTCGATATCGATGATCTTGATGTCGTCCAGTTTCAGTTCGGTGAGGCGGCGGGCCACCATTTCGGCAATCTCACTGCCGCCCAGCATCATGACCTTGCGCACATCCAGTTTGTCCTTGCCCAGGTATTTCATGATGACGGGCATGGCGTCGCGGCAGGCGATGATGTAGAGGTAGTCGCCGTATTTGAAGGGCGTGTCGAATCGGGGAATGAGGGTCTGGCCGCCGCGGGCGATGGCCACGATGCGGAATTCGGCATCGGAGTGCACGGCGCTCACCGCCGCCGTGAAATCGGCCACCTGCATGTCCAGCAGGGGGGAATCGTCGTCCAGCTTGAAGACGGCCAGCTGCAGTTTTCCGCGGGCGAAGTCCATGGAATCCGTGGAGGCGCTGTGGCGCAGCATGTCCACGATCTCGTCGCTGGCGCTCTTTTCGGGGAAAAAGAGCATGTCCAGGCCCATGTCCTTGAACAGCAGCTTGTTCTCCGGCGACAGGTAGGCCTCGTCGGTGATGCGGGCAATGACACGCTTGGCACCCAGCTTCTTGGCCAGCAGGGCACTCACGATGTTCACGCTTTGGGAGCGGTGCGGATTCACGGCGATGAAAAGGTCGGCGCGGGCGCAGCCGGCTTCCTTCAGGGCCTTGATGGTGGAAAGCTCGGCCGTCAGCGTGGCCACGTCGGCCACGGCATTGAGCTTCCGCAGGCGTTCCACATCCGGATCGATGACGGTGATGTCATTGGACTCCTGGCTCAGCATTTTGGCCAGGTGGGAACCAACTTCCCCCGCTCCTTCAATGATTATCTTCATAATCAAATCGTTTTAAACCACAAATATAATAAAAATTTGGCATATCGGAGCGAGGGGGAAACAATCACCTCCGGTCAAACCTGACCGGAGGTGAAGCCATAAAATATTGATATGTAAAACTTTGCCGTCACGGCAAAGCGTTTATCGGGGCAGGCAGGCGGCGTGGGCGGGCCAGGACTGGGCCTTGGCCAGCTTGAAGGCGGCGCTGGCGCGGATATCGGCCACGGAGGCGCCGAACAGGGCCTTGTAGCTGCCGGCGGCGGTTTCCCAGGCGCTGGATGCGGCGTTGAAGGAAGCCAGGGTGTACGGATCCAGGGTCATGGTGACGGTTTCGCTCTCGCCGGGCTTGAGTTCCCGGGTCTTGGCAAAGGCCTTGAGTTCGCAGGCGGGTTTGTCCAGGCCGCCGGCGGGGGCGGTCACGTACAGCTGCACGGCTTCCTTGCCGGCGACGGAACCGGTGTTGGTCACTACCACGGAAGCGGTCACCGTGCCGTCCTTGGCCACTTTCACCACGGGTTTTCCATAGCTGAAACTGGTGTAGCTGAGGCCATAGCCGAAGGGATAGGAGACGCCCTGGCCGGCCGTGGTGAAGTAGCGGTATCCCACCATCAGGCCCTCGGCATAGTCGGTGTAGTCGATGTCCTTGCGGAGCACGCGCGGCGCGCGGCCGCCACCCAGCAGGGCTGCCATGTCAATGGAGTTGCCGCCCTTGTAGTTGAAGGGGAAGTTGTGGGAAGAGGGGATGTCCAGGTAGCTCAGGGGGAAGGTCATGGGGAGCTTGCCGGAGGGGTTGGCGGCGCCGCTCAGGACATCGGCCACGGCATACCCGCCTTCCTGGCCGGGCGTCCAGGCCAGCAGGATGGCATCGGGAATGTGCTTCCAGGAAGCGGTTTCGATGACACCGCCGATATTGAGCACCACCACCAGCTTCTTGCCGGCGGCATGATACACATCGGCCAGGGTCTGGAGCAACTCGCGCTCCGCTCCGGTGAGGGTCCAGTCACCGTCGGCCGCCTTGCGGTCGTCGCCTTCGCCGGCGTTGCGGCTCAGGGTGAGGATGGCGATGTCGGTGGCTTTCACTTTTTTCTCAATGAAGCTGCGGGAGACTTCCATCTCGGGCACCACAGGGTCGCCCAGGAGGATGCCCAGCCCGTTACCGGCCGCGTTGTTGCGCAGGCTGGTCTTGGTGAAGGCGATGTATTGGCTGTACCAGGTCTCGATGTCGGCATCCACCGCAAAGCCGTTCACGCGAAGGCCTTCGGCCACGTTGCGCACATAGGCTTTGTTCACGTTGCCGGAACCGGTGCCGCCGGCGATGAAATCATAGGAACCGGTGCCGTAGAGGGCCACGGTCTTCACGTCCTTCAGGGGCAGGACGCCGTTGTTTTCCAGGAGCACCAGGCCTTCCGGCGTGGCGGCGCGCACCAGCTTGGCGTGACCGGCCAGGTCGGGCTGGTTGGAATACTTGTATCCGGCAAAGCGGGGGGTGCGCACAATGTACTGGAGCATGCGGCGCACGTTGCGGTCCAGGTCGGCCACGGGGAGGGAACCGTCCTTGACGGCGGCCACGATGCGGTCAATCTCGCTTTGCATGCCGGGCTCCATGAGGTCGTTCCCCGCCTTCACGGCCGCCACGGTGCCTTCCTTGTTGCCCCAGTCGGTCATCACGATGCCGTTAAAGCCCCACTCGTCCCGCAGGATGGTGGTGAGGAGGTCGAAGCTTTGCTGGGTATAGGTGCCGTTGAGCTTGTTGTAGGAGCTCATCACCGTCCAGGGATCGGATTCGCGCACGGCAATCTCGAAGCCTTTGAGGTAGAGTTCGCGAAGGGTGCGCACGTCCATGCGGGCGTCGTTGGCCTGGCGGTTCACCTCCTGGTCGTTGGCGGCGAAGTGCTTCACGGAAACGCCCACGCCGTTGCGCTGGACGCCCCGCACATAGGCGGCCGACATCTTGCCAGTGAGGAAAGGATCCTCGGAGAAATACTCGAAATTCCGGCCGCACAGCGGGTTGCGGTGCAGGTTCTGGCCTGGAGCCAGGAGCACGTCGGCCCCGTATTCCTTCACTTCCTCACCCATGGCGGTGGTGAGCTCTTCCACCAGCGCGGTGTTCCATGTAGAGGCCAGGACGGTGCCCACGGGGAAGCCGGTGCAGTAGAAGGTCTGGTCCGTTCCGGACCGGGTGGGGTTGATGCGCAGGCCGGCGGGGCCGTCGGCCAGCACGGTGCTGGGAATGCCCAGGCGCGGGATGGCGCGGGTGGTTCCGGCGGCGCCGGATACCAGCGAGGCGTCGGAAGCGGTGAGCGAGCCGGCGGTCATGGACCCCCAGCCGCCACCCACCACCAGGGTGGCTTTCTCTTCCAGGGTCATGGCAGCAAGAACGTCATCGATGTTGTCCCTGGTCAGCTTGGGCTGGGCCAGGAGGGAAACTGTGCAGAGAACGGCTGCACCCGTCAGGAAAACTTTTTTCATATAAAGATTGGTTATTGTCTCAGCGCAAACTTACACAAAAGCCCTATGGCATCCAAACGCCAAGGCTATTTGAAAAAACATTTGAACAAACTGTAAAGAATAACAGCCCTGCCTAGCCTACGTACTCCGACGGAGGGACGCCGAACTGTTTCTTGAAGGAGGTGGAGAAGTGCGAGAGGGTGTTGAAGCCGGTCATGTAGGCAATCTCGGACATGTTGCATTTGCCCTCTTTCAGCAGGTCGGCCGCCCGGTTCAGTTTGTAGCGCTTGAAGAACACCGACGGGTTCTCGCCCGTGAGGCCTTTCACCTTGTAGTAGAACTTGGTGCGGGAGATCTTCATCATCTCCGTCATGCGGGTGATGTCCAGGTCGGTATTGGCCAGCTCTTTCTCCATGAGTTCGTAGAGCTCTTTCATGAAGGCGGCGTCGCGCGGGGAAAGGGCCTCCGGCTCGATTTCTTCCGTGGTGGTGACCGAGCCCAGCTGCCGGTGCAGCTTCTCCCGGTTCTCGAGGAGCGATTTCACCAGGGCCAGGAGGTAGGCGGGCTGGAAGGGCTTGGTCACGTAGGCATCGGCCCCCTTGTCCAGGCCCTGCACCTGGCTTTCCACGGCCACCTTGGCGGTGACCAGCACCACGGGAATATGGCTCAGCTGGAGGTCTCCCTTGATGCGGGCGCAGAGTTCGTAGCCGTCCATGCCGGGCATCACGACGTCGGAGATAATGAGGTCCGGCGCCTCCTCTTCCATGCCTTTCAGGGCCGATGCGGCGTCGAAGTACAGGCTCACCTTGTATTTGGATTTGAGCATGACTTTCAGGTAGTTGGCAATGTCGATGTCGTCGTCTACCACCACGATGTGCCGTTTGGCCCCTTCTTCGTCGGGGAGTTCGGCGCTCATGGTCTCGGCCAGCTGATGGGAGGGCAGCTGCGGCTGCAGGGCGGTGCGCTCGTCCTCGGTATAGGAACTGGCGCTCACCGGCAGGACCAGCGCCAGCAGGGCCCCGCCTTCCTCCCGGTTCCAGGCTTTGATATAGCCGTGGTGGAGGGTGCACAGCGCGCGCGCATAATAGAGGCCGATACCGGAGCCCGCCACCTTCTGGCCGGTCTCCGACTGGTAGAAGCGCTCGAAGATCTTCTCCAGCTGGTCCTCGGGCATCCCGGGGCCGTTGTCGGAGACGCTCACCAGCGCCCATTGTTCATCCTTGTCGGCCTCCGTGAGCGGGAAACGGGCCGCCGCCTGCTCGCGGGAGATGACATCGAAGCTGAGGGATACCTTGCCGCCCGAAGGCGTGAACTTGAGCGCGTTGGACAGGAGGTTCATCACCACTTTCTGCACTTTGTCGGCATCCACCCACATGGTGAACGGGTCTTCCAGGCCGTAGGTTCCCAGTTCGATGCCTTTGGACTGGGCATTGAAGCGGAAGAGGCTGACAATGTCCCGCAGGGGCTCCACGATATCCGTCTTGGCCACCTTCATCTGCAGTTTGCTGTTGCCGATGCGGTTGAAATCCAGGAGCTGGTTCACCAGCGAGAGCATCCAGGTGGCGTTGCGCTGGATAATCTCCACCAACTTGCGGTCCTGGCCCTGGACGCCTTCCGAATCGGACAGCTGCTGCGCCGGGCCGGCAATCATGGTGAGCGGGGTGCGGAACTCATGGGCCACGTTGGAGAAATAGTTCATCTGGATCTTGTTCAGGGCCTTTTCGGCCTTCTCGGCTTCTTCGGCCCGCTCCCGTTCGCGGCGAACCTCCCGGATGCGGTGGGCGGCTTCCTTGCGCACGCGCCGGATGTGCCGGTAATAGGTGTAGGTGATGCCCAGTATCAGCAGCCCCAGGCCGGTCCAGAGCAGGATGGCCCACCAGGTGGCATACCAGTGGGGGAGGACCTTCACGGGGAGGGATTCCTCCGTTTCGGAAATGCTGTGGCTGCCATTGGTGATGCGCACGCGCAGCTGGTAGTTGCCGGCCGGCAGGTTGGCGAAGTAGGCGTCGTGGCGGGTGTCGGTCTTCACCCAGTCCTTGTCAAAGCCTTCCAGTTTGTAGGCGTAGCGGATTTGCTCGAATTCGCTGTACTCCAGGGCCGAGAACGAGATGTTGAACGCATTCTGGGAGGGGTGGATGACCACCTGCGGCTTTTCGCAAAGTTCCGTGCGGATGGGGCCGTCCGGGGACGGGCTCACCAGCTGGTTGTGGATCTTGAGGTTTTCGAATACCAGGGGCACCGTGCGTTTGGCGGGCGCGTCCAGCGGGTTGAACCAGGTGATGCCGTGGGTGCCGCCAAACACCAGCGTCCCGTCGGGGAGTACGCAGGAGGCCCGTTCGGCATATTGGTCGCCGCCGGTCCCGTCCGGCTCGAAGTAATAGACAAAGTGGCCGATGGTGCGGTCGTAGCGGGCCAGGCCGTGCATGGTAGACACCCAGACATTGCCCTGGCGGTCTTCCTCGATGGAGCAGATATCCTCGCAGGGGAGGCCTTCCAGGCGCTGCTGCCGGCCGCTGCGCTGGCTGCTCAGGATGAGTCCGTTGGAGATGGTTCCCACCCAGATGTCACCCGCGTTGTCCTTGAACAGGCGGGTGGGAATGATGGTCGCCCGGAGGATGGTGGCGGCTTTGTCTTCTTCCCGGATGGACAGGGCCTTCCCCTCCAGGGTATAGGTATTGATTTCCATGGGCGGCATGTTGAAGCGGGCGGCCTCCAGCCGGCCGGCTTCTTTCAGGAGCAGATCCGGCACGTAGGTCCACTCTCCCTCTTCTGCAACCGGTACGAAATCGGTCTTTTTCGCGGCCTTGTCGTAGCGGAGCAGCACGTTGGAGAAACCGCCCACCCAGATATGGCCATGGTCGTCCTCTTCGATGCACATGGGGTTGTAGAAGAAGAAGGCGTCTTTCTGGGTGAGGCGCTTCCCGTCCCAGCTGCAGCGCAGCACCCGCATCTTGTCCGTGAACAGCAGCCACAGTTCTCCCTGGGAGTCGCAGAAGACGGTGGAACTGCGGATATACCCCACGCTTTTGTCGGGAATCAGTTGCTCCACGGCCACCCGTTCCAGTTTCCGGTCGGCCAGTCCGTAACACCAGAGGCCGTTGCGCAGGGTGCTGATCCAGAGGTTCCCGGCCTGGTCGGGGCACAGGGACGTGACACTCTTGCCCTTAAAGGCCTGCACCAGGGCTTTGTTGCCGCTGAACTGCCCCCTTTCCCGGTAGGATACGCTGTAGCCCTTGTCCACGGTGCCCACCCACAGGTTGCCCCGGCTGTCCTGGAAGAGGGTGCTCACCTCCGAATCGGGGATGGTCACGGGGAAATCGGCATCGGCCTGGAAGAGGACGCTTTCCTGCGTCTTATTGTAATAGAAGAATCCCTGGCCGATCACATTCAGGAGCATGGACTGGCCATCCGGGGCATAGAGGATGTCGATGTCGCCCTGCATGATGGGCTTGCGTGCGCGCAGCGCTGCGGGAATGGGCTGCCAGCGAAGGCTGGTGCGTTCCACGATACCCAGGCTGCCCATGCCGGAGAGCCAGAGGGTGCCGTCGTGCGCGTCACAGAGGTGGTAGGCCTGGAAGGGGATGGGTGTGCTGGAGAGCAGGGAGAAGTCCTGGGTGCTGTAGCAGTTCAGGGCCCAGCCTCCGGCCGATATGCACCAGAGACGGTCTTCCCCGTCCAGGGTGACGGCCTGTGCACCGAAGGCATTGAAATCCCGGATGACCGGACGGATGCAGTCCTGGGCGGGGTCGTAGCTCATCAGGGTTTGCAGGTTTACGAACAGGAGTTTTCCCGAGCGGGTTTCCAGAATCTGGGAAAAATCCCAGGTGGCGTCGGCCACGGGCACGCGGCGGAAGGTGCCCTGGTCGGTCTTGGTGGCCACGCCGCCCACGGCCGCAATCCAGAGCTGGCCGTCCTGGGCGCTCAGGAGGGCGTTGATCCGGTTGTCCGGCAGTCCCAGGGTGTCGTCGGTGCAGAAATACTGCAGGAACAGTTCCCCGTCAAACTTGTTCAGCCCGCGAAAGGTCCCCATCCAGATGTGGCCGTGACTGTCTTCGGCAAAACAGTTCACCCGCTGGTTGGACAGGCGGTCCGTGAGCAGTACGCTGCCTTCGGCCGGCGTGGGGACGCTGTCGTTTTCATATTGGCAGGCGCCAAGGCTCAGGAGCCCCAGGGCCAGGAAGAATCCTTTGTAACGCATTTTACAAATATACGTTTTTTTACCGTTCTACGGCTGATTTTTAAAGATTTGAACATATAGACATGTTTTTGTACAAATAAATTTCTTTAAAAAACCGGAATGCAAGAATTTGAAATCTTGAAAAATAACTTGCGCGGGATTCTTCTCATTTTTGCATCGAGAAAAAGAAACGACTATGACACTGAAACCTGTAATCCTCCCGGCCTGTTTCCTGCTTCTGGTGCTTGCCTCCTGCGGCCAGCCCGACCGTCGCGGTGCAGCGGTTTCCGCTGCGGCGCTGGAGACATCGGCCCGGAACACCACGGTGCAAACCGTCAGCGGCCCGGTGGCCGGCTATGTGGATGACGGCGTTTTTATCTACAAGGGGATTCCTTATGCCAAGGCGGAGCGTTTCCTGCCGGCTACCGACCCGGATCCCTGGAAGGACGTGCGTGCCTCCCGGGCCTATGGCCCCACCTGCCCCCAGGACAAGCGTATGGGCTGGTACGATGACAACCAGGCCTTTGCCATGCACTGGGACGATGGATTCCCCGACGAAGACTGCCTACGCGTGAATGTCTGGACCTCGGCCATCCGCTCCGATGCCCGGATGCCCGTGATGGTCTGGCTGCACGGCGGCGGATTCCGCGCCGGCAGCGGCCAGGAACTCATCAGTTATGACGGCACCAACCTGGCGCGCGATCACGGCGTGGTGGTGGTGTCCCTGAACCACCGGCTCAATGTGCTGGGATTCCTGGACCTGAGTGCCTACGGCGCCAAGTATGCCCATTCCGGCAATGTGGGCATGCTGGATATTGTCAAGGCCCTGGAATGGGTGCGGGACAATATCGCCGCCTTTGGCGGAGACCCCGCCAACGTGACCATCTTCGGCCAGAGCGGGGGCGGCGGCAAGGTGAGCACCCTCATGGCCATGCCGTCGGCCAAGGGCCTCTTTGGCAAGGCCATCGTGGAAAGCGGTTCCATCACGGAGCTCATGACGCCCCGCTATTCCCGCCGGATTGGTGCCGCCACGGTGGAAAACCTGGGCCTGAAGCCTTCCCGGGTCGATGAACTGGCCCAGGTGCCCTATGAGAAACTGCTCTCTGCTTATAATAAAGCCATCGCTTCCGTCAAGGAGGAGGCCCGTCTGGACGGCGTCCTGCCTGAGAACATCCTGGGCCAGATCCTGTACGGCCAGGTGCCCGTGGTGGACGGGGAAGTGATTCCGGAGCAGCCGGCATCGGCCGCCGCCCTCTCGCTTTCCAAGGATGTCCCTACTATTATAGGTACGGTCTATCACGAATTCACCCGGAACATGGAAGACCCCATTTTCAAGCCCCTGGCCATCCGGCAGGCGTCGGACCGCACGGCAGGGGGCTGCGCGCCCGTCTATTTCTATCAGTTCACCTGGGAGTCTCCGGTGCTGGACGGCGCCTTTGGCAGCACCCACTGCATCGAGCTTCCCTTTGTCTTTGACAATGTGGCCCTGCACCGCACGTTTACGGGCGGGGGCGCCGAGGCCGTGGAACTCGGACACCGGGTGAGCCGCCTCTGGACCTCCTTCGCCAAGACCGGCAAACCCGAGGCCGACGGCATGCCCGAATGGGAACCCTGGCCGGCCACCCTGAAGATTAACCTCGAAACGGTACTGGAGAAATGAGAAAACTGATGCTGCTGGCAGGTGTGCTGGCCGCTGTGACGGCCTGCGGCACCTCTACTACCAAGGATAACGATCCGTGGGGCAACCTGGACCCCGCGCAGTCCGACAAGCAGTCGGCCGTGCTGAACCTTTCCATGCATAGCAACAGCATGGGACGGGACATGACCTATTCCGTCTGGCTCCCCGCCGGATACGAGGAAAGCAAGACCTATCCGTTCTTCTATCTGCTGCACGGATATGAGACCGACGACCAGAACGGCCAGTTCAACCGCTGCTGGCTCGATAAGGGAAACGCCGCCTATATTGCCGACACTTACCAGAAAACCGGGGGTGTCCCCATGGTGATCGTGATGCCCAACGGCCTGAACAAATTCTACCTGGCCGACGGCTATGAGGCCTATTTCGAAGAGGAACTCATGGCCAAGGTGGAGGCCGACTATCACTGCAACGGGAGACGTGCCATCGGCGGCCTTTCCATGGGCGGCTACGGCACCATCTACCATGCCCTGAAATATCCCGAGAAATATACCTATGCCTATGCCATGAGCCCGGCCGCCAAGATGTGGGGCCTGCCGGATCCCAAGGAATTCATCGGCCTGAAGAGCGATATGTCCGTCTTCCCTCCTTTTACCTTCGAAGTGGGGACGGAGGATATGACGGTGAGCAATGCCGATACCAGGAACCTGAAGAACTACATGACGGGCAAGGGCATCCCCTGTGACTGGATCGAGCGCGGCGGCACCCACGACTGGGCTTTCTGGAAAGTCTGCCTGCCCAAGGCCCTGCAGGCCGTGGGGGCTTCGTTCCAATAGACACAAATCAACCAACATAATCATTATTAACCTATGAAACGTATCCTTTCAACTCTCGCGCTCTGCCTGGCCGTGGCCGGCGGCGTACATGCACAGGAACTGGGCAATTTCGCCTTCTGGGGCAACCGGAAGCCCATTGTTTCTCCTGAAATCCAGAACGACAGCGTGACCTTCCGTCTCAAGGCCGACTATGCCACGGTGGTCAAGCTCAGCGGCTCCTGGATGCCCAATCCCTGGACCGGGACCATAGACATGTACCGCGGCGAGAACAACGTGTGGTCCGTGAAGATTCCCCTTCCTTCCCCGGAAATCTACACCTACAACTTCGTAGTGGACGGCGTGGCCGTGAACGATCCGCAGAACGTGCTGGTGCAGCGCGACGGCACCCGCTACCTTCCCATGCTCCTGGTTCCCGGCGAGCGCACGGAGAACTACGGGGAAGCCACCCGTCACGGCACTGTGAGCCATCCCTGGTACAACAGTAAGATCCTGGGCATGGACCGCCGGCTCACCGTGTACACCCCCTACGGCTACGAGGCCAATTCCAAGAAGAAGTATCCGGTGCTCTACCTCCTGCACGGCGCCGGTGGCGACGAGGAAGCCTGGACCTCCATGGGCCGTGCCGCCCAGATCCTGGACAACCTCATTGAAAAAGGCCTGGCCGAACCCATGATCGTGGTCATGCCCAACGGCACCCCCGGCCAGGCGGCCGCCCGCACCCTCAACATCCCCGAGAAGCCCGTTGACTGGCGTGCCCCCGAGAACCGCGACCTCTATGTGAAGAGCCTCTGCACGGAAATCGTTCCCTTCATCGAGAAGAACTTCCGCGCCATTGCCAAGCCCGCT
>JAEEGL011905895.1_pt1 | contig 20423 bp, 20 predicted proteins | sample 9134231 | NCBI WGS metagenome assembly JAEEGL01 (sample SAMN16246548, study PRJNA631951) | gut metagenome | biome: gut microbiome; feature: rumen; material: fiber-attached | host: Bos | place: Iran: Karaj | collected 2018-10 | reverse complement strand
GTTGCAGTTCTTGCAGCAGCAGGCGTAGCAGTCAGAAAGTTCCGCAAGGACGATGAGGACTAATTCCGAATTAAATCGGAGTAAGAAGAGCTATCGGGGGAATTTTATAATTCTTCCGATAGTTTTTTTGCTTATCGGATACATACTGTTCTTCGTATGTCTTACTCCGGTTCTCGACCCCCTGGTTTCGGTTTATAAGCTTGCGTTTTCCAATGCAAACGCTTCTTCCGCCGTTGACGAAGCAGGGACGAACAGTATTTTCAACGGCGCAACCGGTGTTCACAGCGGTCTTCTGACCTGCGACGATTTCGAATACCCGACATGGGGAAAGATTTTCGGCACCATAAAGGTTGATAACACAGACATAGACTGCGACCTGATTTTCGGCGACAGCAAGGAGCTTCTTAAAAACGGCGCCTGTATGTCGATTTCCAGCCATATTCCCGGTTGCGGAACGGGCGTTCTGGTCGCGGCTCACAATAATACTTATTTCCACACCCTGCCTGACGCTCAGGTGGGCGACCTTGTACATCTCGAGACGAACTACGGTTCGTTTGTTTACAGGGTTTACGGGACGAAGATTGTCGATACCAGCAAGCCAAATCACGCAGACGACTATTTCCCCGAGCTTTACGGCGACAAGGAGATTCTGCTGCTTTACACCTGCTGGCCGATTAACACGCTTGCATCCACACCGCTGAGATATTTCACGCTTTGTGAATTTGTTTCCGGACCGCAGGTAAATATGTATGAAACGGCGGAGGTGGAAGCGAATGAATAAAGGCAAAAAAAGATTCCGCTCCGTAATCTGTACCGTACTGGCGTTTCTGCTTGCACTTGCGCTGACGCTTATCGGTGTGCTTTGCGTAACGAAGGTTACACTGCTCAACGCAGGGTATGTATCGCGGCTCTCGGAAACCTCGGGTTACTCCAAAGCCATCTGGCAGGAGCTTAAGGATGAATTTGTTTCCTACGGCAGCGCGTGTAACGTTGACGCTGACTTCTTTGACGGCGTTTTTGAAACGGTTGTAACCGAGGAAATGATTAACGACCATACCGAGGAGAGTATCCGAGATCTGTATAACGGGAACGAAACCGAAACCGACCTCAGTGAGCTTAACTCAAAGCTTTTTGACGCGCTTACGGTTTACGCTGAGGAAAAGGGTTTCATACTTGATAACAATCTTAAAGACAACCTTCAGAATATGAGCAACGAAATGTGCGATATATTCAGGGCATATACGAGTATGTATAAATCCTCGTATTTCAAAAATGCATTCAATATAATGCGCCGATATATGCCGCTGTTCAAATGGGCGCTTATCGGACTTGCAATATTTGCACTTCTTTCGCTTGTCGAAATCCGCATGTTCTTTGCGAAGGCAAAGAATTATCTTCGCTATTATATCTACGCGACAAGCGGCGCAACGCTTATGCTCGCGGTAGGCCCCGCAATTGCGCTTATTATGAAGCTGGGCTCGCGGATAAACGTTGAGAATGCTTCGCTTTACGGCGTAGCTTCGGGCTTTATTAACGGCATACTGACGGCGTTGCTTATAGCGGCGGCTGTTGCCGCGGCGGTTACGGTGCTGCTGATAATTTTGAGAAGCGTTGCCGTTAAAAAAGAAAACAAAACGGAATAAGACAAACAATCAATTAAAAAAACAGGACACGAAACCGTGTCCTGTTTTTTGTGTTTTGTATAAAGGTAACTGTAGGCTATTAATATTTATCTTTATACGGCATATCCTCAGCAGCCCTTGTGTTTTTGTCTTTCAACGATATGATATAGTTTTTATCATTTCTTTTTAAATGAAACAATGATAATAATAGCTATAATAGCCACTAGTACTCCTAAAGAAACTAAAAGTGTATAAAACCAATCGTTAAAGTACATTTCATTTTTCATTATAATAAATATACCTATGTATATCAATGAAGCAACTAAAAGAATGAAACCTATTGAACGAAATACACTTCTAACTTTAGTTGTTTTTTCGTCTTTTTGGTTCTTTTTAATTTCTTCTTGATAAGCTAAAAATGCTTCATCTTTTTTTATCATTTCTTTTATATAATACTCGTTATGTTTTTCTAATATTTGTTTCAATTCGTTCATAAAAGCTGTTTTTGTTGAACGAATCAACAATTCACACCAGCCTTTTGTCCCTACTGCATTTGAAATCGAATTAAGTGCTCCACCCAAATTAAGATTTTGACGATTATAGACAAATTCCGTTTCTTGTAATTTATCAACATACTCAGCAATTCTTTTCAACACTTCCTCTTTGTTTTCATCCGTTTCCTCAAAGTAGTCGTTCAAAACAGAAATAGAATTATTCAGCACTTTGAACTTCTGTTCTCTTTTAAAATAGTCTGTATCTGTTAAAGACAGAAGAGCTTTTCCGTAAGCGCTGAAAAATACGGCTTCCATATTGTGAGGAGCGTTTTGTTCAACAATATTGTAGTATTTTTCTACTTCTTCCCAATCCTCTTTGCTCAGAGCTCGTCTTGCATTTTGCAGATTCTTTTGAACAAATTCCGAGTTGTCGATTTTTACGCTTCCCTTATGCTCGACAATCATTCTGTCAACCATCACTTTTGCTCCGCAATAAGTACAAAAGCCAAACTCTCTGCTGTCATCCAGTTCAACAGGCGAACCGCAACCTGGACAATTCATTGTTACCATTCCCATATCTTTTCTCCTTTTGTTTATTATTTTTTGCACACAAATAAAAAGTGCGCAGCCGAAGCTACGCACAAAAAACGCATAACTCCAACTGTCGCCAAACAATCCAACATAGTCGCCTACACAGCGGTATGCTATTTAGAGCATGCATTTTTATCAAAAGAGATAAAAATAGCATACGGACATTACTGCAAAATATTCATTTGTGATATTGTTGGCTCTTTTATTTTATCATTTTGAGAATAATAAGTCAACAAAAAACGGGCGATTCGTGAATCGCCCCTACGTAAAGCAGGATATACGCCGAAAGTATTATTAAATTGTTTGGAAGCGAAGCTTCCCCACAATGCAACCGAAGGTTGCAATTCATGCCGTAAGGCAATTCATTCGAGCGTTAGCGAGTTTTCATTTTTCATGAATTGGCTTCGCCATGAAATGATTTTTGCAAAATCATGAATTTTCGCTTCGCTCAATGAAATGAATTGCGGTGCAATTCAATAAAAAACAGACCTGAACTATCAGGTCTGTTTTTATTTGTATCGGTATTATTTCTCTTCCATAAATACTTTGAATGCTCTGTATGCCATATAGACGTCGAGCTTCGCGGTGATTTCAAACGGAGCGTGCATCGAAAGTACCGGAACACCGAGGTCGATAACGTCGATGTCGAGCGCTGCGAGATACATTGCGACTGTTCCGCCGCCGCCTGCGTCAACCTTACCGAGTTCGCCCGTCTGCCATACAACCTTGTTGGCGTCGAGCATATTTCTGATTTTGCCCATGTACTCAGCCGAAGCGTCGGACGTGCCTGCCTTGCCCGCTCTGCCGGTGTACTTGGTGATAACAACGCCCTTGTTGCAGTAGGAAGCGTTCTTTCTTTCGGATACGTCGGGGAAGGTCGGGTCAAATGCCGCGTTTACGTCAGCCGAAAGGCACTGAGTGTTGGTCAGTACGGTGTGGTAATTGATACCCTGCTGCCATGCGAGGTCGGCAACAAAATACTTGAAATATGAGGAATTAAGTCCCGTGTTACCGTCGGAGCCGATTTCCTCCTTGTCGGTGAGAATTGCGATTGCGGTGTAGGTCGGATTCTTCAGAGCGAAGATAGCCTCAGCCGCGGTGTATGCGCAAACTCTGTCGTCCTGACCGTAGGAGCCGACGAAGCTTCTGTCGAAGCCGATATCGTTAGCCTTGAATGCGGGAACAATTTCAAGCTCTGCCGAGAGGAAGTCGCTCTCAACAATGCCGTACTTCTCGTTGAGAAGCTTCATAATGTTGAGCTTAACCTTTTCGCTGGCCTTGTCGTCATTGAACGGACGTGAGCCGATAAGGATGTTGAGCTCTTCGCCTCTTACGCCGTCGGCAAGTGTGCGCTTCATCTGTTCCTGACCGAGGTGGGGAAGAAGGTCGGTTACAACGAACTGAGGCTCGCCCTCTTTTTCGCCGATATTGACCTCAACCTTCGAGCCGTCGCGTCTGATGAGCACGCCGTGAAGCGAAAGCGGAATAGCGGTCCACTGATACTTCTTGATACCGCCGTAGTAGTGGGTCTTGAACAGAGCCATATCGGTATCCTCGTAAAGCGGATTCTGCTTTAAGTCAAGACGGGGTGAATCGATATGAGCCGCAGAAAGTCTTACGCCGTCCTTAAGCGGCTTCTTGCCGATAATTGCAAGAATAACGGATTTGCCGCGGTTATTGTAATAAACCTTGTCGCCTGCCTTGTACTTCTTATCGCGGTCGAAGGGAACGTAACCAAGCTTTTCCGCTTTGGCTACAATATACTTAACCGCTTCGCGCTCTGTCTTTGACGCGTTGAGGAAAGCCTTGTAGTCCTCGCAGAACTTGTCCGCCTTCTTAACCTCTGCGGCTGAAATAATTTCCGCAGCGTGTTTGGGTTCGTAGAAAAGCTCCTTCTTGAGTTCTTCTGCCTTTGAGTTTTCTTTACTCATGTTTACAACTCCTCTTTATATAGTGAATTATATGTTTTTCTGGCATTATTGATTTTGCTCAGATAATGTGCGGTGACTGATGACGGGATTTTTTTGAGCGTTACTCCGTCGTCTGAATACTCGCTGTTAGTAAGCCAGCCCGCGACCTTGTTTATACCTGCGTGGTAGGCGCAAACCGCCGCGTCCTCACTTTCAAATTTTGAAAGCAGTATCGAGTAAAATACAGCGCAGTACTTAATCGCGATTTCGGGATTTCTCAAATCCTCCTCGGTGTAGCTTTCGCCCGTTTTGGTTTCGAGCCACGAAAGCGTGTCGGGCATAATCTGCGTCAGTCCTATCGCACCCGCATTTGAAACGGCGTTTTCGTCGAAGCCGCTTTCAACCTGTATCGTTGCGTACAGCAAATCGCGCGGAACCGAATATTCCTCGGCATATTTTTCGACGTAATTCTGATATTTTATCGGGTGCGTATAGTGCACAAAGCCTTTATAACCGATAAAGCCGACTGCGCAGATTATTATAGCAGAAATCAGAAGCAAAATAAATGCTTTGCTGCCGCTTTTTTTATTTTTTCTCTTTTTTGGCCTGCTCATTATCGAGTATCTCCGAAATTTTCTTTTCAAGTGTTTTGAGACTGTTGTTCTTTACGGTATAGTCCGCTTTCTGTTTATAGTATGCGTCATCCTTCTGAGCGTCAATGCGCTTTTCGGCGGCCGCTCTGGTAATACCGTCTCGGGTGATAATCCGTTCAAGGCGTTTTTCGCGGTCGGCGGTTACGAAAACGGTAAAATCGCAGAGCTTATCAGCTCCGCTTTCGTAAAGACCTATCGCGTCAATCAAAACGCCGTTGAAGTTTTGTTTTGCTTTTTGTTTAATTATTCTTTTAATCTTCTTTATAACCGCAGGGTAACAGATGCCGTCGAGCTTTTCGGCGGTTTGCTTATTGCGAAATGCCCTTGCGGCGAGCTTCGGGCGGCTTAAAGAGCCGTCATTTTTGATTATATCATTACCGAAGGCATCACACAGCGCGGCTAAGACGTCGGCATCGTTCTCCACAACCTCGTGGGCGACCTCGTCGGCGTCAAGATGATAGTATCCGCGTTTTTCAAGCAGCTGACAGACAGTGGATTTGCCCGCGCCCGTCTGCCCGGTAATTCCGATGATTTTCATTATTGATTACCTTTTCCGTATTCTTTTAATGCGTTATATTCAATGTAGTTCCAGCAGTTTTCGAATTCACGTTGATTTCTTATTACTCTGTCATAATAATTCCTATGCCAGATTTTCTCGGAATTTGAATTTGCAGAATGTATCTCCTTGCTGATATTCATTTTCAGATATCCGATTATCTTTGACAGCGTACTGCGCTGTAAGGGCGATTCACGAATCGCCCGTATGGGATTTCCATGAATCATTAAAAGCAGATGTATGTGATTGGGCATAATAATACAGTTAATCACATCAACCTCAGGAAATCTTTTTGAAAGATTGCCGATATGCTTTTTACAGATTTTTCCGTTTTCATTGAGGTTTATGCATTTATCTTTAGCAAACCGCACGGGCGATTCGTGAATCGCCCTTACGTTATATGTGCCGAAAAGCCACCTTTTGCGGTCTGTTAACAACGTGATAAAATAACACCCGTTTTGCGAATAGTCATAGTTGGGAAGTCTTAACGCCTTCCTTTCGGGATATTTGTTTTCGCTCATAATTCAATTATATTAAACCCTGCAGAGCGGATGAGGCGGTTATAAACGGCAAGGCCCAGTCCCGTTATTTCGGGACAGCGCGCGTACACGGTTTTCGCGCCCTTTTCGTCAAGCTCGCGAAGCGCGGAAAACAGTCGGTGCGCCTCGGACCGTGAATCGTCCGCCTTGCCGTAGGTTACGGCGTTATTGAAATGCCCTTCCTCGCCTTCGAAGCAGAGCACAAAACAGTCGAGGTCCTTTACGTAATTATAAAACTTTTCAAAATCGCCCTTGACTATTGTGATTTTGGCCTTAGGGGCGTAATGCTTGTATTTCATACCCGGCGAAGCGGCCGTTTCGCCGTCACGCAGTCGGTTGAGAACCGCGTCGGAAATATTGATTTTGCCGATTGTGCTTTCAATCATCCCGACCGTTATTCCGCCGGGACGCAGCAGGGTGGGGGTATCGCCGACAAAGCTTATGACCGTCGACTCAACTCCGATTTCGCATTCGCCGCCGTCTATGATAAGCGGGATTCGTCCGTTCATATCGTCAAAAACGCTCTGTGCATCGGTCGGACTCGGAGAGCCCGAAAGATTGGCGCTCGGCGCGGCAAGCGGAACGCCGCAGGCTGAGATAATCGCCCGTGCATATTCGCTTTTCGGCATTCTCACCGCAACCGTGTCAAGTCCTCCTGAGGTGACGTCGGGGATAACAGAGCTTTTTTTCATTATCATGGTCAGCGGTCCCGGCCAGTATTTTTCAGCCATAACCCTGACCTTTTCGGGTATTTCCGTTACGAGCGGCGCAAGCTGAGAAAGCTCGCTGATATGAACAATAAGCGGATTGTCCGCGGGTCTTCCCTTGGCTTCAAATATCTTTCTGACAGCCGCTTCGTCAAAGGCGTTTGCGGCAAGTCCGTAAACCGTTTCCGTGGGAATCGCGACTACAGAGCCGTCGGCAATAAGGCGTCTCGCCTCGGCGAGCGCCGTATCACGGTCTTTTCGGATGTCAATCAGCGATGTCTTCATTGTCGAGATAGTCCTTTGCCTCTCTGTAACTCTTGAACTGTTCGTTTGCAAGCCTGCAAATCTTTCGTGCGTAATAATGCGCTTTTTCCTGCTCGCCCAGACGTGACGAATATTCAAACAGCGCGCCGTACGCCGAAACAAAAGACAGCGGTGAGCGCTTGCTTTCGGGAATGGGTTTGCCGTTCTTATATTCGGGCTGATTCAGGCGTTCGGCTTCAAGCGCTTCGTCAAAGCTTTCGGATGAGCGCAGTCTGTAATTCAAATCAAGCGCGTCTGCAATTCCGTTCTTTTTGAAAAAATACTGAATCGATTTTGAGGAATCTGCAATACAGCGTTCCATACGGCTTTTGCGGAATTCATATTCTTTGAAATCATAGTCGTTGAGCGCCATACTCGCGAGCAGAACGTGATGGTCGGTCATCTGGGAATACGGCGGCTTTTTGACGTCGCATTTGTCCAGAAAAGCGTAGGAGCATTTTTTTGCTTCCTCTTCCTCGCCCATATCGTAAAGCGCGGTTGCCTTGCAGAGCGTGGCGGTTCCGATATAGTCAAGCTGAACAGATTTGAGTATTGAAAGCATTTTGTCCGATGCGTCGAGCGTCGCGCTCAGGTCAAGCTGATTGTTCGCCGTTTTGATTATTTTTGAAAACTTAAACACGGCAACAAGGTCAACGAGCGTCATCGGAATTGCAATTGCGAACGCAAATGCGAGTACCGCCCATATCGGCAGACTGTCGTAGAGTATAATAAGCGTCAGCGCGGCGGCGAGGCCGATAACGTAAAGCGCAATACGGATGCCCTTATGATTTCTTATTATAAAGCGTTCAATGGGGTTAATACTGAATTTCTTCATATTATTACTCCTCGGCTTTTAGTTTTTCGGCTGTATCGGCAGTAATCAACGCGTCTATGATTTCGTCAATATCGCCGTTCATAATAGCTTCGATTTTGTAGAGCGTGAGGCCGATTCTGTGGTCGGAAACTCTGCCCTGAGGGAAGTTGTAGGTGCGGATGCGCTCGCTTCTGTCGCCCGTGCCGACCTGAGCCTTGCGGGCGCCTGCGATTTCGGCGTTCTGCTTTGCCTGCTCAATTTCGAGAAGGCGGGAACGAAGCACCTTGAGCGCCTTGTCCTTGTTTTTATACTGGCTTCTCTCATCCTGACACTCAACAACCATACCCGTCGGAATATGTGTTACGCGGATTGCGGATGAGGTCTTGTTGACCTTCTGACCGCCCGCGCCCGAGGAACGGAAAACGTCAATCTGCAAATCCGCGGGATTGAGCTCGAAGTCAACTTCCTCGGCTTCGGGCAGAACGGCAACGGTAACCGTTGAGGTCTGGATTCTGCCCTGACTCTCGGTTTCGGGAACGCGCTGTACGCGGTGGACGCCGCTTTCAAACTTAAAGCGCGAATAGGCGCCGTCGCCCTCGACTGAAAAGCTGATTTCCTTGTAGCCGCCAAGCTCGGTTTCGTTCTCGTTGAGTATTTCGGTTTTCCAGCCCTTGCGCTCGGCATACATCGAGTACATTCTGAACAGAGAACCTGCAAAAAGCGCCGCTTCCTCGCCGCCCGCGCCCGCACGGATTTCGACAATTACGTTTTTGTCGTCGTTTGGGTCTTTGGGCAGAAGTAGGATTTTCAGCTCCTCCGAGCATTTCTCGATATCAAGCTTAGCCTGCTCGTATTCCTCCTGAACAAGCGCCTTGAAATCCCTGTCGAGCCCGCCTTCGTCAAGCAGCTGCTTTGACTCGGTGAGCGTGGCGTCGATTTTTTTATATTCGCGGAACTTCTCAACAACGGGCGCAAGATTTTTCTGCTCCTTCATTAAAGAAGCATATTCCTGCTGGTCCGAAATTATATTCGGGTCGCACAGAAGTTCATTGATTTTTTCGTAGCGGTCTTCAATTCCCTGAAGCTTATCTGTCATTATTCTTCGTCCTCACGGATAATTTTCTTGATGTTCTTTTCAATTTTCACGCGCGGCACCATAACCTCTCGGCCGCAGTTCTGACAGCGCAGACGGAAATCCATTCCCGAACGCAGCACAAGCATCTGATTGCCGCCGCAGGGGTGCGGCTTCTTCATAACGAGTATGTCGTTTACACGGACGTCCATAAGCGCCTCCTTAAATAAGATTAAATTATAGTATAACATATTACTTAAAAAAATTCAAATTCTTAACCCGCGTCCGCCTGCATATAATTTTAGTACGAAAATTTGTAAGGTGATAATATGAACGAGTATTTACCCGAGGGTATGGGGGCGGACGCCGTCAGAAGCTTTGATAAGGCAACGCTGAGAAGGGCGTATGACCAGCATTTGTATCTTGAAGCCCGCCCGCTGATGTGCGACAGCGGGCACAATCTGCATTTTGATTTGGGCACGGTTCATGCGGTTATGCCGCGGGCCGAGTGCGCTTTGGGCATAGACGACGGCAGCGTGCGGGACATAGCGATTATTTCGCGCGTCAATAAGCTGACGGGATTTTACATAACGGAGCTTAACGAGGACTCGGCCGTGCTTTCCAGGGTTGAGAGGCAGAACGAGACTATTGAAAACTATATTTCCAAGCTTGTCTGCGGCGATATCATAGACGCGCGAATCACACGAATCGAGTCCTTCGGCGCGTTCTGCGACATAGGTGCAGGAATAATCGCACTTCTTCCCGTTGACAGCGTTTCTGTTTCGCGCATTCCTTCACCTGCGGTGAGATTCAGGACGGGCGACTGTATAAAGGCGGCGGTGCGCTCGTTTGATACTCAGGGCAGGGTTTTGCTTACGCACAAGGAGCTGCTGGGCACGTGGGAGGAAAATGCGGCGCTTTTCAACGTCGGCGAAACGGTCACGGGCGTTATACGCTCAACCGAAAGCTACGGCGTGTTCGTCGAGCTTATGCCGAATCTTGCGGGACTTGCCGAATTCAATCCCGAGGCTCGGGAGGGACGGCGGGCAAGTGTGTTTATCAAGAGCATAAATCCCGAAAAAATGAAAATAAAGCTAATTATCGTCGATACCGATTCCGAGAATGCGCCGAGAGAGCCCGTCAGATATTTTATCGACAGCGGGCATATTGATTACTGGCAGTATTCGCCCGACTGCTGCGAGCGCAGGGTGTTCAGTCGTTTTTAGTTTGAATTCTGTTGCATTTTTACACCGTCTATGCTATACTTAATTTAATTGTTGATAATTTCAGGGAGGAATTAGCATGACGAAAAAAATGTCAAAGAAAATAATAAGTGTAATTATGTCGGTTATACTTGTTGCGCTTTGTCTTACTCCTGCATTTGCGGCGACGAAAAAGGTTAATCCTATTCTCGTTATCTCGGGCTTCTCTCAGTACAAGTTCGTTGATACCGCGTCGGGCAAGCAGGTCTGGACACCCGAGGCAAGCATCCTTACCGACGCTATTACAAGAGCGCTTCCGCCTCTTGCAACACTTCTCGCTTCCGGCAGGACAAAGGCCGACTACGACAAGTTCGTTGACGACGCCGAGGGCCCGCTTATGGACGTGCTCAAGTACGTTGCGGTTAATCCCGATGCAGAGCCTGCGAACAAGAACGTAAAGCTTATCGACCAGTTTACTGGTCCCGTTTCCGACTACGATTACGACTGGGTCAAGACGGTATTTGAAAATGATATCGTTGATATAGTCTGCAACGCTGTCGGCAGAGAAAACGTATGGGTTTACGGTCTGGACTGGCGTGTTGATCCGCTTGTTCTCGCAGACGAAATCCACGAATACGTTGAAAACATCAAGGCCCGCACGGGTTGCGACAAGATTTCGATTTCCGGTATCAGCATGGGCGGTATCGTTATGTCCTGCTATCTTATGAAGTACGGCTATGAGGATCTTAGCAACATCACCTACCTTTCAGCCGCATTCACGGGACTTGACTATGTCGGCGAAATGTATTCCGGTAAAATCAAGATCGATCCCGACGGACTTTACAATATCATCAATCAGTCGATGCACGACACAACGGTAAGCGATATTCTTCAGAGAACTCAGATTCTCGATATGCTTATGCCCGTTGTTGACGACCTTATCAAATACGAAAGCGACAGACTTTTCGTTGAGGTGCTCGTCCCCACGTTCGGTTATAACACAGGCATGTGGTCCTTTGTTCCCGCCGAATACTTTGAGAGCGCGGTTAAATACATGGGCGCGCGAATGAACGAGGGTTCGCCCGAGGAGAGAGCAATTTTCTGGGGCAAGGTTTACGACTATCACAACAACGTTCAGACCAAGATAGGCGATTTCCTCAAGCAGGCTCAGGCTGACGGCGTAACCGTTTCCGTAGTTTCTCACTACAATATGCAGATGCCGCCCGTATCTCCCGCTTCGTTCCGTCAGGGCGACCAGGTTATCGAGACCAGACACACCAGCGGCTTCGCTACGGTTTCCGACCTCGGCAAGACGCTCGGCGACAACTATCCCGTTACCGCCCACGTTTCAATCGACAGAATGATTGACGCAAACACTGCATTCCTTCCCAACAATACATGGTTCCTCAAGGACGTCCAGCACGTAGGCTTCTCGAACAAGAGCTCAAGAGATAACGGCGCGTTCTTCGGCTGGATACTTACCCAAGAGGGTACGGACGTTTATACCGACAACCGTTTCCCGCAGTTTATGCAGTACTTCCCGACCGACTATGAGCTTCATCCCATCGGCGATGCCGACGGCAACTTCAAGCTTTCTGTTGCCGACGTTAAGCTCGTGCTTAAATCGGTCAGCGGTCTGACAACTCTCACCGAGCTTCAGTCGCGTATGTCGGAAATCAACGGCGACAGCAAGGTAAGTCTTGTTGACGCGAGACTGATACTCCAGAGCCTTGCGGCTAACGCATAAAAATTCATTAAATCAAGTCCGCCTTTAAGGCGGACTTTTTTTGCGCATAATATTTATTTGTTGTTAAAAATATGATATAATAATATTTCAAAGGTTTTTAAGGAGATATTATGGACGTTACCGTTTTCAATTCAAGAGACCGATATTTCAAAAGCGAATTCGGCGCAGTTGCAGAGGGCACCTGCGTCAGATTCAGGATTGTCCTGCCGCGCTCGTTTATGTGCAACGACGCGGTGCTCTGCATCAGGCGCGACGACGGTGATTTTGATTACAGTCACATGTTCTGGGCGGGCATGAGCGGTGAGGACTGCGAAATATGGGAGGTTGAAGTTACGCCCGACGAGGCGGGACTGTACTGGTATTACTTCTCAATTCAGTCTCCCTGGGGACAGACGAGCGTCTATAATGACGGTAACGGTGTGGCGCGCTTTGCCGAGGGTGAGGAGGAGCAGAAGCTCTGGCAGCTGACCGTTTATTCAAAGGATTTCAAAACTCCCGACTGGCTTAAGGGCGGCGTTATGTATCAGATTTTCCCCGACCGCTTTTATAACTCAGGCAAAAAGAAAACGGGTGTGCCTGCCGACAGAATTCTGAGAAACGATTACGAAAATCTGCCGTACTGGCGTCCCGACGAAAACGGCAAGGTGCTTAACAACGACTACTTCGGCGGAGATTTCCGCGGAATTGAAAAGAAGCTCGACTATTTAAGCGAACTTGGCGTTAACTGTATTTACCTCAACCCCGTGTTCGAGGCGCATTCAAACCACCGCTACAACACCGCCGACTATTTCAAAACCGATCCGCTTCTCGGCAGCGAGGAGGACTTCAGAAAGCTCTGCGACTCTGCGCACAGGAGGGGAATACGCATTATTCTTGACGGCGTTTTTTCGCATACGGGCGACGACAGCGTGTATTTCAACAAATACCGCCGCTACGGTGACGGCGGCGCATACAACACCAAAAAGTCACCGTATTACAAGTGGTACGATTTCTGGGACTATCCCGACAGCTACCGCAGCTGGTGGGGTTTTGAAACCCTGCCCGAGGTCAACGAGGAAAACCCGTCGTATATAAAGTTTATGACGGGCAGGGACGGAGTTATCGAAAAATGGCTTAAGGCGGGCATTGACGGCTGGCGGCTTGACGTTGCCGACGAGCTGCCCGACGTGTTCATTGACGCGGCGAGAAAGGCGGTAAAGCGCACCAAGTCCGACGCGGTGCTTCTCGGCGAGGTCTGGGAGGACGCTTCGAATAAAATCTCCTACGGCGAGAGACGGCGTTTTCTGCTCGGAAGACAGTTTGACAACGTAATGAATTACCCGTTTGCAAACGCCGTTATCGAGTTTGCGCGCTTCGGAATTGCAGAAAAATTTGCTCAGGAAATTATGGCCGTGGTCGAGAACTACCCCGCGCCTGCAATGAATATAATGATGAATCATATCGGCACTCACGATACCGAGCGTGCAATTACCGCGCTTGTCGGTGAAAGCTGCGAGGGCCGCGACCGCGAATGGCAGGAAAAGCACAACACACTGTCGAAGCGGGCATACAAAAAGGGTGTGGCGCTTCTGAAGCTGGCGAGCGCCGTTCAGTTTATGCTGCCGGGCGTGCCGTGTATTTACTACGGCGACGAAATCGGTATGCAGGGCTATAAGGACCCGTTCAACAGAGCATATTTTAACTGGGACAATCAGAATACCGAGCTTCTTGAACATTACAAAAAGCTCGGCAAAATAAGAAAAGAGCACGCCTGTCTTAAAGAGGGAACGATTAATTTCATTTCCTCAATGCTCGGCTGCGCTGCATTTGAGCGCACGGACGGCGGACAGTCGCTGCTGATTATTGCCAACCGTAACGAGGAGGATATAAGCTACAATCTTCCCGAGCGCTGGCAGAATACGACCGAGATACTGCTCGGAAATAAAGTAACCTATAAGGTCAAGGTTCCTGCGATGAGCGCGGTTATCTTAGCAAAAGGGTGACAAGCACCCCCGCGCCCGCCGACAAAAGCATAAACAAAACACCGCGCAGGGCGCTTTTTATACGCGACTGACGGGTGGCGGGAACGTATGCGCCCGAAAAGGCGCTTATGAATTTTTCACGTAAGCTTTCTTTGCCGAGAGCGGCAAATTCGGGATTTACGAAGAGCAAAGCCTTCTCAAAATATTCGCTTCCCGTATCGTGGATTTCAAGCACCTGCTTGTTTATACCTTTGAGCACACTCGCACCTCCTTGGAATTACAAAATTATTATGGCGGGAGTTTTGGGATTTATTCACACAAAATGACGGCGATTGTTGAGCGTTTTTTGTGTCAATATGGTATTTTTACCAAAATTTTTATTCGCCGAAAATATACGGACAGTATAATCAGTTTTAATCAAAAATGTTCAAAAGAATGTTCAAAATGACGAAAAGAGCCTTGAAAACCGCTTAAAACTACCTTTTTCGAGCATTTTTTTACTTTTGTCAATAACTTTTGTTGAAAACTCACTTATCTACAGGAAGTTATAATCACTTTACAATTTTATACACCTTGTAGTAAGTTTTTAAGTAGTGATAAATAAAAACTTTGTGCAAAATAACAGTTCTGAAAATTAGTAAATCTTCAACTTCAAAAACGGGTGAAACGATGAAGGAAAACTACATAAAAATCAAAACTCCGGACGTCTTTAATCTCGAGCTTATGCTCGATTGCGGTCAGGCGTTCCGCTGGGCAAAGGACAGCGACGGATATATGTGCGGGGTGGTAGGCGACCGCGCTTACCGCATAAAGCAGGAGGGCAATACTCTGACGGTCAACTGCAGCGAAGAAGAGTTCGACAGCGTTCTGCGCGGCTATCTCGATTTCGACCGCGATTATGCAACGCTTGTCAAGGGCTTTTCGTCCGACGCCAATCTGAAAGCGGCGGTCGGCGAGTTCAACGGCATCAGAATTCTCCGACAGCAGCCGTGGGAAACGCTCTGCTCGTTTATTATTTCGCAGAACAACAATATTCCGCGTATCAAGGGTATTATTCAGAGACTGTGCGAGGGCTTCGGAAAAGAAATTGACGGCGGTTTTTACACCTTTCCGTCGGCGGAGAAGCTGTCGGCGTGTACGGTTGAGGACCTGTCGCCCATACGCGCAGGCTTCCGTTCAAAATACATAATCGACGCCGCCAGAAAGATAAGCGGCGGCGAGGTCGATTTCAAAGCGATTGACGAAAATGACATATCTTTCGGCAGGGAAGAGCTTATAAAAATCAAGGGCGTCGGCAAAAAGGTTGCGGAATGTACGCTTCTGTACGGTTTCGGCAAGTTCGAAGCTTTCCCCGAGGACGTCTGGGTTAAACGCATTATGGCGGAAATGTACCCCGACGGTATGCCCGAGTGCACCCGCGGCTTTGAGGGAATTGCGCAGCAGTATCTTTTCCATTGGAGACGCAATTCCGAAAGCTTCAGGTAAAAATTTTTTGAATTTTATAAATTAATGGTTGAGAATTTGCAATTATAAGGTTATAATATAAAAAATATAAAATGGGATTATATGTATAAATACGTTCCTGACAGGAAAGGAAGTTGAGACTATGCTGTTTTCACAGGACATAGGAATAGATCTCGGAACGGCTAACACCCTCGTTTTCGTCAGAGGCAAGGGAATCGTTATCAGAGAGCCGTCGGTCGTAGCGGTTGACGTAAGCACTTATCCGCAGAAGGTTGTCGCGGTCGGCGACAAGGCGAAGCAGATGATAGGCAGAACGCCCGGTTCAATCACCGCCGTAAGACCGCTTAAGGACGGCGTTATTGCGGACTTCGACATAACGTCGGATATGCTTAAGGAATTTATCAGAATGGCAATAAGCTCGTCACCGTTTTCACGTGCGAGAGTGCTTATCTGCATACCCTCGGGCGTTACCGAGGTTGAGCGTAAGGCGGTTCACGACGCCGCACGTTCGGCAGGCGCAAAGTACGTAAGTCTTATCGAGGAGCCCATGGCGGCGGCTATCGGCGCGGGACTGCCCGTTTCCGAAGCAATAGGCAGCATGGTTGTCGATATCGGCGGCGGTACAAGCGAGGTCGCGGTTATTTCCTACGGCGATATTGTTACCGCCCAGTCGGTAAGAGTTGCGGGCGATAACTTTGACGAGGCGATAATCGCCTACATCCGTAAAAAGCACAATCTGTTAATCGGCGAGAGAACAGCCGAAGACATCAAGATAAAAATCGGTTCTGCTTATCCGTATGACGGCGAGGGCGCAATGGACGTAAAGGGCAGAAACCTGCTCGACGGTCTTCCCAAGAATATCGAGATTACCTCCGAGGAGGTAAGAGAGGCGCTTTCGGACCCCGTCAATCAGATACTTGATACGGTTAAGTCAACGCTTGAGAAAACTCCCCCCGAGCTTGCGGCGGACATTATCGACCGCGGTATAATGCTCACGGGCGGCGGCGCGTTGCTGAGAGGCCTCGACAAGCTTATTTCCCTTGAGACCAAGATTCCCGTTCACATTGCGGAAAATCCGCTCGACTGCGTCGTTGACGGTACGGGACTTTGCCTTGAGAATTCGGCGCTGACGGCCAAGAAAAACTACAGCTAAAACTACGAAGGCGGGGCTTCCCCGCCTTATTACACTTTTTTCGCAGGTGAGAGAGAATGAAAACTTTCGTTAAGAGCAAAGCGTTTCGCGTACTGCTGGTAATGGTTATCATATTGCTGGCGGGCATTGCCGTTGCCGCTTCGGGCAGAAACAATGCTTCGCCCGTTACCTCTGCGGTCAGCGCGGTTTTCTCTCCGCTGTCGAGATTTTCTGCATTTGTTTCCGACAAGCTGGGCTCGCTGACGGGCGGCTTCGTTTCGTCAAGCTCATATCGGCAGAGAGTTGCCGAGCTTGAGCAGCAGGTTGCCGACTACCAGTCGAAGCTCGTTGAATACGAAAAGTACAAGAAGCAGGTTGAGGCTTACGAAAAGTTCCTTGAGATAAAGGAGAAAAACCCCGACTATAAATTCACCGCGGGCACGGTTATCGGCAGAGACAGCGCCGACACCTTCGGCTCGTTCAAGCTCAACTGCGGCTCGCTCGACGGCGTGAGCGTCAACGACCCCGTTATAAGCGGTGAATATCTTATCGGCGTTGTAAGTGAGGTCACACCGACGACCTGCGTTGTGCTCTCGGTTTTTGACCCGCAGGTCAACGCTTCGGCTTATGAGATAAGAACGGGCGAGATGGGCTATACCGATACAACCGTTAAAATGGCCGCGCAGAACCGTATCAGGTTTGCAGGTCTTACAAAGGAAACTGCGATAGCCGAGGGCGGCATAGTCTGCACCTCGGGCGTAGGCGGCGTTTATCCGCGCGGACTTATTATCGGCACCGTTTCCGAGGTTCTTGCCGAGGACGGCGACATTTCGTACTATGCCATAGTCGAGCCTGAAATCGATATCGACAAGATTCAGGACGCGTTTGTAATAACCTATTTTGAGGGCAAGGGCGATGCGTAAAACCACCCGCCTTCTGATTTTAAGACGGCTCGGGTTTGTGCTTATCATCCTTGCCGTAAATATTCTGCAGAACACCAAGGGCTTTTTCTTTGAGCCCTTCGGTATGCGAGCGTTTCTGCTGATACCGCTTGTTGTTTCAATCGGTATGTTCGAGCGCTCGTATGCGGGCGCACTTCTGGGTGTGCTTGCGGGCGCGCTGTGGGATTCGGCTTCGGCGTTCTGGGACGGCTACAATGCGCTTATTCTGATGCTGATGGCTGCAATCTGCGGCCTGCTGATAAATATACTGATGCGAAACCACCTTGTAACGGCGATGATACTTTCGACCGGCGCCTGTGTTATATACAGTGTTGCGTACGTCATGTTCTTCATTGTCGCAAGGGGACTCGACAGCCCCGGCTGGCTGCTTATGAGCTTTTATCTGCCCAGCGCGCTTTACACGGCGCTGTTCACTCCGCTGTTTTACATACTTGTCAGGGCGATAATGAGAGCGACCACAGTCGAGGAGCAATACTGATAATTCTATAAATCCAAACGAAAGGAGCATCCGCAATGACGCAGGATTCAAAAACCGTCAGAAGAAGAATTACCGCGTTTACAGTTGCGGTTGTTCTTGCTTTTACCGCCTTTGCGGCGGACCTTTTCAGAATACAGATAGTTCACGCCGAGGATTATAAATCCCAGCGTATTGCATTGAGCGAAGCGGACACCGTTGTCGAAGCGGCTCGCGGCGAAATCCTTGACTGCAACGGCAATCCGCTCGTCACCAACCGACAGATTAATTCGGTTATCTTCAACGGTTCGTATTTCCCGTCGACCAAGCAGCAGGAGCAGAGAAACGAGATTATCATTTCGCTTATTAAGCTTGTCGAGAAATACGGCGCAGAGTGGAACAACGAAATTCCGCTGTATCTTGATGAAGCGGGCAGAATTCAGTTCAAGCCCGACAGCGAGCGCGATATAAAGCTTCTAAAATCCAAAAGCATACTCTATCTCAATGACTACGCAACGGCGCAGAACTGCTTTGATGAGCTTAAGGAAAAATTCAGCCTCAAGGGTTACACCGACGCCGACGCGCTGAAAATTGCTTCGGTCTGCTATGCGCTTAAAAAGAATGTTTTTTCCGTTACCAATCCCTACACCTTTGCAAACGACGTTCCGATTGAGCTTGCTTCCAAGATTAAGGAAAACGGCCGCTTCTATCAGGGCGTAGAGATAAAGGTTGTTTCTCAGAGACAGTATCTTGACGGCACTATCGCGCCGCATATTATCGGCGTTGTCGGCAGCATCAATGCTCAGGAATACGCGACGCGTTCCAAACAGTATGAGGAAGCAATAGCCGACACCTCGCTTAACGCCAAGGAGCTTCAGGCGCTTAAGCTCAAGGCTTATTCGATGGACGACAGCATAGGCAAGTTCGGCATCGAAGCGGCTATGGAGGAGTATCTGCGCGGCACCAACGGAATTGAGACAACCGTCACCGACGCCGACGGTAACAAGACGACTGATTTAAGCGTTGCGCCCGTTCAGGGCAACACGGTAATTCTTACCATAGACGCCGATCTGCAGAAATCGGTTCAGGACGCGCTGGGCACATTTGTCGAGTCACACAAGACCAATGCGGCTATCCCCGCGGTAGGCTCGGCGGTGGTAATGGACGTTCACTCGGGCGCGGTGCTCGCAGTCGCGACCTACCCGAGCTATAATCTCGCAACCTATTACGACGACTACACCACCCTCGCTTCCGACAGCGCTTCGCCGCTGTGGAATCGCGCGCTTCAGAGCACCTACGAGCCCGGCTCGACATTTAAGCTTTCGGTTGCTCTCGCGGGACTTGAGGAGGGCGTTATCACCAGAGATACAAAGTTCTACTGCAACCATTTATACACGGAATTCACCGACACGACCTTCAAGTGCTTAGGCACTCACGGTTCGATTAATGTTGTCGAGGGCCTCAATCAGTCATGCAATATTTTCTTCTACGAAACGGGCAGACTTCTGGGTATAAATAAAATGAACGACTACGCCTCGCGTCTTGGCCTCGGCCAGAAGACGGGCGTTGAGATAAGCGAATCCACGGGCGTGCTCGCCTCGATTTCATACCGCGAGGCTCACGGCGGCACCTGGTACCCCGGCGATACGGTTCAGGCCGCCATCGGTCAGTCGGACAACCTTTTCACGCCCATACAGCTTTGCAATTACGTTGCGACCATCGCAAACGGCGGAACAAGGTACAAGGCGCATCTGGTAAAAAGTGTGAAGTCCTACGACTATTCCGATACCCTGATTGAAAACAAGTCGATAGTGCTCAACGAAACGGGTATTTCTCAGGAAAGCATCAACACCGTAAAAGAGGGTATGAAGCGCCTCGGCGCGCGTTTGCCCGCATTTGCGGATTTACCCGTTGCGGTTGCCGCCAAGACGGGTACAGCGGAGTCAAAGGCCAAGGTCAACGGTAAAATCGAGTCGGGCCTTAACGGCTTTATGGTAACCTTTGCACCTGCCGACAGTCCCGAAATTGCGGTTTGCGTGGCTATCGAAAACCTCAACAGCGGCGCGGCTACGGCAACACTCGCGGCGGATATATACAGAGCGTATTTTTCACAGTCGAGCGAGGTCAACACCAACGTCGGCTACAACACGATACTGAATTAGGAGGCACGTTATGGCTAAGAAAATATTAGTGCTTTCGGGTAAGGGCGGCGTCGGTAAATCAACCGTGTGCGCCTGCCT
>JAEEGL010009300.1_pt1 | contig 20423 bp, 12 predicted proteins | sample 9134231 | NCBI WGS metagenome assembly JAEEGL01 (sample SAMN16246548, study PRJNA631951) | gut metagenome | biome: gut microbiome; feature: rumen; material: fiber-attached | host: Bos | place: Iran: Karaj | collected 2018-10 | reverse complement strand
CAGGAGACTGCCGTAGCAGCAAGCACGCCAGTAGATCAGACACCACAGGTGGCTGGCACAAGCGTTTCGGAGCCTCAGACAAGTTCAGAACCTGCTGCTCAGGAAGTAGAAAAGCAAGAAGAACCGCAGGGCGAAAAGGATGATAGCTTCATTGAAGAACCGGTTGATAACTGGGATGATAATATGGATGATGGCTTAATAGATGAAGACTACGATCAATGGCAGGATGATAATTATCAGCCAAAGGATGATGAGTTCACAGATCCTAATGGAATCTCAGAACCGGAAGGCAGTGATTCAGGAATAAGTGAACCTGATACATCAAGTACCGGAGAGGGAACATCAGGTACTCCTGATACAAGTGGTAGTGATGGAACATCAAACATTCCTGATTCTGCAACTGATGGCGATGGAACAACATATACTCCTGATACAACTAGTGGCGATGGAACATCAGGCAGCGGAGACGGTACAACAACTGGTGGTGATTCAACAACAGGTGGAGATTCATCAAGTGGTGGTTCAACAACAACTGGTGGTGATTCATCAGGCAGCGGAGCGACAACACCTGATGGTGGCTCTGGTGACGGAACAACAAGTGATCCAATCACATCCGATCCTATGGAAACAGAACCAAGAGGATATAGTGATGGCGATGAATACTATGAGTATCCTTTGACTGATGAGGACGAAAATGAGTATTATCCAAAGTATGATGAGAATTCACAATCTTGGTTAGAACCTAGATATGATGAAGAGGGCGGAGTTTACTACGTAAATTCTGACGGAAAGCCAGTAGATCTTGAATCTCAATCTGATCCAAGCAATAATGATCCGTCAAATCCATAATGACATAACAATTTAATAACACTTGGAAATGCGCACTCTCGGGTGCGCATTTCCTGATTAAAGGGAAAATATAATCTCTTCACAAAACTAATAGAATTACACGGATAAGCCGAAATAATGATTGTACAATGTCGATGTAACGATAAATAACTATAGCACTAAACTCTTTTTGTATTTAGAAAGCGGCAGGTGACCCTATGAGCCAAAAGAAAATAATCCGAAGCTATTTGAAACGCCCTACATACAGGAATTTTGCTATAATCTTTTTTGTTCTTACAGTTCTATATACAACAGCTGTATACTTCAAACTGATAAATAGAGCCGATAAGTGGATTCAGGATGCACTTTATCAAAAGCCCCAGGCTATTTCAGGCCAGGTAATAGTTATTGGTATTGATGATGAGACCATAGAACATTTTGGTGCGTATAATACCTGGGACAGAAGCATTATGGCAAGTGCGCTGGAGGAGCTGGCGGCAGATCCTGACAGTAAGCCTGCGGTTGTGGCTATAGATACGCTTTATGTAGGTAATACAGACCCTGAGGTTGACGAGCGGCTTTCAAAGGCAGCAGAGAATCTTGGAAACGTAATAGTGGCATCTGTTGGTGTTTTTGGCTCAGGCTACATAGAGGATGAAAGTGGAAAGCTTCAGATGCATGGGCATCTTGTTTATAGCTATGAGGAGCCCTATAAGGAACTTTTGGATGTTACAAGGCAGGGACACATCAATGCCATGTATGACATGGATGGTATTCTTAGGCATGCACTTTTATATTTTGATTATCAGGAGCCGGATGGAAGCACAAGAAGAATCTATTCAATGGCCCATGAAGCTGCCAAGACCTACTGCGATACATATGGAATAGAGATGACAGAGCCGGAAGTTGATGAGAGAGGACATTTTTATCTGTCTTATTCATCACTTCCTGGAACCTATAATGATGGAATGTCACTGTATAAGCTGATAAATGGAGAGATACCAAGGGATTACTATGCAGGGAAAATAGTTCTGATAGGTCCTTATGCAGCCGGACTTCAGGACGAATACTTTACTCCTATCGACAGAGCGCAGAAAATGTACGGGGTAGAGCATCAGGCCAATGCAATAGAGGCTTTTCTTCGGGGGGATTACAAGAAGGAAATGCCGGACGAATTGCAGGCAGTTCTTTTATTCATAGCGGTGCTGGTATCGGTAACAATCTTCATGATGGTTCCGGTTAAGGCAGCGACAGCATTCCTGATATTCGGGATGGCTATTTCCCTTGGAATATCCTATCTTCTCTATCAACGTGGCTGGATTGTACATGTTTTGTGGATGCCTCTTGGAATAGTCCTTATGTACATAGGTTCTTTGGTAGTTCACTATCTGAGGGCTGCACTTGAGAAGAGAAAGGTCACCAAGACCTTTGAAAGATACGTTGCTCCTGAGATTGTAAAAGAAATCATGAAAGAGGGCATGGAGAATTTGTCTCTTGGTGGAAAGACCTGTGATATTGCAGTTCTTTTCGTAGATGTCAGGGGATTTACAACCATGTCAGAAAGACTAACTCCTGAGAAGGTTGTCTTTATCCTGAACAGGTATCTTACGATGGCAAGTGGCTGTGTTGAAAAAACAGGCGGAACTTTGGATAAGTTCGTGGGTGATGCCATGATGGCCTTTTGGGGTGCGCCGCTTCCGCAGGAGGATGCAATCTATAACGCTGTCAGGTGCGCTATGGACATAATAGAAGGCGCTCACAGAGTATCAGAAGAGCTTAAGGAAGAAATTGGTGAAGAACTCCGAGTTGGCGTTGGTGTAAATTATGGCCCGGCTGTCGTTGGTAACATGGGTGCTGAGAAGCATATGGACTACACTGCGATTGGCGATACGGTAAATACTGCAGCCAGGCTTGAAGCCAATGCGCCGGGCGGAACGGTCTACATTTCAAGAGTCGTTGCGGATGCTCTGGCAGACCGTATCAAGGTCACATCCCTTGGTGGAACCATCAAGCTAAAGGGTAAGGCTGAAGGCTTTGAAGTTCTTAAGGTTGAGGAACTAATGTAAAAAATTGGAATGCTCTTTTTCTACGTGATTAGTTAGAACAAATACATAATCAATTAAAAAAGCTACTGTCGGCATCTGATGAAAGGCGCTGATAGTAGCTTTTATTATCTTATTGTACCGTAAACTGCTTGATAATGCTGCGAACACTGGTCTCCAGATGGGGCTTAAGGTCTTTTAAGGATACGGGATCATTGTACATGATCGAGCTGTAGCCGGTAGAACCAACAAGTTCGATTATCATAAACAGCATAACTTCAGGATTTGTGAACTTCATTCCGGATTCTTCCAGCATATCCTCATATACTTTTCCGAAGTCTACGTCGTCACTGCTCATAGGAGTGATGAGGGCTTTTTTAAATACTGCCCAGGACAGATCCTTGTATATGAAAGCAAGAAGTCCTTTATTGGCTTCCAGTTCATCCAGAACATAATCCATTATGAAGATAAGTCTTCCTTCGAAGTCATTAATGCCGGTTTCCTGCAGAGCATTGTAGGCCTGCATGAATAACTGACTGGACTTGTGGGAAATCAGTCTGTTTCTGATATCGTATTTGTCTTTGAAATAAAGATAGAACGTACCCTTGGCAACGCCTGCCTTATTCACGATATCGGAAATGGAAGTCTTGTTGATTCCCTGTGAAGTGAACAGCTCAAAAGACGTATTGAGAAGATTTTCCATCTTGTGCTTTTTATTATCATCTGCTTTTCCCATTTGGGTATTACCTCTTTCTAAATATGGGACATTGTCTAATCTGTAATATCTGAAGTTACTATATTTTATCATAGTTTTCAGAAAAAAATCCCATGATTTCCTATTGTTTTAGCGCTTTTTAGTCTTTGTAAAAAAATATTTTAATAAAATTATTGACCATCGGTCATTTATATGATATACCATACTATAGAAAATGACCATCGGTCAATAATAAATTTCATAAAAATCTTTTGAAGTGAAATTTTATATATCGATGGTAAAAGAACAGGGCACTTAGTTCATATGATTAAGCGTTCTGATAGAAAGAGGAGGAAAGGTTTATGAATAAGCTTTCACAGTTAATTGTAAAGCTAAGGTATGTGATCCTGATTGTGGCGTTTGCGCTTCTTATTCCTTCAGCAATCGGGTATTTCAACACAAGAGTTAACTACGATATCCTGACTTATTTGCCCAAAGATATCGAGACCATGAAGGGACAGGATGTTCTGCTGGATCAGTTCGGAACCGGTGCTTTCGTTCTGTATGTATGTGAGGGCATGGATGAAAAGGATGTAGCGAATCTTAAGGCTAACATTGAAAAAGTTGACCATGTTTCTAATGTACTTTGGTACGACTCTCTGATGGATATTTCCATTCCGATGGAGATGCTTCCTGATGATGTGTATAAAGCCTTCAATGCTGATGATGCCACAATGATGTTCATCATATTTGATGAGGGAACTTCCTCGGATGGAACCATGCAGGCAATTGAGGACATCAGAAAGGTTTCCAATAAACAGTGCTTCATGAGCGGCATGAGTGCCATAGTTACAGATACCAAGAATATGGCTGAGAAGGAAACACCTATTTATGTAGGTATCGCAGTCCTCCTTGCTGTTATAGTCCTTTCACTTACAATGGACTCTTACCTTATCCCATTGTTCTTCCTGCTTAGTATAGGAATGGCAATTGTTTATAATATGGGCACTAACGTGTTTGCAGGAGAGATTTCCTTTATTACACAGTCACTTAGTGCAGTGCTTCAGCTTGGTGTAACCCTTGATTATTCAATATTCCTGTGGCACAGCTACCAGGAAGAGCTTGAGAAGAATGATGATAAAAACAGTGCGATGGCAAATGCAATTTCAGCTACCTTCACATCAGTTCTCGGAAGCTCAATTACAACAGTTGCCGGCTTCGTAGCTCTCTGCTTCATGAGCTTTACACTGGGCCTTGACCTTGGTGTTGTAATGGCTAAGGGCGTTGTCTTCGGAGTTATTGGATGCGTAACTATTCTTCCAAGTATGATCCTTGTCTTTGACAAAGTGATCGAGAAGACCAAGCACAAACCGCTTATGCCTGAATTTGTCAGGATTCCGGAATTTGTAGCACATCACTATGGAGTGTTCTTTGCTATTTTCCTGGCTCTTTTGATTCCGGCTATTTACGGTAATAACCACACAAGTGTTTATTACGATCTGACTCAGACACTTCCCAAGACACTTGAAAGTGTTCAGGGAGCCAATAAAGTGGATGAGAAGTTCGATATGAATTCAGCATACATGCTTCTGGTGGACAAGAATCTGGACACCGCATCCATGACTTCTATGATAAAAGAGCTTAAGAATACAGATGGAATTATTTCAGTTCTTTCTACTGATTCCATAATGGGACCTGCTCTTCCAAGAGAATTTTTACCGGAGGATCTTATGTCTGAGCTTGAATCCGACGAGTGGAAGATGGTTCTTTTGACAACGGATTATAAGATAGCTTCCGATGAGATAAACAGCCAGATCACCTCCATCGACAGGATCGTTAAATCCTATGATCCTAAGGCTATGGTTGTAGGTGAGGCTCCTTGTACCAAAGATCTGATAAATATTACAAATCATGACTTCCAGGTTGTTAATACTGTTTCCATCGGACTTGTGTTCCTGATCATTGCATTTGTACTTAAGTCAGCATCACTTCCGTTTATTCTGGTTGCTGTTATTGAGTTTGCGATATTTGTAAACATGGGACTTCCGTTCTATACCAAGACAACTATTCCTTTCATTTCATCAGTTGTTATCGGAACAATCCAGCTTGGAGCAACCGTTGACTATGCGATCCTGATGACGACCAGATATCTGAATGAGAGAGAAGCAGGACATGACAAGAAGGAAGCAACACTTATAGCTCTTTCAACCAGCATGAAATCAGTAATTGTCAGTGCACTAAGCTTCTTTGCAGCTACCTTCGGTGTAGGAATGATCTCCAGTATCGATATGATTGGTTCCCTCTGCAACCTGATGGCTAGAGGCGCGATCATCAGTATGTTCACTGTAATCCTGGTGCTTCCTGCAATGTACATGATCTTTGATGGACTTATCATGAGAACTACTTATGGAATGCATGTTGATAATCCAAAGCCACGAAACGGCGGACATCATATCCATCACATTCATAAGGTTGCTTGATTTTAATCTGAAATAATAATTCGCACCTCCGGTGCAGAAAAGAGGAATATTATGGTTAAGAAGAATCTTTTAAAATCTTTATCAGTAGTTATGGCATGTATGATGGCCATTATGACCGTTGCATGCGGTTCTAATGCCACTTCTGACAATACAACAGAAACTGCAATTGTTGAAACACAGCAGGAACAGCAGCTGGAGAATACTTTGGTTGCAAGAGCTGCGGCTTCTGAGGGGGAGTCAGGCAAGGTTGAAACTGTTTATGTTACTGCGGATGCCAATGGCGCAGTTAATGATGTGGTTGTCAGCGAGTGGCTCAAAAATGCCACAGCTTCTTCAGAGCTTGCTGATTCAACACAGCTTAAGGACATCGTTAATGTAAAGGGATCAGAGACATTCACTAAGAACAGCGATGGAACTCTTACCTGGAATGCTGACGGATCTGACATTTATTATCAGGGAACTACAGACAAAGAGCTTCCAGTAGATATGAAGATTACATATACTCTTGATGGAAAAGAGATTGCACCATCTGATCTTGCTGGAAAGAGCGGAAAAGTTACAATCCGTTTCGAATATGACAATAAAGCTAAGCAGACTGTTGATGTAGATGGTAAGAAAATTGAAGTTTATACACCATTTGCTATGGTATCAGGAATGATGCTCGATTCTGACAAGTTCTCAAATGTTGAGATTTCCAATGGTAAGATTATTTCAGATGGCGGCAAATATATAGTTATGGGTGTTGCCCTTCCAGGACTTAAGGAAAGCCTTAATATCGCTGATGATAAGTGGGATGAGCTTGAGGATTCAGAAGAGCTTAAGGGTAAGCTTTCAAACAGCTTCGAAATTACAGCAGATACAACAGATTTCGAACTTGGAATGACAATTACAATGGCAAGTTCAGATCTTTTATCTGACTTTGGTATAACAGATCTGTCTGATTCAGATAAAATCAATGACCTTAAGGATGATATGGGAGAACTTAATGATGGTTCAACCAAGCTTGTTGATGGTACCAAGGAACTTAAGGATGGTACAACCAGGCTCCGTGATGGCTCCAAGGAACTCTATGATGGAACAGGTAAGCTTTATGATGGAACCAAAGAGCTTAAGGATGGAACAACTAAGCTTTCTGGCGGAACAAATAAACTTGCAGATGGAGCAGGACAGCTCGTTAATGGAGCTGGACAGTTAAATGATGGAGCAATTAAGCTCAGCGACGGTGCAGGACAGCTTCTTGATGGAACAAATAAGCTTGCAGACGGTACCAGCCAGTTATCAGATGGAACAAGCCAGCTTGCTAGTGGAACTGATACTCTTGCTAGTGGAACAAGCAAGCTCTATGACGGTTCTAAGAGTCTTTATGAAGGTGTTGCTTCCTATACAGATGGTGTTTCACAGGTAAATACCGGAGCAGGTCAGCTTGCTAAGGGAGCTGCCAGCGCCAAGGAAGGCTCCGCACAACTTTCAGGCGGAATCAAGGAAACTAAGAGCGGTGCAGACGGCCTTGTAGCTGGTGCTGCTCAGCTTGATGCAGGCGTACATACTCTGGCTGATAAGTTAAACAGCATGGCAGGAGCTCTTAATCAGATTCAGGAACTTAAGGATCAGAGAGAGTCTTTTGCAAAGGCATACGCATACCTGACAACTCCAGGTGTTTCATGCTCTGGTGAGATACTTTCTGTGCTGAGTATGTGTTCTGATGGCAAGATCACAGCTGACAATGTTGAAGAAATTAAGTCTACAGGTCTTGCAGCTCTTTCAGGCTCACAGTCAAACACTGTGACAGATGAATATACTGGAGACGGAGAAGCTCCTATGCCAACCGGCGGTGAGGTGCCTGATGAAAATCCTGAGAACACTGAAGATAAGCAGGATGAGCAGGATGAAAACAAGGGTCAGCAGGAAGGCGATGATAAGCAGGCTGATGACAAGCAGGGTGATGATAAACAGCAGAATGACGACCACCAGGGTGATGATAAACAGCAGAATGACGACCATCAGGGTGATGATCATCAGGACGATGACAAGCAGAATAATGGCGGTAATGATGGTGGTAACGATGGCGGCAACGATGGTGGTAACGCTGGCGGCAACGATGGCGGAAATGGCAGCGGAGAAGAGACATATACCAAAGAACAGGTAGATCAGATGATCTCAGAAGCTGTTAATGATGCTGTTTCAAGTGCAGTAGCACAGGCTCAGGCACAGTTCGAAGAGCAGGCAGCTCAGAAGGCTGAGCAGATGCAGAAGGAAGCAGAAGCAGCATTCGCTGAAAAGGCTGAACTTATCAAGAAAGCAGTTCTTGAACAGGCCCAGGCAGAGTTCGAGAAACAGGCAAAAGAAAAGATGGCTGTTGCAACAGATCAGGCTACAAAGGTAGCTACATATTCAGCAGCTCTTGCAGCAACTAAGGCATCAATATCTGTTATGGACAAGGTACTTGCAGGAATTGGAAACATCAGCATTACAGAATCTGATTTTGCTCAGATCAAGGCCCTTGTAGATGGTGCAGATCAGCTTGCAGGTGGAACAGTTCTTCTTCAGGAAGGTCTTGTTAAACTTGATAATGGTGCTTCACAGCTTGATGCAGGCATTGGCCAGCTCAGCAGCGGTGCAACATCTCTTGCAACAGGAACAGGCGCACTTGTAGCTAATAGCGATAAGTTAAAGAACGGTGCAAAAGAATTAAGTGATGGAGTTGGCCAGGTTAATGATGGAGCAGCTAAACTTAAGAATGGTGCTAACCAGGTAAATAGTGGTGCGGCGCAGCTTAAGGATGGCGCAGTGCATCTTAAGGACGGAGCTTCTCAGCTTAAGGATGGCGCTACTCAGCTTCAGGACGGCACAGGCAAGCTCTACGATGGAACTAAGGATCTTAAGTCCGGAGCAGATGAGCTTAATAGCGGAGCCGGTAAGCTTGATAACGGTGCACTTGATCTGATGAATGGTGCTAAGGACCTTAACGACGGCGCTGGTAAGTTAAGTGATGGTATCATTGAACTCGATAATGGTGTTGCCACGTTACTTGATGGTGTTTGCAAGCTTGATAAGGAAGGTATCAAGAAGCTTTACGAAGCATTTGATGGTGACCTTACAGACTTTTCTGACAAGATGACAGCTATTCAGGAAGCAGGAAGCAGCTACACGACCTTTGGTGGAGCTGATGCTGATGAGAAGAGCAGCGTTAAGTTCATCATTAAGACAGAGGGCGTAAAGGCAGCAGATGTATAAAACATGACCTGTTTGGGTTATGCATGATTTGCTCGCGTTTCCTCGATGTGTTGAAAATTGATTTCATTTTTCTCGAAAGGCCGTTGAACTTAGGTTTCATTTTCACAGTTATTTCACAATTTTTTGTGCATTTTTACATTGCTAATGATTTGTGAATCAAGTACTATGTATGACGTTAGCTATGTTGTTTATGTGTAAATAATTAAGAGGAAATGCCATGGGTGAATACAAAAAGGCCTTTGATAGAATTATGGACCAATTATATAATCATCCGGAAGAGATGAGAGCAAGACTTCTTGCTAAATACGAATATCCTTACGGAAAAAATGAAGGAAAGCCTCAGACAGCAATTGAACTGCTTCGCAGTATGAGGTAAAAGATAAACATTAAAAGAAAAGGAAAGCAACGCAAAAATGTGATGCTTTCCTTTTCTTTTTTTCGCACTTTTAGTCAAGTTCATCCAAAAATAACCCCCCGGGGAGCTTACATCCTTTTTTGTACAATGATACAATTCTAACCTGGTATGAAAAGGATAGGTTGGATGAATAAAAGTAAGTCTGGAAAAATAATGATCATATGCGGAATGATAATATGTACTTTGATATTATCGTTTATTTGCTTTCTTGTAGGTTCTTCCCATATGACAATAGAAGAATGCATAAAAGCGTTAATGCATGAGAGCTCTGCATCTAACGACAGGATCATATGGAATATCAGGATTCCAAGGATTCTGGCAGCGCTTATAGCCGGAGCAGGGCTTGCTATTTCAGGTCTCATCATGCAGACTACGCTCAATAACCCCCTGGCCTCACCTTCGGTTCTTGGGGTATCTAATGCTGCAGTTTTCGGAGCAAACTTGTCAATCATAGCTTTTGCGGGAGGATTTCTTTCTACCGGGCACAATGTATCTAATTACGTAGTAAGCGCCAATCCCTATTCCACTTCATTTATGGCATTTGTTTTTTCTCTTTTTTCAATATTACTGATTTTGGGTTTGTGCAGAGTCAGGGCCTTTTCCCCGGGCGTGGTAGTGCTTGCGGGAGTTGCTGTCGGTTCTATATGGACAGCGGCTACGACAATCCTGCAGTTCTATGCTACAGATGTGGGGCTGTCGGCTGCAGTTATCTGGAATTTCGGTGATCTTGGAAGAGCAACTTATAAGACTGACCTGATAATGTTTGTTGTGGTTTTATTGGGATATTTGGTATTTACTGTTTTTTCGTGGCAGTATAATGCTCTTTTTAGCGGCGATGAGACTGCAAAGAGCATGGGTATAAACGTCGAATTACTTCGATTTGTGTCTATGCTATTAGCTTCCATGATCACCGCAGTATGTGTATCTTTTCTCGGAATTATAGGATTTGTGGGAATAATTTGTCCTCATGTTATGAAAAAAATCTTAGGACAGGATCACAGATTTACTCTGCCGGCTTCTGCACTTTGCGGGAGCATACTTCTTACCTTTGCTGACACAGTATCAAGAAGTATGGGGAATGGATCAGCTTTACCGGTAGGAGCTATAACATCACTGCTGGGGGCACCGTTTTTTATTGCCATTATCTTTTCAAAGGGGGAACATCGGGTATGATCGAAGCTGATAAGCTGGTGTTTTCTTATGGTAAAAGACAGGCGCCGGTATTAAAAAATGTAAGTTTTAAGCTGGATAACGGTGAGATAGCAATACTGCTTGGAAAAAATGGAGCGGGAAAGACAACTCTTTTTAAGACGCTTCTTGGAATCTATAAGCTTCAAAGCGGGAAGATTCTTTTTGACGGCGAGGATATTACAAGGTTAAGTATTACGGAGAGAGCAAAGAGAATTGCATACGTTCCGCAGCACATACATTTCGGCGAACTTTCTGTTTATGAGGCAATTCTGACCGGAAGAATAGCTCATTTTGGCTTCAGGGTTAATAAACAGGACATGGAAATCGTTGATTCAATAATTGATGAAATGAAGCTAAATGACTATGCTCACAGAAATGCCGAAAAACTGTCCGGCGGAGAAAAGCAGAAGGTGGCCATAGCAAGGGCTCTTGCTCAGAATCCTCAGATGCTGGTGCTGGATGAACCCACAGGAAATCTGGATGTTTTTAACGAAGACCTCATTATAGAAGAGGTAAAAAAGGTAGTAAGAAATAAAAATATAGCGGTTCTTAGTTCAATGCATGACCTTAATCAGGCATTGTACATGGGAGATAAATTTCTTTTCCTGAATAACGGTGAAATACAGTATTCGGGAGATGAGCAGATTATAACTACAGAAGTTATAAAAGAGGTTTACGGTATCAATTCGAAAATAATCGAATTAGATGATAAAAAAGTTATTTTAGGAGGAAAATATTATGAAAAATAAGAAATTGACGGCTCTTTTAACTGCGTCAGTAATGATGCTGGGAGTTTGGGGCTGTGGTGCCCAGAGTGAGAGTCAGAGTGCTCAGGTTCAGGAGTCAGCTGAGGTTACTGCAGAAGTAACCGTTGAAGAGACAGCAAGTGATGCTGCAGCAGAAGCTTCATCAGAGGAAAAAGTAGAAGAAACAGTTCAGGAAGGACCACTTACTGTTACTGATATGATAGGAAGAGAAGTGGAGGTTGTTCCGGGAAGCTATCAGAGAGTAGTCTGCATCGGTGCAGGCGCACTTAGATTATACTCTTATGTTGGCGATGTAAGCCTTCTTTGCGGTGTTGAGGATATCGACAATTCCACATTGGAAGAAAGACCTAAGATGTTTGATTCAGTAGCAAGACCTTATGTTCTCGCATATGCTGATACATTCAATACACTGGATTCTTGCGGTGTTGGTGGACCTAATGCTCAGGCAGCTGAGGCTGAGAAGATCCTTTCCTGTAACCCTGATATTGTTATTTCAGAATATGAGGATGAGGCCAAGGAAGATGCGCTCCAGGAGCAGCTTGGAGTTCCTGTTATTACTTTGAAGACAGGTCCTAAGGGTGTTTTTGATGATGCTTTCGACGGAACAATGACTCTTCTTGGAACAATCTTTGGTACACAGGAAAAGGCTGAGAAGATTATTGCTTATGTTGATGAGCAGGAAAAAGAGATTTCAGACAGAACAAAGGATATTGCTGATGATGACAAGCCTTCAGTTTATGTATGCGGCCTTGGAAACTGGGGAACAACCAATCATCTCATGACAGCCCAGAATTACGTTCTTTTTAACATTGCTAATGTAAAAAATGCAGTTACAGACCTTGAGAAGGATGGCATACAGGAAATTGAGGAAGAGAAATTTGTTGCTCTTGGTGATGATATCGATATTATGATCATGGATGCAGCTGCAGTTAAGAATATCAAGCCTCTTTTCCAGGAAGACAAGACAATGTTTGATTCATGCAAGGCATGGAATGACGGCGAGGTTTATCTTGAGATGGCATATAATGCATATTACACCAACTACGAGATAGCTCTTGCAAATACATGGTTTATCGCAAAATCTGTTTATCCTGATGCATTTGAAGATGTTGATATGACAGAAAAGACCAATGAGATCATGCAGGTATTCTATGGAAAGGATCTTGCAGATCAGATATTTGCCTGCCCATCAAGCTTTGGCGGATATCAGAAGATTGACACTGCTTCATTTTTTGAGTGATAGGGGATTATTATGATACTTCAGGAAGATGTAATTGCGTTTTTTGATGCCCATGCAGGTAACTGGGACGCTGAAATGGTTAAAAGCGACGAAAAGATTAATCTAATATTGGATAATGCAGATGTCGGCGAAGGAAAAAAGATTCTTGATGTGGCCTGCGGCACCGGAGTACTTATCCCATATTATCTTGAAAGAAATGTTGGGTCTGTACTGGGAGCAGATATATCTCCGAAGATGATCGAGATTGCTGAAAGCAAATTTGACAACGATAATGTATCTTTTATCGTTGGTGATGTAGAAAAGATTGATATAGACAGGGATTTTGATTCGATCGTTGTGTATAATGCTTTTCCACACTTTCAGGACGGCGAGAGGTTGATAAAGAGCCTCTGTGAGCATCTTAAGCCTGGCGGAAAGCTGACTATAGCCCACGGAATGTGCAGGGAAAGAATTGATGCCCATCACTGTGGCCCGGCAAAAAAGGTTTCAAATGGACTAATGGAAGCCAAAGACCTTGCTGATATTTTCACCAGGTATCTGGATGTTACCGTGTGCCTCTCCAACTCCGAAATGTATCAGGTAGTGGGACAGAAGGAATGAGGCAGTGTATAAAGGGACGCTTAAATCGTTTGCAAAACGATTTAGGCGTCCCTTTTGAAGTGCGCCTAGCGGCGCACGTTGATTTGTTTACGCTGTTGCCTCATCAAGTGTGAAGACTTAATAATAAGAATCAGGGCATATATTTCGTTTTTATCTTGAAAATGAAATGTATGTCCTTTTTTTACCCTTGTTAACTTAATAGTTAATTGGTATAATTTAGGAAAACGTTTTCTTTAATAACAAAAGGAGGAAAAAGAAATGAAAAAGGGGGCTGTACGGGGATTTACAGCATTTTTTGCAGCGCTCATTTTGATGCTTGAATTGTTTTTGGGCGGAATTAGTGCATCAATTACAGTAAGAGCAGATGAAGGAGTTACATTAAAGCTTCACTATCACAGAGAAGACGGTGCATACGATGGCTGGGATGTGTGGCTGTGGCCTGAAGGTGGCGAAGGGGATGGTTATCCCTTTGAGGATGAGAACGGAGAAATGGTTGCCACCATGCAGGTGAAATCAGGAACTACAAAGGTTGGATTCATTGTACGAACTGCAGACTGGACCAAGGACGTGGATATGGATCAGTTCATTGATATTTCTGAAGTTGTTTCGGGAACTGTTCACGCCTATGTGGAATCCGGTGTAGAGGGCGTAGTAAAAGAGTATGGGGATGACGTTATGACAGGAACAAAGCTTAAAACAGTTGTTTATGATGGAGCAAATACGGTAACTGCAGAGTTTACAGGAAAGCTTGATGATGCACTGATGAATTCTTTCACATTAAAAGGAAGACTTGGTGAGGTTTTGATCACGGACGTGTCACTTAAGGAAAAAGCATCTGATAGTCAGTATTTTTATGACCTTACTATAGGGGAGGAGCTTGATATAAATCGCAGCTACAGACTTGAGTTTGATGGACAGGCCTATCAGATCAATATGCCAATTGTTTATTCAACAAAGGAGTTTGAAGATAAGTACACATATGAAGGCAATGATCTTGGCGCTTCATATAATAAAGAAAAGACAACTTTCCGTTTGTGGGCACCTACTGCCGAGGAAGCATATGTAAATCTTTATGAATCAGGTAAGGCCTGGGAAAAAGACCTTATAAAGCAGCTTCCTATGACTGCAGATGTAAATGGAACCTGGACCGCTACTGAGGAAGGAGACCTTGCCGGAACATATTACACTTACACTGTTATTCTGGATGGCCTAAATGTGGAAGCCTGCGATCCATATGCCAGAACAACAGGTGTGAATGGCAAAAGAGCTATGGTAATTGACCTTGCATCAACTAACCCGGAAGGCTGGGATAGTGATACTAATCCCCATGCCGGCGAGAAGATCAACGACGCAGTAATCTACGAGCTTCATGTTCGTGACTTCTCAGTTGATGAAGCCGGAAATATCGATGACAAGGGCAAGTTTACAGCCTTTTGCCAGACAGGAACCAAGACCGTGGCCGGAAACGCTACAGGTATAGATTATATCAGTAACCTTGGCGTTACTCATGTTCATCTTTTACCAATTTATGATTTTGGTTCTGTTGATGAGAATGTGCCTTCTACAGAGCAGTTCAACTGGGGCTATGATCCTGTTAATTACAATGTTCCGGAGGGCTCTTATTCCACAGATCCTTATGATGGAAATGTGAGGGTAAAAGAGGCTAAGCAGATGGTTAAGGCCTTCCATGACAACGGGCTTTCAGTGGTTATGGATGTGGTTTATAACCATGTTTACAGCGGAAAAGACTTTTGTATAAACCGTCTTGTACCGGGATATTTTTCCAGAATAAACGCAGATGGCAGCTATTCAAACGGCTCCGGCTGCGGCAATGATACAGCATCTGAGCGCTCAATGGTCAGAAAGTATATTGTGGATTCTGTTTGCTATTGGGCTGATGAATATCACATTGATGGTTTCAGATTTGATCTTGTTGGCCTTTTGGATGTAGATACAGTAAATGAGATAGTAAGTAAAGTTCATGAGACTCACCCTGATGTTATTTTCTACGGTGAAGGCTGGAGCATGAACACTGATGTTACCAAAGAAAATGTGGTAATGGCAACTCAGCAGTCATCAGAGAAAACACCTGAATTTGCTTACTTTAACGACAACATGCGCGATGGACTTAAAGGCAGCGTGTTCAACACATCTGAGACCGGCTGGGCATCAGGCTCTAGAAATAAAGAAAGCCAGATGACAAATTCCTTTATGGCCAAAGAGACCTGGAGTAAGAACCCATCCCAGATAGTACAGTATGCTTCCTGCCATGACAACAATACTCTTTTGGACAGAATAGCAACTGCAAGAACTGACCTTGATAGAGATGCATGGATTAAGATGAGTAATCTTTCTGCAGCGTTCTACCTTACCTCTGAAGGAGTTCCATTCATGCAGGCCGGAGAAGAAATCCTTCGCACCAAGGTAAAAGAGGATGGCAGCTATGATTCTAACAGCTATAGCTCCGGCGATGCTGTAAATATGCTAAAGTGGGAAACACTTGATGAGCCCAAATATCAGGAAAACCTTGAATACTATAAGGGTCTTATCGCGTTCAGAAAAGAGCATGGACTTTTAAGGCTCTCTGATACAGCCGAGGTAGAGGCAAGAGTCAGTGCTGTTGAAGGCCTTGATAAGAATGTTGTGGCATTTACTATGGATAACAATGATCATAAGGTAGAGAGTGAAGCTGCGGATGAAATATTCCTTGCCTTTAACCCTAATGACAGCGCCACTACCATTTCTCTTCCGGAAGGAAACTGGAGCGTATGTGTAAAGGGAACTAAAGCCGGAACACAGGCTATTGAAGAGGTTTCAGGAAGCATTTCTGTAGAACCGATTTCAAGCGTTGTGCTTGTAAAGGGTGATGTTTTGGCAGAAACACAAAAGGATAATGAAGCTGATACTAAGGCTGCTACAACTACAGAGTCTGGCTCTGATGCAGGAACTACATCAAAGAGTGGTGTCAGTGCCGGAGTGATAGCCGGTATCGTAGCGGGTATTGTAGCACTCGCCGGTATAATCGCAGCAGTATTTAGTAAGAAGTCTCGCAAATAAAAGCCAAGGAAGCCACGGGGGACGGTTCTTTTTGGCTGGTTTTTAGATTCAAAAACCAGCCAAAGAGAACCGTCCCTCGTGGCTTTTAGCTTTGATTTATGCTACACTTTACCTTATTATCTATGCATTAGCATTGTTGGGGAGTAGGTATAAATGAAACTGATTTTCAGATACATGGGGAAATACAAATTCGCAATTCTTCTTGCAATATTCATCAAGCTCATAGGAACTATGACCGAGCTTACACTTCCATACATTTTAGAATATATGATTGACTATGTGGTACCTTCCAAGGATCTTTTGAGGGTTCTTTTATGGGGATTTCTGATGTTTGTGGCATCTGTCTGCTGCAGGGAATTAAATGTCCTTGCCAATAAAAGAGCGATAAATAATGCCCATAAAGTCAGCTTTGACGTGAGACAGGATCTGTTCAAGGTTACTGCAAATTTATCAGGAGACAGCTTTGACGAATATGGCCTTCCTAGCCTTATCAGCCGAATGACCTCTGATAGTTACAATGTACAGTCCTGTGTTCAACAGCTGCAGTCTCTTTGTGTCAGGGCACCTATGATGCTCTTCGGCGGTGTGGTCATGACACTTTTTATGGACTGGCATCTGGCCATGATACTGATCATAATGCTTCCCTTTCTTATAATGGTTGTGTTTATCGTATCCTCAAAGGGTATTCCCATGTACACGATAGTTCAGAAAAAGCTTGATGCAGTTGTTCGCATCATGCGTGAAAATATTACAGGCATAAGAGTTGTGAAGGCTCTTAGTAAGGCGGATTACGAGAGAAAACGTTTTGGCATAGCCAATGAAGAAATGACCAGAAGCGATATCAAGGCAGGATCTATCATGGCTCTGCCGGGGCCATTCATGCAGATGTGTCTGAATGTTGGCCTTACTCTTGTTGTTATTTATGGTGCCAAAAGAGTTAATGATGGCAGTATGCAGCCCGGTATCATTCTGGCGTTTTTGACGTATTTTAATATGATAACCATGGGCGTAATGGGACTTAACAGAATCTTCATGAGCTTGTCCAAAGCAAGTGCCAGTGCTGACAGAATTGATCAGGTAATCAGTAAGGGTGAAGAGTGGAGGATTATACCTGACAGCGGCAGCAAAGAAGCGGATCCGGATAACTATATTACTTTTTCAGACGTAAGCTTTTCTTATGGAAAAGATAGCAAGGTGGATAGCAAATTTGTCGGAGGAAAAAGAGAAAAAGCTCTGGATAATATAAGTTTTTCGCTGAAAAAAGGAGAGAGCCTCGGAATCATAGGGCCTACAGGCTGCGGAAAAACTACAATAATCAATCTTTTGCTCAGATTTTATGATGCTGATGACGGCAGGATAACAATTGATGGCAGAGATGTAAGATCTTTTGAAAAGGATGAGCTTAGGAAAAAGTTCGGTGTTGTTTTCCAGAATGACATGGTCTTCAAGGATTCACTTAGGAATAACATTGATTTCGGAAGAGGGAAATCTGATGAAGAGCTGATCGCTGCTGCAAAGGATGCCATGGCCTATGAATATATTGAAGGTCTTGATAATAAAATGGAGTATCAGGCGGACATTAAAGGTGCGAATCTGTCAGGAGGGCAGAAACAAAGGCTTTTGGTTTCAAGAGCTTTAGCCGGAAAGCCTGATATTCTGGTATTGGACGACAGCTCAAGTGCGTTGGATTACAAGCCTGATTCAGATATGAGAAGAGCTATAAAAGAGCATCACAAGGGCAGTACGCTGATACTTATAGCTCAGAGAGTCAGCAGTGTCATGAATATGGATAAGATTCTGGTAATGGATAATGGTAAGTGCATTGGGATAGGAAATCATCAGGAGCTTATGGAGAACTGCGCTGCTTACCGTGAAACCTACGAGATGCAGACTAGCTAAATGGAGGACGGATTATGCCGGGACCCGGGGATAGAGGCGGAGTAAAACAAAAACCAAAGGATGCCAGAAAAACGCTTAGAAGGCTTCTTAAATATATGATGGAATATGCTTGGATATTCTTTCTTCTTTTAATATGTGCTTTTACCAGCAACATTGGTAATCTGCTTGGACCGGATTTTGCTGGAAAGGCCATTACAGCGGCAAGTGCAGGAAAGGGCAAGGTTGATATGGACCTGGTGGTGCACTATGGCCTTTTGATGCTTTTGGTTTATGTGGGAAGTAATATATTATCTTTCCTTGTGAATATAGGAATGATGCATGTTGGAAGATATGTTGCAAGAAATATGAGACGTGATGTTTTTGATAAGCTGCAAAAGCTTCCGGTTGGATATTTTGACAAGCACCTGGCCGGAGATATCATCAGCCGCGTTTCCTATGATATTGATGTGGTAACAACAAGTTTGTCATCGGATATTGTGCAGATTCTTACCAGTGTCGTTACCGTTGTAGGAAGCTTTATTATGATGTGCATGATCTCACTTCCGCTGGTTTTATGTATGGCATTTACGATTCCTATTTCAGTTCTTTTTACAAGACATATGAGTAAGAAGACAAGGCCGCTATACCGTGTAAGGAGCCTTGCCTATGGCGAGATGAACGGCTTTGCGGAGGAAATGTTTACAGGACAAAAGACAATACTTGCCTATGCTCATGAAGATTATGTGTGTAAACGTTTTGAGGAGATAAATCTAAATGCAGCCAGAGCTTACAAGGATGCAGATGGACTTGGTATGACCATGGGACCTACTATCGGAATGATTAGCAATATCGGTCTTTCTGCCATCGGACTAGGCGGAGCGCTTCTTTATATGAATAATATTGTTGGACTGGGCCAGATTTCAAGCTTCATTCTTTATAGCCGTAAGTTCAGTGGTCCTATCAATGAGATTTCTAATATTATAAATGAGATTTTTAGTGCCCTGGCAGCTGCAGAACGTGTATTTCAGCTTCTTGATGAGATAGAGGAGGTAAAAGATATAGAAGGGGCTGCACTTTTAAGTGATGTCCAGGGTAAGGTTGAAGTCCACGATGTGGAGTTTGGATACCTTAAGAAAAAAACTATCCTCCATGATTTTAATATGGAATCCCATCCCGGTGAGACGGTGGCAATCGTGGGACATACGGGAGCCGGAAAGACCACAATCATCAACCTTCTAATGAGGTTTTATGATCCCTGGAAGGGTGAAATATGTGTGGACGGGCAGGAGAACAGGAAATATACTATGGAGAGCCTTCGAAAGAGTTATTCCATGGTGCTTCAGGATACATGGGTATTTAACGGCACGATTTTTGACAATATTGCTTATGGAAAAGAAAATGCCACACTTGAAGAAGTTATGGAAGCGGCCAAGGCTGCACATATCCACAACTATATTATGCGACTGCCGCAGGGCTATAACACAGTTATAAGTGAGGATGGCGGTAATATCAGTAAGGGACAGAAGCAGCTTATCACAATAGCCAGAGCGATGCTGTATGATACCAGTATGCTGATATTGGATGAAGCTACCAGTAATGTGGATACAGCTACAGAACGTAAGGTTCAGAAGGCCATGAGAACTCTTATGGCAGGAAAGACTTGCTTTATCATCGCTCACAGGCTTTCAACAATTAGAAATGCAGACAACATTCTTGTGATGGATAAGGGCGATGTGATAGAACAGGGAAATCACGACTTCCTGATGCAGAATAAAGGGGCATACTACAGACTGTATCAGAGTCAGTTTGATTGACACTCCCATCAGCTAAAGCTAATGGGATTCTTGCTTCAAGGACCACGGTTATTGTCATATCTATCCGGAGATAGCAGTTTTCTCGTCGGTCTCCACAAGCGTAAGGCTATTGCCTAGTTCGGGTGTGTCCCACCCTACTACAAGTATATTTAAGGTTTAGGCCACTTGCTCAGCAAGTAGGCT
>JAEEGL014174526.1_pt1 | contig 20424 bp, 15 predicted proteins | sample 9134231 | NCBI WGS metagenome assembly JAEEGL01 (sample SAMN16246548, study PRJNA631951) | gut metagenome | biome: gut microbiome; feature: rumen; material: fiber-attached | host: Bos | place: Iran: Karaj | collected 2018-10 | reverse complement strand
TTTTCTGGGCCATCGGGCGGCAGCCGCTGACATTCAAATATTGCATCGATACCCTGTTTGGCGTGGCGATTCACATGAGCGATGACTTTGCCCCGACATTCCTGGCTCTGTTCCTGTTGATACCCTTTATCAATATCTTGATTGACGCACTTGACAAGAAGAATCACCTGAGGCTATTGCTGGCCTTACTGTTCATTTTCTCTGTCACGAGTTCATTTTTCAATAACCAGTCCCCGAACCAGATTGGATGGTATGTCACCGTCTATCTCATCGGCGCTTATCTGAGGAAATATCCGCCAACGCTGCTCTCCGACGTGAAAAAGTCCACATGGCTGGCCGTGGTCTCTTTGTCACTATGTGCCGCGTCAATACTGTTTTTCGTGTACTCCAAGCACAGGTTGGCCTTCTCCAATTATTTTCTCGTGGCCGATTCCAATAAGATATTGGCGATTCTCACCGCCGTCTCGTTGTTCTGCATGTTCAAGAGCATCAACATGGGGCAGATTAAGTGGGTCAACCAGATAGCGACCGCCACCTTCGGCATTTTCCTGATCCACGACCAGCCCAACGTCCGCGAGTGGCTCTGGAACGACGTCTTCTGCGCCAAGGACTACTTCACCAGCGACTGGTTATGGCTCCACGCCATCTGTGCCATGCTAGTGGTCTACGTGGCGTGCGCCATCATCGACATCCTCAGGCAGAGACTATTAGAAAAACCCTTCTTCACCTGGCTCGACAATAAATTCCCCCGCCTGAATCAATAACCCACCCAGCAATCGCAGTCTCCCTCGTCGCCATCAAGCACAGTCGTCGCCATCTAGCACTGTCGCCCTCAGTGTCAATGTGGGCAGCGACTATGTCGCTGTATATCATCCGAGCATCCCTCGCCCTCAATGCCTCGAGCCCCGCCGCCCCACCGCCCGCTGTGTTAGTGTGGGCAGCGACTCCGTCGCTGTATCTCCGTCGAGCCATTCCCGAGGAGCAAAGACGTACCAACTCAAGGTAACGAGAATAATAATCAATAATAAACAATGAATAACAAACTTTTCGTATCTTTGCAGTGTTTAAAACTGATATGCTTTTATATTTTTTTATACTTTAACGGTATTATTTATATTGAACTATAATCGTTTGACTAATCATAAAAAAGAATGAATACAACAGAACAAAGACAAACTATCCAGATTATAAGTCGTGGTATTCTTAAAGATATTATATCCTTTTGTGAGAAACATGATATAGAATATTTCATGATGTATGGTTCGCTGATAGGTGCTGTGCGTCATCATGGGGTGATACCATGGGATGATGATATTGACATAGCTATGACTCGAGATAACTATTATCGTTTTTATGAGTGCATAAAAACTGATGATGATTTTAATCGCAAATATAATTTGTGGGTAAATGGATCTGGTTCAGTAAAATATGTATCTGTGCTAAAAATTGGAAAATTGGGCACTAAATACTGTCTTAAAATTGGCGAAGATTTAAAGATCAATAAATTTATAACAGTTGATATCTTTTGTGTTGATTACATCAAGGATAGTTATATATCAAATATATCTTGGAAGAACAAAGTCAGAGTCTTTCTATCTACATCAAAATTGAATTGGGACGAAAAACGTTTCATGATGCGTGTGTTTCGAAATGGAAATAGTAAATACAAATATTTGAAAATTATCGTGTTATATTTAATGCATATTTTACGGTTGATTTGCACCGAAAAAGGCATTGAGCATTTAATTTATAAAATGACTGTAGATGTAACAAGAACAAGCAATCGTATGGGGATTGTTGAGGGTGGGCTCCGTCCTGTTATTTGGAGTTCAGGATTTTCGCTAATAAAAGTTGTATTTGATGATCTTCAGGTGCTAATTCCTGATAATTATCATGAAATTTTGACAAAAGCATACGGCGATTATATGACGCCGCCGTCAGAAGAAAGAAGGTATGGCTTAGATAGGCGTGATACAATATTGGAAGTCAATGGTGTAGTTTATTGATGTTTTCATTTTTTAAGAAAGCAGTTTCAGTGATATTGGTATTGAAATAGAATATTTTGTATTTTTTAATCAAAGGTGTGCTCTAAAAACTTAATCTCTTTTATAAGGAATTGATATTCATTGACTTGCGTGCTGTTTTTAGGCGTGGCGATTTGAATTTAAAAAGATTCTAAGAATCAAAGGATTAAGAAAAAACATATTGTTTTTTGCTTAAGTATCAAATATACTCCTGAAGAGGCGGTCACATTTTTAAGCCCGCTTTTTAGCCATTTTGTGGGCTAAATATTGCACACTTCACTAAAAATACCTACTTTTGCCATTTAATGTGGCGGTGTCGGCGTTCAATAAAAAACCTAGAGCACCATTATGCCACACCAAATACAACAGGTAACCCGCTGACAATGACTACTGCGATAGTGTCCCAGCCTTACCCGCACCCCCGGTCCACCGCAGCCCCCAGCCCCGGTGACCCCTTTTTGCTTTCTTATGTGCGCCATTATTTTGAGCTCATATAGCCATGGCACAGGACGCAACCAGTAACAACATTCGCATTGCGAAGAACACAATCATTCTCTACATCAGAATGATTTTTTTGACGATTGTGAGCTTATATACAAGCCGTGTTGTGCTTATGGTATTGGGCGTGAGCGATTACGGCATCTATAATGCTGTGGGTGGGCTTGTCACAATGTTTTCGGTGCTTTCAACTTCTTTGGCGAATGCTGTCAGTCGATTCTTAACATTTGAGCTAGGAAAAGGTGACATAGAAAAGTTGAAGAGAGTTTTTGCTACTTCTGTCAATGTCCAGATATTACTGGCGGTTTCGGTCTCTGTTATTGCATTAATTGCTGGTGGATGGTTCTTGAATTTCAAAATGAACATCCCTGCTGGAAGAATGGGTGCAGCAAACTGTGTTCTTGTATGTAGTATCTTGTTATTTGCAATCAGCATCTTGAGCGTGCCTTATAGTGCTTCGATTATCTCTCATGAGAAAATGACGGCTTTTGCATACATCACTATTATTGAAGCTGCTCTCAAATTAGCTGTTGCGTTCGCGATCAGTCGGGTACCATATGATTCGTTAAAGGCTTATGCATTTTTGTTATTAGTCGTTGCATTGTTGATTCGTGTAACTTATGGTGTATATTGCAAACGTCAATTTGAAGAATGTACATATCATTTCTGTCTAGATCGATCTTTGCTTAAAGAAATGACGGGTTTTGCGGGTTGGAATTTCTTGGGAAATGCTGCATGGATGTTCAATACCCAAGGTGTTAGCTTGTTGATTAATCTTTTCTTTGGTGTAACGCTTAATGCTGCTAGAGGTATCGCGGCTCAAGTTGAGATGGCAATGATGCAGTTTGTGAATAGCTTCATGTTAGCCCTAAATCCACAAATCACAAAGTTGTATGCCGTTGGAGACCTGAAAAATATGCATCAATTGGTATGCCGCGGGGCAAGATTTTCTTTTTTTATAGTTATACTGTTCGCTATACCAATATGTCTTGAAACAGAAAGGATTCTCTCTATTTGGCTTCATGTGGTTCCAGAGTATGCTGTGATTTTTGTTAGATTGACGTTTCTTTCGATTTTGAGCACTGTTCTGGGTAATACATTAGTAACTGCTCAATTGGCAACCGGTAACATCAAGAGATACCAAATCATTATTACTTTATGGGGTGTTTGGGTCTTTCCTCTGACTTGGTTTGCATTCAAAATGGGCGGTTCAGCCATATGGGCTTACATCATATATGTGTTCATTTATTTCGTTATGGTTTTCATTAGAATATATCTTGTAAAGGATTTGATAAAAATGTCTTGGAAACTGTATGTAAATGATGTTGTAATTCGTTGCATAGTTGTAAGTCTTATCGCAGGAATCGCTCCTGCAATGGCTTATTTTATACTCCCTAATAGTCTGGGTAGATTTGTTCTAGTTTGCATTATCAGCTTATGCTCAAGTATTCCTATTATCTGTTTTCTGGGTATGAGCAAAGCTGAAAGAACTGCAGCAAAGCAATTTGTGATGAGCAAATTCAAACATAATTAAAAAATGTCTCTACTATAATTGATAGTTCAAAGAGCTTGCTGTTGCATAGTTCTCACCCAAGTTGGGAACACCCACTAGTAATAATTGTTTAACTGAGTTGAACCACGTCTGATGGAAAAGAAATATTATACAGCAGAACGCAATGTCCAGATTGTGATCGCTTTGCTTAAAGCGAATGGCATTAAAAGGGTCATCGCCTCCCCAGGAACGACAAACATGACTTTTGTGGGAAGCATTCAGAATGACCCATTTTTTGAGATATTCTCGTCTGTTGATGAGCGCTCGGCTGCATATCTAGCTTGTGGTATGGCGGCTGAGACAGGCGAGCCTGTGGTGTTAAGTTGCACAGGGGCAACGGCATCACGCAATTATATGTCAGGGTTAACCGAAGCTTATTACCGTAAACTGCCGGTACTTGCCATCACTTCACATCGAGGGGACCAGCAAATCGGACATCTGCTTGACCAGCAGATAGACCGTCGTCAGCGACCTGCCGATATCGTTATGGAAAGCGTTGTTGTGCCAATGGTAAAAGATGCTACTGATGCAAAGTACTGCACAATAGAGGCCAATAAAGCCATCCTTGCGTTGAAACTGAATGGTGGCGGTCCTGCTCATATAAACTTGTTTACCTCATATAATAGTGATTTTAGTGTGCAGACTTTGCCCGCAGTCAGGGCTATCAAGAGGCATACAGTTGATAATGAGCTTCCGGAATTGCCAAGTGATAAACGCGTAGCAATATTCATCGGCGCGCATAAGAATTTCTCTCCAAAAGAGACAGAGATAATTGACAATTTCTGTCTTGCTCATAATGCTGCCGTATTCTGCGACCATACGAGCAATTTTTACGGAAATAGCGCTGCGCACATGCAGATCGTATTTGGACAAGTAAATTATACATCTCCACTTAAATCTGTTGATTTGCTTATTCACATTGGTGAAGTGACTGGTGATGTTTATCGCATGGCACCTCAACAGGTTTGGCGCGTGAGCGAGGATGGAGCTTTAAGAGATATGTTCGGTTGTCTGACAGATGTGTTTATGATGTCAGAACGACACTTTTTTGAGCATTATACGCCTCAAGGCTATGTGCCGACAAGTGATTACCTTGATGACTGCCGAAGAGAATATGATGAATTCATTTCTAAGATACCCGAACTTCCTTTTGGTAACATCTGGATGGCTCAACAAATGCATGACCGGTTGCCAATTTCAAGCGAGTTGCATATGGGTATCTATAACAGTTTGCGCTCATGGAATTTCTTTACACTGCCTAAAGAGGTAAAGGCTCAGTGTAATGTGGGGGGATTTGGTATTGATGGAGGGGTATCAACTATGATTGGAGCATCATTAGCAAATCCAAAGCGTCTGATATTTGGCGTTTTTGGCGACCTTGCTTTCTTTTATGATATGAACGTATTGGGAAACAGGCATGTGGGTAACAATGTTCGTCTGATGCTCATCAACAATGGTTGTGGTGCGGAATTCCGTCTAAGCGTTCATCTATGTGAGAAGAACTTTGGAGAGGAGGCCGCCCCATTTATGGCCGCAGCAGGTCATTTTGGTAACAAATCACCTCATCTTATCAAACACTATGCTGAGGACTTGGGTTACGAATATCTTACCGCGTCCAGTAAAGAAGAATTCAAACAAATGATGGAACGCTTTATAACTCCTGAAGTTACCGACCGTCCCATGATTTTTGAGGTGTTTACAGACAAACAGGATGAAAGCGATGCCCTTGAAATGCTGCTTAACATGAAAAGTGATAGCGGTACGGTGATAAAGAATAATCTCCGCAAAGTAGCAGGACAAGTGTTAGGAGGAAAAGGCGTTAAAGCGTTAAAAACTATCTTGAATAAATCTTAAATCAGCAGAAAGAAAAAGCATTCTAGTGTGTTCTCGATTTATGGCCATAGTTCGTAGCCATTTTGTATCTGATAGGTGATGTTTGCGTCAACCAGCTTGTTCAAGACTGAGTCCAGTCCTATGTGTTCATATTTCAGGATAGTTAAAAGACTTCGTAACAGATAATCAAGTTGGCTTTTAATTGTAGTTTTGCTTTGTCATCAGAGTTTTTTGCAGCATAATATGTGGTGGAATATTTGTCAGTGCATAACTTGAACTATTTATAGCTTTCTAGGGTGTTGTAACAATTAATCAACAAGTGCTTCGGAATTAAGGATTTATAAAATCATGCAGATTGGTATTTTAACCCAACCATTGTCTAATAATTACGGAGGTATTTTACAGAATTGGGCGCTGCAACAGGCACTCAAGCAGATGGGGCATGTCCCAATCACAATTAATATCCCCTATCCCCATATCGATGAAAAATGTGATTTGCCTAGGTTATGCTGGCGTTTTATAAAACGTCTTAAAGGAGATAGAAGTATCATTTTCATTAATCCCGCAAGACAGCATAATTTTTTAAATACCCCATGCAAATACATGAGAGAGTTTGTGGCTGATAGTATTAATGTCATGCTACTCTCTGGTAAGGTGGATAGCTCTTTTTGTGATGAACATCCCGAAATAGAAGCATATATCGTGGGAAGTGATCAAGTGTGGCGAAAATCTTTTTCTCCCTTTTTGCCTAATTATTATCTTGATTTCACAGAGAATTTTGATGTCAAAAGAATTGCATATGGCGTTTCTTTTGGACGAAAAGAAATGGATATCAATCAGGATGAATCGCGTTTTTACTCAGAATTAGCTTCGAGGTTTGATGCAATTTCAGTAAGAGAAGAAGATGGAAAAGAAATCTGCAAAAAACAATTAAGATCAAACGCATCATTGGTTATTGACCCAACTTTATTAATTGATCCAAGTGATTACTTTGATTTAATTTCAAGAGTAGAAAGCCAAGTCAAAAGCAACAGATATGCTGCTGTGTATGTATTGGACCGAAACAAACAAAAAGAGAATGACATCAAAATGTTCTGCGATAAGAATGGCCTTATTCCTAAATATATTGGATATCCTTCATCTACAGGTTTTCAGAGCATAGAAAGTTGGTTAAGTGATATTGCTAACTCACAATACGTTATTACAGACTCATATCACGGAACTATTTTCTCTATTATTTTTAAGAAACCCTTCACCTCAATCTGCAATTCATCAAGAGGCGCATCTCGGTTTATTACTTTATTGACTGCATTGGGGCTTGAGAGTCGCTTGATAAATGAAGGGGAAAGGTTTGTTCCGCTGTCTGAAATGATTAATTATACTGAAGTGGGTGAACGGATCTCAGTTCGCAGGTCAGAATCAATAGCTTTTCTGAAAGCGTCATTGGGCGATGTGTGAATACATTCTTTCTATAATTACTCCGGTATACAATGCCCAAGCCACAATTGGGCGTTGCTGTGAATCCCTGTTTGCCCAAACACTCAAAAACATACAGTATATATTTGTTATCGACGGCTCAGTCGATGATAGTCTGATGGTTATACAAAAGACATTAGATAGGTTCCCCAATAGGAAAAAAGATGTCATTATTATTGACCGTAAAGAAAATCGTGGAGTGGCCTATTCTCGTCAGCAAGGTCTGGAAAAGGCATTAGGTGAGTTTGTGATTCATTGTGACGCTGATGATTGGGCCGAAAAAGACATGTACGAATCATTGTATAATGCTGCTCATGAAAGCAAAGCAGATATAGCATGTTGCGGTTTCTATGTTGATACACCCGATGGAAAGGAGTTAACGAGGCTTCCTGGGACAGAGTATCAGTTGGAGTTTAATATTTCCCCCATTTATGGGTCTCTATGGAACAAGATGGTTCGGAGAGAAGTCATTACTCAAAACGGCATAGGCTTTTATGAGAATATCAATTGGGGTGAAGACTTTATTGTGTCAGTTCAGTGTCAGCTTTTGGCAAATAAAATGGTCGTGGTCAATCGCCCATATTATCATTATGTGCAAAACACTTTGTCAATCACCCACAACTTAACTCATAACAAATGCATTGAGCTGATTCAATGTGGTTATAAAATGGAGCAGTTCCTCAGAGAGCATGACCTTTTAGAGGACTATGCTTTTGAACTGAACTATCTGAAATTCCAGCTGAAACAATACCTAATCATAGTTCCAGAAGTATATTCGCCTAGTGAATGGCAAAGGATTTTTCCCGAATGTCATCAGGATATCATGAAATATGAAGCGCCTCTATATTTGCGGATATCATCATGGTTAATAGCTCACCATTTCACTCCTATTGCCTCGATGATTCTGAATTTACGGAGCCTCATTAACCATTATCGAATAAAGAAGATATGAAGATTGTCATTTATCCTGAATACGATTTATGGAATTTTGCATTGCGGAGCTTGAAAGAAGAGCCCAATGTTGAATTATATCCTTTGAACAATTATTGTTCCATACCACAAATTGCTATACGCAGATACCTGCCAAGTTATAAAGCTCCTATTCCCTTCTTGATCGGCCGCCGCTTGCGCAAGCGTTTATCGTTGCTTAAGGATGATGATTCTATTATTTTGTGTGACTATTTTACTAATATTGGACTTATGGCTGCAATTTCTGGATGTGTTAAGGCAAAAATTTCACTTCACTTATGGCGATGGAATCCAATTCTTAGTGGAGCCCCCGAAATACCAAGACTTAAGGATAGCATTGAGGCATTGGGATTCACAATTCACACTTTTGACAAAAAAAATGCTGTAAAATTTCAGCTTCATTATCACAAGCAGTTTTTTCCAATAAGAGTTTATCAAGAGATTCCCACGAGCCACAACTATTGGAGTGATTTCTATTTCCTGGGCGCAGAAAAGGGTAGGGCTGATATATTACACGAAATTTCGAAAATACTCAGTGGTTACAATCTTGATTTTAAGATTGCTAAGAACCTTTCTGAGTACATCACTTATGATGAGAACATTAATAATGTAATGCATACGCGTTGCATTGTGGATATAGTACAGGCGAATCAGGGCGATTTAACGCTTCGGCCTCTTGAAGCGATGGCCTTCAGAAAAAAGCTACTGACTAATAATCAAAATATATTGGATGCAGATTTTTATGATCGAAACAATATTTTTGTTATTGGGCATGATGACTGGGCAGACATAGGGGATTTCCTTAAAAGACCATACGTAGCAATAGATGATGAAATTTTAAGGTCTTATGATGTGCTAACGTGGATTAATGACTTCGAATAGAGGATGTCGTTTTATGTCTCATCAAAGCGGAAAGATAATTTAGTGCGCTGTAGTGTCTAAAGTTCTCTAGTAGTTAGTGGGAGATTGTTGATGTGAAGAATTAGAAAAGAGGGGGCTGGCTCTGGGGTGGAGTTGGCTCTTTTTTTTGTGGAGGGGTGAGGTGGGGGATTGTGGGTGTGGTTTTTGTTTGTTAGGTGGGTGGTTGTGAGGGGGTTGTGGGTTTTGTGGGGTAAAAAATGACAAGTTTTTGGGTAAAAAATGACAAGTTGTCCTAATAGATTTGGGCGTTTTTTATAGTGTTGGGTGATGGGGTGGCTGTACCTTTGTCAGCGCAAAAAAAGAATAGAATCCTCACCTCATAGTTACCTGAAATCTTGAAGCTATTTGCCCCACTGAGGCCTTGTGATAGATGGCTGGACGTATTCCCTGGCAGGGAAGGTTCCGGCCTGATTCTTTTTTATATCAATGTGAAAAAATGTTGTCGTGTTGCGATTTTTTGGCGGTGAGTGTGGTCGCGATTAAGGGTTTTATAGTAATTTAGCACCTTAAATATAAGGCTGTCATGGCCGATAAACACTGAAAATGAGACGTATCTTATTATTATTCACTGCATTGACAATGACTAGCGGCGTGCTGATGGCTCAAAGCCAGGTGGCTGAGCAGCAGCCGGGCACCCTGTTTGCCTATCCGCTGGCCCCGGACACGTGCTCCACGCTTGAGGGCCGTTGCAACTACATCATCGCCCACTTCTGGGACAATTTTGACATCAGCAAGCCGATCGCTGACGATCAGGCTTTTGAGCGGACTTTCCGCGACTTTGTGGACTTCTTCCGTTATGCCCACCGCAATGTGGTGCTGAGCGCGGCGCGGGACCTGGTCAATAAGGCTCAATCCAACACGGCTAACCTGCAGAAACTGGGCGAGGTAGCCGAGCGTGCGCTCTATGGGACCGAGGCTGAGTACTGGAGCGATGAGGTGTATGTGGCCTTTGCCAAGCCGCTGGCGGCATCCAAGCAATTGCCTCGCGCCGTGCGTGACCACTACGCCCAACAGCTTGCCCGCATCAACGCGGTTCAGGTGGGCGCTGTGCTCGACTTTGACTATACGGGTATCGACGGCCAGAAGCACCGCCTGAGCGAGTTGCCTGCCGCCAAATCCTATATCCTATTGTTCATCAATGATGACACAGACAGCATGATCGGCCGTCTGCGCCTGAGCACTGATGTGGCGCTCAACGCGTTGCTCGCGTCGGGCGAAGTGACGCTCGTGTGCTTGAGCATGAACAAGTACAGCGCCGACTGGGCAAGCGCGGCCGCCGGCTATGCTGACAACTGGACGCTGGGCTGTAGTGATGAACTGGCCCGCAACCTGGACCTGCGCGCCTTTCCGTGCTGCTACATCCTTGACGAGAATCGCACGATAGCCAACAAGGCTTTGTCGGTCGAGAGCTTGATGTCGGCCGTGAATCCTGTTTTTTAGGCTTTAGGCTTTAGGTGTTAGGCTTTAGGTGATTAGCTTGATGTGCTTAAAGTGATTATTTAAGAGTTTGATACAAACGAAATTAATATATAGAGCAGTATGACCGGATTTTTCAAGAATTTGTTCCTTTATAGTGCAGGTCACACCTACAGCAACTTGTCGCGTCTGTTCCTGCGCCTGTTCACGGGTATCATGTTCCTGCAGTTATGCATTCGCCAGATGCTGAACTTTGATGCCATCGTGCCCACCTTTGACGGTTTTCTGGGTCTGTCGCCCGAGACGTCCATAACTGTTCTGGTCATCATCGAGTTGTTGTGTGCGGTGTGCATCATGCTGGGGTTTCTCACGCGACTTGCCGTACTGTTTCCCCTGGTGCTGATGCTGATTGCCGAGAACATTTTCATGGCTTCCCCCGCCTCGGACCCTAATCCGCTGTTCAACTTCCAGCCCGGCTATCCGTTGATGTTCATTGGCATCTTTATCTACATCCTGCTGGCCGGCCCTGGTAAAATCTCGTTGGACTACATCATTGCGGCTCATTTCACCGAGAGTGTCAACGACGAAGCCGTGCTTGACAACGCTTGATGAGATAAGAGGTAAGAGATAAAAGATAAAAGATAAGAGATAAGAGATAAGAGTTGGGCATCTGCCAACTAACAATAGAAAACTGGCAATAAAGAACGTGAGTACAGCGGTATTGATATCGGGAGGCGTTGACAGCGCCGTGGTGGTTCACCTGCTCAAGGAGCAGGGCGAGGACCTGCATCTGTTCTATATCCGCATCGGCATGGACAATGACGAAGGCGACTGCAGCGCCGAGGAGGACATCGAGATGTGCACCCTCATTGCCCATCGATACGGCTTGCCGCTCGAGGTTGTCTCGCTGCACGAGGAGTATTGGAATCATGTGATGGAATATGCCCTGCGCACCGTCAAGGCGGGCCTTACGCCCAATCCCGACATGATGTGCAACCGCATGATCAAGTTCGGCTTCTTCGAGCAGCGCTGGGGTAAGGATTTTGACCAGACCGCAACGGGCCATTACGCCACCACCGAGGTCATCGATGGCGTGAAATACCTCGCCACCGCCGTTGATCCCGTCAAGGACCAGACCGATTTCCTGGCCCAGATTACTTATGACCAGTTGAAGCACGTCATCTTCCCGATAGGTAACCTACCCAAGGAGGAGGTGCGCCGCATCGCCGAGGAGGCCCACCTGCCTAACGCTCACCGCCGTGACAGCCAGGGCATCTGCTTCCTGGGCCAGATAGACTATAACGATTTCATCCGCCGCCACTTGGGTGAGCGTCCCGGCCCCATTATCGAGCTGGAGACCGGCCGCAAGTTGGGCGAGCACCGTGGCTACTGGTTCCACACCATCGGTCAGCGCAAGGGCTTGGGCCTGAGCGGCGGACCATGGTATGTCGTGCGCAAGAACGTGCATGAGAACGTCATCTACGTCTCCAACGGCTACGGCACGTCCAAGCAATATGGCCGCACGCTGAGGCTTGACGAGATGCACTTCATCTCGGGCAACCCGTGGGAAGGCGTTGACGGTCCGGTGGACATCATGTTCAAGAACCGCCACACGCCCCACATCATGCGCGGCAAGTTTACCCACCTCGATGGTAACCAGTGGGTTATCGAGAGCGAGGAGGACGTGCAAGGCATTGCCCCGGGCCAGTTTGCCGTCATCTATGACGCAAAGGGCCACCTGTGTTACGGCAGCGGAGTGATTACTTTGTGATTCAGGATTAGTGATTAGAGATTAGTGAGTTTTTTAGGGATTAGAGAATGGATAAAGAAAACTTGATAGAGCTGAAGGTGCTGGGTATCACGCGCAGTGAGGTGCAGCCGGGGGCATACGCCCTGCTGCTGGAAAACGCCGACAGTACGCCCGACGAAGCGCGCCGCATCCCCATCGTGGTGGGCGCCGCCGAGGCCCAGTCCATCGCAGTGAGGCTGGAGCAGGTGGTGCCGTCGCGCCCGATGACTCATGACCTGTTTGTGAGCATGTTTCACGTGTACGGCATCCAGCTCGAGGGTGTGACCATCTACAGCTTCAAGGACGGCGTGTTCGCCTCGTTCCTGCACTTGAACAACGGCACGATGAGTGTTGACATCGACTCCCGCACGAGCGATGCCATCGCCATAGCCTTGCGCACCGGGGCGCCAGTCTATACCACGCCCGAGGTGATGAAGCTGACGAGTTATGAGTGGCGCCGTGACGGCAATTACAAGTCGCAGCGCACCGTTCGGCTCGAGGATCTTCCCGTCGAGAAATTGGAGCAGCGCATGCAGCACTATGTCGATAAGGAAGAATATGAAAAAGCCGCCCGAGTGCAAAAAATCATCGCCCAAAAAACTAATCCCACCCAGGGTGGTGAATAAGTGGCGCTTTTTTACTAATTTTGCCAATTAATACAATTCAAACATAAATAATATTTTAGGTTCTTATGAAAAATCTGAAGTTGAGACTTATTGTGATGAATTTCCTGGAGTTCGCCGTGTGGGGTGCCTATCTGACCTGCATGGGCAATTACCTGGGAAAAGCTGGCATGGGTGCTGAAATCGCATGGTTCTATGCCATCCAAGGCATCGTGTCGATTTTCATGCCCACCCTGATGGGCATTGTTGCCGACAAGTACATTCAGCCCCAGCGCCTGTTGGGCATCTGCCACCTGATTGCTGGTATGGCAATGATTGCCCTGGCCTACATGGGCATGACCAACCCGATGCCCGACAAGGTGACCTTCATCACGATTTACACGTTGAGTGTCGCCTTCTACATGCCCACGTTGGCCCTGTCCAACACAGTGGCATTCACCATCCTCAAGGACAACGACATGGACACCGAGAAGGACTTCCCGCCCATCCGCGTGTTCGGCACCATCGGCTTTATCGCCACGATGTGGTTTGTCAACTGTGCCGTGCTTGACGGCGGCAGCTTCGGTTTCACCCTGGGCGAGAACGCCAACAAGTTCCAGTACACCTACATGCAGTTCATGGTGTCAGGTCTGTTGAGCGTCGTGCTGTTCCTGTACTGCATGACCTTGCCCGCTTGCAGGTTGGTCAAGAAGGAATCCAAGTCATTGACCGAACAGTTGGGCCTGAGCGCATTCAAGTTGTTCAAGACCAAGAAGATGGCGATGTTCTTCATCTTCTCGGCCATGCTGGGTATGTCGCTGCAGGTGACCAACGGTTTTGCCACGCCCTATCTGACTCACTTCAAGAGCGATCCCGTGATGGCCGACACCTTCGGAGCCAATAACGCCACGATGCTTGTCTCGCTGTCCCAGATTGCCGAGGCCTTGTGCATCCTGCTGATTCCGTTCTTCCTGAAGCGCTACGGCATCAAAGTCGTGATGCTTATCGCCATGTTCGCGTGGGTATTGAGGTTCGGCTTCTTCGGCGCCGGCAATCCCGCCTTCCCTGGTGTAATCCTGATCGTGCTTTCATGTGTGGTTTATGGTGTTGCGTTTGATTTCTTCAACGTTTCGGGCGGCATCTTTGTCGATAAGGAGTGTGCCCCCGACGTGAAGGCATCGGCTCAGGGCCTGTTCATGCTGATGACCAACGGCCTCGGTGCCACCATCGGTACGCTGGCCGCCGGAGCCATCGTCAACAGCCTGTGCCACTGGACCGAGGACGGCTTCCTGGTCGGCAACACCCCGACGAGCTGGAGCACCGCATGGTACATCTTCGCCACGTTTGCCCTTGTGGTTGCCGTGTCGTTCATGTTCCTGTTCAAGTACAAGCACGTTCGCGAAGATAAGAAATGACCTCCCTGCCGTGGCTATGCCGCGGCACGGGTGACCTCTGGCAATTGAGATAAACCATGCACCGTTTCTATTGTCCTGATATAGCCGACACTTTGACGCTGGGCGAGGAGGATTCCAACCACTGCGTCGAGGTGTTGCGTATGGCCGAGGGTGATACCATCCAGGTGGTGGACGGAAACGGAACGCTATACACCTGCCGCATCACGATGGCCCATCCCAAGCGGTGTGCCATCGAGGTGCTGGACAAGGAGTACCAGCCCCCGCACTGGGGGCACCAGATTGTGCTGGGCATCGCGCCCACCAAGAATCTGGACCGCATCGAGTGGCTTGTCGAGAAATGCGTCGAGATGGGTGTGGACCGCATCATCCCCCTGCGCTGCCACAACAGCGAGCGCACGGTGCTGAAAACCGAGCGGCTGAGAAAAATCATGGTCTCGGCCATGAAGCAATCTCTCAAGGCGACCTTGCCCCGGCTGGACGAGATGACGCCACTGGAGCAGGTGCTGGCCGAACCGTTTGACGGCACACGCTGCATCGCCTATTGTGACGAGATGCTGCCACGCGAAGAGCGGCACACCATCCCCAGCGTTTACAAGCCTGGGAGTGACGTGATGGTGCTCATCGGCCCTGAGGGTGACTTCAGCCCCGAGGAGGTGCAGGCAGCCCGTGAAGCGGGTTTCCTGCCGGTGACCTTGGGCGAGAGCCGTCTGCGCACCGAGACGGCCGGCATGATGGCTGTGGCGGGTATCCACACTCTGCGTGCAAAGTGTGGAGTTTAGGGTTTAGAGTTTAGAGAGCAATTAATTTAGAACGAAGAAATATGATTAAAGAATTAATGGCATCGCAGCATCACAACTTCTTCCTGCTCGCTGGCCCCTGTGTTATCGAGGGAGAGGAGATGGCGCTGGACATCGCTGAGAAAGCAGTCAACATTACCCAGAAATTGGGTATCCCATATGTGTTCAAGGGCAGTTACCGCAAGGCCAACCGCTCACGCATCGACTCATTTACCGGCATCGGTGACGAGAAAGCCCTGCGCATCCTGCGCAAGGTGGGCGAGACGTTCAAGATTCCCGTGGTCACCGATATCCACGAACCCGTTGAGGCTGACATCGCCGCCGAGTTTGTTGACGTGCTGCAGATTCCTGCTTTCCTGTGCCGCCAGACCGAACTGCTGGTCGCTGCCGCCCACACGGGCCGCATGGTGAACATCAAGAAGGGCCAGTTCCTGGCACCCGAGTCGATGCGGTTTGCCGTGCAGAAGGTGCGTGATGCCGGTAACGATGACGTTGCCATCACCGAGCGCGGTACGACATTCGGTTATCAGGATCTCGTGGTGGACTTCCGTGGTGTGCCCGTGATGCAGGCTTATGCTCCCGTGATTGTGGATGTTACCCACTCCCTGCAGCAACCCAACCAGGGTGGGGGCGTGACAGGCGGACGCCCCGAACTCATCGAGACGATGGCCCGTGCTGCCATCGCCAGCGGAGCCGACGGCTTGTTCCTCGAGACGCATCAGGATCCATCGGTGGCCAAGAGCGACGGCGCCAACATGCTGAAGCTCGACCTGCTTGAAGGCCTGCTCACCCGCTTGTCACGACTCAGACAGGTCATCAATGAGATAGATTATCAAGTGTAAAACGATTATATCATTCTTAAAACACAATGAATACACGAATTGTTAACTTCGTACTCTCAGTTGCCGTTGCCGTCAGTGCGATGACCGCCATGGCACAAAGCAGCGATGCCGTGCTCCGTGACAAGATCACCAATGCGGTGATGAAGGTCTATGATGACCAGTTGGCCAAGGAGCCCAACGACTATAACACGCTGTTTGCCCGTGCCCATCAGCATTACTACAATGGCGACTATACGTCGGCTCTCGCCGATGTCAACCAGGCATTGCTGATTACGCCCAAAACCGACAACGAACTGCGTTTTGACGAATACATCCTGCGCGCCCGCATCAGTGATGCCCGTCAGGACTACGTCAGCGAGTTAGCCGACCTGCGCTTAGCCCAGGAACTGCAGCCCAAGTCGCTCGCATGCACCGACCTCATCGCCAAGGCCAACCTCAAGGCCGGTAACCTGGCAGCCGCCGAGAAGGCCTTCAAGACCATCCTGCGCGCCGAGTCGATGAACTATGACGCGATGTATGGCATGGCCCAGGTGGAGATGTCTCGCGGTAACGCCAAGGCCGCCATGGAACACGTGGACAAGGCTGTGGAACTGTTCCGCACCGAGCCTCAGGTCTATGTGAACCGTGCTGACATCTACACGCGTCAGAATAACATTGATGCCGCTGTCAATGACCTGATTACGGGCATGTCGGTGGGCAATGGCGGTAATGCCGTTCAGTGCTTGTTCGACCTGAGTGATGTCAACTATGACGGGGTGATGCAGGCCCTCGCCACCCTTGCCGATAAGACCAACGATAGCGGTCTGTACCGGTACCTGCGTGCCAATATCGCCATGGACCACATGCATTATGCCCAGGCCTTGAAGGACCTGAATTTCATTCGCAACAACAAGTTGTATGAAAGCCCCACGGTGGACTACAATACGGCCAGGTGCTGCTTGGAACTGGCCCGCTATGACGAGGCGATTGTCCACGCTGACCGTGCGATAGCCACTGATCCGTCCCAGGCCGACTTCTATGTGGTGAAGGCCCTGGCCCTGTTCAATGCCGGTGACGGCAACAACGCCGATGCCGCCATGGAAGTGCTGAATCGCTGTTCGGCTTTTGCTCCGCAGTATGTGCCCATGTTGATGGCCAAGGCATCTATCCTCAGCAGCCAAGGTAAGGACAAGGACGCGCTGGGTTACCTCAATGCCGCTGTGGCCAACGAGCCCAGCAATGCCGAGGCACGTCTCACGCGCGGCCTGCTGCTCAAGAAACTCGACAACCTCAAGACGGCCGTGAAGGATTTCAATGTCATGTCCCTGTTGAGCGACGATCTGTATGACCTCAAGGGAATCGCCCTGAGTGAACTGGGCCGCGACAATGACGCCCTCAAGTGGTTGAATACCATTACCAAGAACGCCACTGCAGGTGGTGAGAATTACTATTATGCCGCCCTGTTCATGACGTTGAGGGGCGACAACTTCAAGGCGATGGAATATCTCCAGAAGGCGATAGAGAAAGGCTATGGCAGCCTGTACAAGCTGCAATATGACAACTTGTCGCCGCTCAGCCTCAAGTCCCTGCGCACCGAGCCCGGTTTTGACTTGCTTGTCGAGAAGGCACAAAGGAATTTCTATTAAGCCTCTAGGAGGCAACGTTGATCATGAAGGGGCAGGTATCGAGGATATTGGCAGGCATCGCCATGGCATTGTTGCTCATGGCGATATTGCCGTCATGTTCATCGACCAAGCATGTGCCCCAAGGTAAACTCCTGCTGGACAAAGTAAAAATCAACATTGCCGACCCGCATCCCGATGTCGAGAAATCGCAACTGACCAATTACCTGCGCCAGAACGCCAATCACCGCGTGCTGGGCGGCATCAAGTTGCAGTTGGCGTTCTACAACATCTCCGGGCGTGACAGCACCAAGTGGCTCAACCGCTGGATCCAGCGTGTGGGCACTCCGCCGGTCATCTATGATGAAGCCTTGACCGAGTCCAGTGCCGAGCAGTTGAGCACGGCACTCAGCAACCGTGGCTTTATGAATAATGTGGTCACCTACCGCGTCCAGACCGATAGCGTGAAGCGCAAGGCCAAGGTGGACTATGATGTCACCCTGGGCGAACCGTATTACATCCGCTCCATAGCCTACGAGATTCCCGACGAGGAAGTGCGGGAAATCATCCTCGGGGACTCGGCCGACTTTGTGGTGCACGAGGGTGACTTGTTGAATTTCAACAACCTGGACAAGTGGCGGCAGGACATCACGGACAACCTGCGCAATCACGGTTACTATGCTTTTAATAAGGAGTATATTACCTTTACCGCCGATACGGCTGCCGATTCCCATGCCGTGGACTTGACGCTGAACAGCCGTGAGCCTTACCGCAACGACCGCATGCCCTATTATACCGAGCACGAGCCTTTCTACATCCGCAATGTGACCTATGTTACGCGCTATGACCCCGTGGCCATGCGCGATGGCTACTGGGGCGAAGACACGGTCGTGCTGAAAAGCGGTGTGAGGATTTATGAGGATGCTACCCATTACCTGCGTCCCCAGGTGATCGACGAGTGCAACCACATTGAGCCGGGTTCGCTCTATAATGCCGAAGCCCTCAACCGCACTTACCGCGCCCTGGGCCGCCTGAATGTCATCAAGCAGATTAACATTGACGTTCGCCCTGTGGGTGAGATTGATGGCGTGCTCATGCTTGACGCTTTTGTCCTGTTGCAGACAGGCAGTGACCAGACCATCTCGCTCTCGCTCGAGGGCACCAACAGTGAGGGAGACTTGGGATTCGGCGTGGGTGCGGACTACCAGCACCGCAATCTCTTTAAGGGAGCAGAGGTGCTTAACGGCAAGTTCAAACTCTCGTACGAGAGTCTGTCGGGTGACGTGGGTGGCCTGATCAACAACAATTTCAGCGAGTACTCCACCGAGTGGGGTGTCACCTTCCCGAAGTTCATGGCACCGTTCTTGAAACGGTCGTTCAAGCGCAAGATCCAGGCATCCACTGCCTTCACGCTTAACTTTGACTATCGGACCCGTCCCGAGTACACTCGCCTCATTGCCGGCGGTGGCTGGCGCTACCAGTGGACCGAGCGTAGCCGCCGCATGTCACACACGCTCACGCTGGTGGACCTGAGTGTTATCAGTGTGCCCAAGATCGACGAAGCGTTCTATCACCGCATTAACCTGGTGCTGCGCGAGAGTTATCAGGACCACATGATTATGAGGATGGGTTACAACTTTTACCGCACCAACAAGGCCGAGATGAGCGTCCAGCAGATGGGACTCTTCCAGCGCAATGTCTTTACTATCCGAGCCAATATCGAGACGGCGGGAAACCTGCTGTACGGCTTGTCACAACTCTCGCGGCAGAAGCCCGATGACCGTGGCAATTACAAGGCCTTAGGCATCCGCTACTCCCAGTATGTCAAAGCCGATGCCGACTATTCCATAACGCATTACTTTGACCGCCGCCAGAGCCTCGCATTCCACGTGGGAGCGGGTGTAGCCGTCCCCTATGGTAACAGTGACGTGTTGCCGTTCGAGAAACGATTCTACAGTGGTGGTGCCAACAGTGTGCGTGGTTGGGGCGTCCGCACCTTGGGTCCCGGTAGCTACAATAGGAAAAACATTAACAACAGCATAGCCACGGGCCCGGCCTCGGATCCCACCGTTCCTGCTGTCCTGGACCCGGATGCCAATACCTCAGACATCAACAATCGCCTGTCCCACTTCTTCTACCAGTGTGGTGATATCCGCTTTGATGTCAATCTGGAGTATAGGGCAAAGCTCTTCTGGGTTGTCGAGTTGGGCTTGTTTGTCGATGCAGGCAATATCTGGACCATCAGGGATTATCAGGAGGACCAGCCTGGCGGCGTATTCAAGTTCAATAAATTCTATGAGCAGATTGCCGCGTCCTACGGCCTCGGTATCCGCCTTGACTTCAAGTACTTCCTGGTGCGCGTGGATATGGGTATGAAGGCCCACAATCCCGCCAGTGGTGAGGAACACTGGCCCATGTTTAAACCCGTATTCAAGCGCGACAGCGAGTTCCATTTCTCGGTGGGTTACCCCTTCTGATTCATCATTGTATTTTGACAGCCGATGCGGTCGTCCCTGAAGACGGCTGCTCCCGGTGCTATTAGGACTGATTATTATAATTTTCGGTTATTCCTTTGCCGCATTCAAATAAAAGTAATAATTTTGCAGCGTGAAAACCAATTATTAATTTTGTTGTTTAATTTTTTAAAATTTTTTGAAGCCTATGAAGACAAAATTCTTCTTTTTAGCTT
>JAEEGL010200480.1_pt1 | contig 20425 bp, 17 predicted proteins | sample 9134231 | NCBI WGS metagenome assembly JAEEGL01 (sample SAMN16246548, study PRJNA631951) | gut metagenome | biome: gut microbiome; feature: rumen; material: fiber-attached | host: Bos | place: Iran: Karaj | collected 2018-10 | reverse complement strand
TGACGATCGTGCAGTATGATAAAAAACGCAGCTCTCCGTGTGGAAAGCTGCGCTTTTACTTTATATGGTATCCGGCTTATATGCGCCTTTCGTGGACGCGCTTACGCATGAGATAATTGTTCTTAAGTGATACGATAACATCCAGTCTGTAGACGATCGCATATACCGCACTGGCCATGATGAATGCCGTCATGACATCAAACATGGAATGCTGCTTTAAGAATACCGTCGACATGATGATCAGTATACTGAGCGTTAAGCAGCCGTAGTTGATGAATTTGTTGCGGCGAAGCTTCTCGTTGTGGAACACTCCGAGATAAGCACCGATCGAATTGTACACATGGATGCTCGGCCATAGGTTGGTCGGTGTGTCTATGCTGTACAGATGTCTGACCATATCTGAAAATACATTGTCCCTGGGCATCACATATGGACGCAGATGCTGGATGTTCGGGAAGAGTGTGGATATTACAAGGAATATGGTCATTCCTACAGTGAGGAAGGTATAATTCCTGTAAAATCCGTCTTTATCCCTGATCATCAGATATCCCACAACACCGATCACATATATGAACCACAGATAATAGGGTACGATAAAATACTCTATGAACGGTATCCTGTCATCTATCGCCATATGGATGACCGTATAATGGGAGGCTTTGGTGGTCTCGATGTAGTTGAACCATGTCATATAGATGACAAAGTAGACGATCACGGGTAAAACGCGCCCGTATTTTTCATACAATTTTTTCATAATTCCTCTTTCCTGTGACTGAGATGTATGCCGTATGGATCTAGTAGATCATGTGAAGCGCCTCTTTGGCGACGCTTACCTTTATATAATCAGCTTTGGTGCTGACTTCTCCGTCTGAATGTACCCACAGTTGAACATCTGATTTTACCGTATATTCACTTGCGCGGTAATGATCTATTCCTTCGTATTTAAAATGGTTGCCCTTAAGTGCTTCGGGCATGATCTTCAGTATCCTGCCCTTGGGAAGATCTGAAGCAACGCATAATTCGAGCTTGCCGTCATTATTGGAAGCCTCGGGTCCGAACATAAATCCTCCGCCTTCATAAGCGTGGTTCATGCCGGCTATGAAGATGAGGTTCTCAAGTCTGATAGGAGCTTCACCTTCTATGGTAAGCTCGGCATTGGCGCATTTCATACCGAGTAACTGCTTGAGAGCAACTCCGAGGTATGTAAGCTTGCCCAAGCCTATTTTGTTAAAGAAGTCCTTGATGCCGGAATTCATCGCTTCTTCGCATACAGCAGCGTCATATCCGATTCCGGTGCTTACGATGAACTTTCTGTCGGGAGCATTGGCTTGTCCGCTCCTTGTCAGTTCGTTTTCGCAGTGTACATATCCTATATCAACATGTATGCTCGTCGGATCGTTGAGCATATGAGTGATGGCTTTGTAGGGATCACGCTCAAGCTTAAGTCCTCTGGCTAGGTCATTGCTCGAACCTATCGGGACTACCGTAAGTATCACATTTTCAAAAGAATCTATCTTCTGAAGTACGCCGTTGACCGTTCCGTCACCGCCGAAAACAATGAGATGAAGAGTCTGTCCTTTTTCAGAGTATTCCTTGCACAGACCGGACACAATGCCGCCACCCTCAGTGAATCTCTTTGTGTAATGAACCCGATACTCGGCGCCGGCAGCCTTAAGCGCAGCTTCGGCCGTCTTCCATATCTTTATTCCGCGGCCGGAGCTGGCTCCGGGATTGACGATAACCTCATAAAAATGATCCATATGTAACACCCCATGATATGCATACAAAATTGTCCGGTACCCCGCCCGAACAACCTCATTCTAGCAAAGGGCGTATACCAAGTAAATAGTCTTTTTGCATAAAAAACTTCAAATATTCTATGCCTTTTGAGAAATTGTGGTATAATATCTTGATAATAGGGTCAAAGTCGGTGAGGTTTTATTTGGAATAAATCATTCATGGGACTGTGATCCGTGTAAAATCAATGTATCAGAATGGAGAGTTATATGTATTCATTAGACGAAGTCAGAGCAGTTGATCCCGAGATAGCAGAAGCGATCGTGGCTGAGCAGAAGAGACAGAACAGCCATATAGAGCTTATTGCATCAGAGAACTGGGTGAGCAAAGCGGTCATGGCAGCTATGGGCAGCCCCCTGACCAATAAGTATGCGGAAGGATATCCGGGTAAGAGATATTACGGCGGATGTGAGTGCGTGGACGTAGTGGAAGAGCTTGCAAGAGAGAGAGCCAAGAAGCTGTTTAACTGCGACTATGTCAATGTACAGCCGCATTCCGGAGCACAGGCCAATATGGCAGTATTCTTCGCCGTCATGGAGCCCGGCGATACATTCATGGGCATGAATCTCGACCACGGCGGACATCTGTCACACGGTTCACCGGTAAATATGTCGGGTAAGTATTTTAACTGCGTGCCTTATGGGGTGAATGACGACGGCTTTATAGATTATGATGAAGTACTTAGGATCGCAAAAGAGTGTAAGCCCAAGATGATCGTATCAGGTGCATCTGCTTATGCTCGTAAGATAGATTTCAAGCGTTTCCGTGAGATATGTGATGAAGTGGGCGCAGTTATGATGGTTGATATTGCTCACATAGCAGGCCTTGTAGCCAGCGGTCAGCATGAGAGTCCTTTCCCCTATGCGGATGTTGTCACCACTACCACTCACAAGACATTACGCGGACCCAGAGGCGGCATGATCATGTGCAACCAGGAGGCTGCGGATAAGTACAACTTCAATAAGGCCATATTCCCCGGTATCCAGGGCGGACCACTTATGCATGTGATAGCAGCCAAGGCTGTATGCTTCAAGGAAGCTCTTTCACCGGAGTTTAAGCAGTACGGTAAGAATATAGTAGACAACGCTCAGGCACTTGCTTCAGGCCTTCTTAAGAGAGGCTTAAGCATCGTATCCGGCGGTACCGACAACCACCTTATGTTGCTTGACCTTCGTCCTCAGGGACTTACCGGAAAAGAGATCGAGAAGCTTTTGGATGAGGCTCATATCACTGCCAATAAGAACACTGTACCCAATGATCCGCAGAAGGCTTTCGTTACTTCAGGTATCAGACTCGGTACACCGGCTGTTACGAGCCGCGGCATGAATACTGATGATATGGACAGGATCGCAGAGGCCATATCCCTTGTAGTACTTAAGGGCGCAGATGGTGTAGCACCTGCCCGTGCCATAGTAGATGAACTTACAGCCAAGTATCCTTTGGTACAGTAGTTGTTACCATTAGTGAAGATTGATCGTGCGATTGCGCATATAAGGAGTTTATTATGGAAAAGAAGAATATTGATTGGGCAAATTTGGGTTTTGGTTATATGAAGACCGACTACCGTTATGTATCCAACTATACCGACGGTAAGTGGGATGACGGCGTGATGACCGAGGATGATATGATCAGCATGAGCGAATGTGCCGGTGTACTGCAGTATGCACAGACAGTATTCGAAGGCATGAAGGCATATACTACTGAGAACGGTCAGACGGTAGTGTTCAGACCTGACCTTAACGCCGACAGAATGATAGATTCAGCAAAGCGTCTTGAGATGCCTCCTTTCCCCAAGGAGAGATTCTTGGATGCGATCAATAAGCTTGTGAAGGCCAATGAAGCGTGGGTTCCTCCTTACGGAAGCGGAGCGACACTCTACATTCGCCCTTATATGTTCGGTATCAACCCCGTTATAGGAGTTAAACCGGCCAATGACTATCAGTTCAGAGCATTTGCTACTCCCGTTGGCCCGTATTTCAAGGGCGGAGTTAAGCCTCTTACGATCAAGATAAGTGATTTTGACCGTGCGGCACCGCATGGTACAGGTCATATCAAGGCGGGACTCAACTATGCGATGAGCTTACATGCGATCGTTACGGCTCATGAAGAGGGATTCGATGAGAATATGTATCTTGATGCGGCTACACGTACCAAGGTAGAAGAGACAGGCGGAGCGAACTTCTTATTCGTTACCAAGGACGGTAAGGTTATCACTCCCAAGTCTGACAGTATACTTCCTTCCATCACGAGGCGCTCGCTTATGCAGGTAGCCAAAGAGTATCTCGGACTTGAAGCCGAAGAGCGAGAGATATATGCAGATGAGCTTAAGGATATGGCAGAGTGCGGTCTGTGTGGAACGGCTGCGGTTATCTCTCCTGTAGGTAAGATCGTTGATCACGGTAAGGAGATTTGCCTTCCTTCAGGCATGCAGGAGATGGGTCCTGTCACCAAGAAACTTTATGATACTCTTACGGGTATTCAGATGGGACGTATTGAAGCTCCGAAGGGATGGATACATGTCATTGAATAGCTTTTGAGGTGAGGGAGATATTGAATGAGACTGACTACAGTGATCACAGATATCAAGAGCAGATTATTTGCCGTATGTATGGCTGCTTTGGCAGCCATATGTACGGCAATGTTTTTTTGCGGGGATAAAGCATATGCCGCGGCCGGAGAGAGAGATCTCCTTGGAGAAGGGACCAACTACACTTCCATATTGTACAACTCACAAAACGGTCTTCCGACTTCGGAGGCCAATGCCATAGCACAGAGTTCGGACGGGTTCATATGGATAGGAATGTACTCCGGACTTATACGATATGATGGTACGAATTTTTACAGGTTTGATGCATCTACAGGTATCTCAAGCGTGCTGTGCCTGTATGTGGATTCCAAGGACAGAGTCTGGATTGGTACTAATGAGAACGGCGTGGCCTGCTATGATCATGGCGATATCAATGTATACGGCAGAGTAGAAGGCATGAAGTCCTATTCAATACGTGCCATTACGGAGGATGATGCCGGCAATATACTGATAGCCACTACCCAGGGTATGGCTTATATCGATCCGGGCCTTGAGTTTCATATTATAGACGATCCTCAACTTAACAATGAATATATCTCAGAGATACATAAGGATGATGATGGTATTATATACGGACTGACACTTGATGGTGATGTATTTAAGATAAATGATCTTGCCACCGAAGTATTTTACAGCCATGAGCGGATAAACGGATATTCGATCAGCAGCATCTGCCCTGTGCCGGGACAGTCCGGTGTGCTATACATGGGTACACAGAATTCGGAATTCCTTATAGTAAGGCTCAGTGATTCGGTGATTGTTGAGAGAAAGTACGATATCGCTCCGATCAAGACAGTGGCGGCCATTTTTGAAAGTGATGGAATTACCTGGATCGCCGCCTCTAACGGGATCGGCTATATTGATTCGGGCAAGGTGTATCATACACTGACGGATATCCCTCTTAATAATTCCATAGAGTGTGTGATCAAGGACCACGAGGGCAATATGTGGTTTACTTCCACCAGACAGGGTGTCATGAAAATGGTCAATGACTGCTTTACGGATATCAGTTCGATGGCAGGGCTTGGCACAATGGTGGTCAATTCCACATGCGTAAGAGGAGATTTGCTCTATATTGCTACGGATGAGGGACTTAAGATCGTATCACTTAAGGATTATTCGACCAGAGAGAATGAACTTACGAAACTTCTTGACGGCGTACGTATCAGATGTATAAAAGGGGACAGCAAGAATAATCTCTGGTTATGTACTCACGGTCGTAACGGACTTGTGTGTTACGGAATTGACGGTAAGATCACCCTATACAATGAAGCTGCGGGAATAGAAGCGGACAGAGTGAGAGCCTGCATTGAGAGAAAGGACGGCAGTATTGCCGTTGCCACGAGTAACGGTCTGTATCTTATTAATAAAGGAAAAGTGACCGGACATTACGGACAGGAAGACGGTATCAATAATCTCGAGATCCTTTCGGTGGCTGAAGGACCGGACGAATGTCTGTATATAGGAAGTGACGGAGCCGGTATATTTGTGATCGACGGAGCAGGTGTGACTCACCTCGGTCATGAAGACGGACTTACCAGTGATGTGGTCATGCGAATAAAATGGGACGATGAGCGTCAGATGTTTTGGATGATCACATCCAACTCTATCCAGTATATGAAGGATGGAAGGATATTCCATGTATCCAATTTCCCCTATTCCAATAATTTCGATATCTGTTTTGATATAAGAGGAAGAGCGTGGATCTTATCTTCGAACGGAATATATGTTGCTAAGGTGGATGATCTTGTGGCCAATCGTAAGGCAGAGTACAGATTCTACGATACTCAGAGCGGACTTCAGTATATCACCACGGCCAATTCGAGAAACTATATGGATGAAGCCGGCAGGCTCTATATATCGGGATCTACCGGTGTGTGTATGGTAGATATCAATATGGAGAGTGATACCAACAATACAGTCAAGCTTGCCATACCTTCGGTGATTGTAGACGGAGAGGTGATACCGCTTAAGGGTAAAGATACCGTTACGCTTGCGCCCAACAGCAAGCGTCTTAATATCAATGCCTATGCCATTACGTATAAGCTTAATAACCCGCGTATCAGCTACCATCTGTCGGGGTTTGACCAAGGTGCCGTACAGACGACCAAGCAGGATATGGAGACCATAAGCTATACGAACCTTGATGGTGGAAGGTATGTATTCTATCTCAATGTCATCAACGAAGAGAACGGACAGATAGATAAAAGTGCATCCATCACTATCATTAAGGAAGCGGCGATCTATGAAAGAGCATGGTTCTGGACGCTTGTGATGATAGTTACGATCCTGCTTGTCGGATTTATCATATGGAAGCATTTCCAGAAAAAGAACCGTATCCTTTTGGCAAAACAGGAAGAGGATGAGAAATTCATCAACCAGATCATTCATACTTTTGCCAAGTGTATCGATACGAGAGACAGACAGAACAGAGGCCATTCGTTCAGAGTGGCATATTATACAAGGCTTTTGGCGGAGAAACTCAAGGAAAAACGCGGTTATACCAGGGAACAGATCAATGAGTTTTACAATATCGCGCTTTTGCACGATATAGGCAAACTCAGTATCCCCGATGCAATACTGAATAAGAATTCCAAACTTGATGATAATGAATACATGGTCATGAAGAGCCATGCGGCCATCGGTGCAGATATTCTTAAGGATGTCAATATAGTCAAGGGATTGTCAACGGGCGCCGGGTGTCATCATGAGAGGATAGACGGAAAAGGATATCCGAATGGTCTTAAGGGTGATGAGATACCTGAAGTGGCCAGGATAATCGCTGTTGCGGACACTTTTGATGCGATGTATTCTACGCGTCCGTACCGTAAGCAGCTTGATATCAATGTGGTGCTTGAAGAGATCAAACGTATCAGAGGCACTCAGCTTGAGGAAGATGTAGTCGATGCACTTTTGGAATTGTGTGAGGAAGGTGTGATCGAATGGAATAAGGTCAATGAAGAACTGTTTGGTAAAAAGCCCTAAGACTGATCATAAGAACAGTTCGATAATATAGACCGTGACGCATGCAAGGACTGACACCTGTAAGAGGCCTGCCCCGAACCATGCAAGCAATATAGCGACTATGAAGGCTACGACACCCGCTGCGGGACTGTTCGTAGCCTCTATTATTGCCGGAAAAGTCATGACTGAAAGCGTCACGTACGGCACATAATAGAGAAATGAACGGATGAAATTGTTCTTTATCTCCTTGCGGATGAGTGTGAGTGGCAGGACACGGATAAGGTATGTTACGGCTGCCATTATGATCATATATACATATATATTATGCTTCATGGTCTGTACTCCTTATGGTGTCTTTTTGATGGGTCTCATCCGGTATGGCGTTCGTTGCATGATCGTCAGCAAGATAAGGGTCATCTTTTATCGGGAAAAGTATAGATGCCGCAGCCGATATGGCAACTGTGAGCAGTATCACTCTGAATCCCGACGGAATGCCGGATATGAGAGGCATATATGTAAAAAGAGCACTAAGCACCATTGAGATGCTTGTAAGTCCCAGTATGACTTTGCTCTTGCGCGAAGGCGGAATGATAATGGCTATGAACATGCCGTAGAGTCCGACGCTTAATGCGCTGACTACGCGCCCGGGAAGGATATTGCCCATGACGACACCGAAAAAAGTGCCGAGTGTCCAGCCCGGAACGGCTACAAGCAGAGCACCGTACGGGTAGAGCGGATTGAGTTTGCCGGGTACGCCGATGGATATGCCAAAGATCTCATCCGTCACACCGTAACCCACAAGCAGTCTGTGGAAAAACGGGGTGGATGGATCGAACTTCTGCGACAGCGCACTGGACATAAGCATATAACGGGCGTTGGTGACCAGTATCATGATCGCCATCTCGATATATGCCGCATTATCGCGCACCAAAGTAAAGCCTGCGTACTGACCTGCGCTGGCCAAATTGGTGGCGCTGACTATTGCTGCGCTGACAGCAGTAAAGCCTGCACTCTTGGCCACTATGCCGAGAGTGAAGGCTACTGCAAAATAACCCAATGCTATGGGTATACCATCTCTGATTCCGTTGCGAAATGCCTGTCTGTTAGTCCACATGTCTAGAAAAATCTGGTGATATCATCTACCGCTTTGCGCTTGGGCGCTTCGGGATCCGATGCTCTGACACCTACTGATATGACGCTTACCACGCGCTGACTCTCAGGTATGGAAAGCTTATCTCTTAACTTCTGACCGTCCCTTATACCCATGATAAGTGTATCGAGACTCATATCTCTTGCTCTTAATACAAGGTTCTCGTTCTGAAGACCGAGATCGTAAGCACCCCATTCGTCACCGAGTTCATTCTCGGCAACACCCTCTCTGGTAAAGCCGGATCTCTTGGTCTCAAATGCCGTAACTATCAAAGCCTTGGCGTTGGTACAGTTATTGGCATTGAATTCGGGAAGACATTCGGTGGCGATCTCCTTGATCTTATCGGGAGTCATCACTACATAGTAGCGTCCGGTCTGTGAATTCTTCCAGGAAGGTGCCTGCACCGCACTGGCGATCAATTCCTTTATCTGATCTTCAGTAACGATCGCATTATCCTGGTATGCTCTGATACTTCTTCTTGTCTGTATAGCCTGAACCAGTTCCATAGTAACCCCTTTCCGGAACCTGCGTTCCGTAACCTTCGTTTTTGGTTGCAGAAATAATTATAGCATATTTTTTTTGGACATATTATACAAAAAAGCCTTGCTACATTTTGGCTATTATGCTAGAATATCCACTGACAACATACAAACGTACGCCACAGGCGGACAGTACGGACTTTTGTACAGTCTGCACGGACAGGCTGGCGGGAACGGACAAATATGGACAGGAAGAAGTCGGAATATTTTATCGTAAGACAGAGTGCTCTGCCCGAGGTACTTCTTAAAGTAGTGGAAGCCAAGCAGATGTTGGACAGGCAGCAGGCCATGTCGGTTGCCGAGGCTGCGGAGAAGGTAGGCATCAGCAGGAGTTCCTTCTATAAATATAAGGATGATGTATTCAGATTCCATGATGACTTGCAGGGTACTACGATCACCCTCACCTTCAACATGGATGATGAGCCGGGACTGCTTTCGGATGTGCTTAAGATAATAGCAGATGCAAGAGCCAATATCCTGACCATACATCAGAGTATCCCGATCGGCGGTGTTGCTTCTCTCACCATCAGTATTCAGCTGTTGGATGAGACGGGAGATATATCGGATATGATTGAGCGCATGGAGGAACAAAACGGTGTTCATCATGTGCGGATAAGCGCTAAGGGCTGACGCATATCTTAGTGGCTGATTGTTTTGAACATAATAGGAATGGAGATAAAGGTATGATTAAGGTAGCGGTATTAGGCTATGGAACAGTCGGAAGCGGTGTGGTGGAAGTGCTTCAGGACAACAGAGAGTTGATCGCGGGAAGGCTTGGAGAGGATATCGAGGTTAAGTATATTCTGGATCTTCGAGATTTTCCCGGGGACAAAAATGAAAGCCTTGTTGTGCATGATGTGAAGACCATTATGGATGATCCCGAGGTGGACATCGTGTGCGAGACCATGGGCGGAGTGGGAGCTGCTTATGAATTTACCAAAAGTGCCCTCACGGCAGGCAAGAGTGTGTGTACATCCAATAAGGAACTTGTGGAGAAGCACGGAGCCGAACTTTTAAAGCTTGCATCTGAGAACGGTTGCAATTATCAGTTTGAGGCAAGTGTCGGTGGCGGCATTCCGATCATTCGAGTGATCAATACATCACTTGCACCGGAACGCATAGACAGCATCAAGGGAATACTTAACGGTACCACGAATTACATCCTGACCAAGATGGCGGATGAAGGCGCGGATTATGACAGCGTGCTTAAGCAGGCACAGGATCTGGGTTATGCCGAGCGCAATCCGGAGGCTGATGTTGAAGGTCATGATGCAGGTCGTAAGATAGCTATTTTGGCTTCGCTTATGACGGGTAAGGATGTAGCTTATGATGATATATATATAGAAGGAATAACTGCGGTTGAGCCTGTTGATTTTAAGTTTGCCGACATGCTTGGACGCAGGATCAAACTGCTGGCAAGGGCTGACAGGAATGATGACGTTGCGATCACGGCTTTCGTGGCGCCGCATATGATACCAAAGGATCATCCATTGGGCGGAGTCAATGATGTGTTCAATGCTGTTTTGGTAACCGGCAATATGCTTGGTGATGCAATGTTCTATGGCAAAGGAGCCGGCAAACTTGCGACGGCCAGTGCCGTTGTATCGGATGTGATCGATCTTGGCAGGGCTAAACTTGCAGGAATATCACTGCCTTGTGTATGGTCTGAGGACAAGGCTGTGCTTAGGGCGCATGATGAGAAAAAAGAGAGTTTCTTTGTGAGAACCGCTTCGGCCGACGCAGATAAACTTGCATCCGTGATCCCCGGCGCGACCAAAGTAGCAGATGCAGACGGACAGACAGGGTATGTGGTTGATGATATATCTGAAAAGGAATTAAACGGTGCGATCGAAAGATCAGGTGTGTGTGTTAGGAAGATAAGACTTGCGTAGAGTGTTGGGGCAAAATTGCAGGACCCGACTTGGAGGAGATTATGAAAAAAGTTGTTAAATTCGGAGGAAGTTCGCTTGCCAGTGCGGAGCAGTTTATGAAGGCGGGTGAGATCGTCCGCAGTGATAAAGCGCGTATGTATGTGGTGCCCAGTGCACCCGGCAAGAGATATAACAGTGATACCAAGGTTACCGATATGCTTTATGCCTGCTACGAGCTTGCGGCTGCAGACAAGGATTTTTCCAAGCAGTTAAAGGCTATCAAGAGCAGATATGATGAGATCATATCCGGACTTAAGTTGAGTCTTAAACTTGACGATGAGTTTGTGACTATTGAGAAGAACTTTAAAGACAAAGCCGGCAAGGATTATGCCGCAAGTCGCGGAGAGTTTTTGAACGGCAAGATCATGTCGGCATATCTTGGATTTGAATTTATCGATGCCGCCGAGGTGATATTCTTTGACGAACAGGGAGAGTTTGATTCGGAGAAGACCAATAAAGTGCTGGGTGACAGACTTAACGGCATGAAGAATGCCGTGATCCCCGGCTTTTATGGCAGTCTGCCCGACGGCAAGGTAAAGACCTTCTCAAGGGGAGGCTCGGATATAACAGGTTCGATCGTATCCAGAGCAGCCAAGGTGGATATATATGAGAACTGGACGGATGTGTCGGGCTTCCTTGTGGCTGACCCCAGGATCATAGATGATCCGGCAGGAATTGATACGATCACATACAGAGAACTCAGAGAGCTTTCGTACATGGGAGCATCCGTGCTGCATGAAGATGCGATCTTCCCCGTTAGACGCGAGGGCATACCGATCAATATCAAGAATACGAATGCGCCTGAAGACAGCGGTACATGGATCGTGGAGAGCACGGCCCAGAAATCCAAGTATGTAATAACCGGTATCGCCGGTAAGAAGGGCTTCTGTTCGGTCAATATAGACAAGGCCAAGATGAACAATGAGATCGGATTCGGCCGTAAAGTGCTGCAGGTCTTTGAAGACAACGGCATCAGCTTCGAACATATGCCTTCAGGCATTGATACGATGACGATATTCGTCCATCAGGATGAGTTCATGGACAAGGAGCAACAGGTCGTGTCGGGTATACACAGACTTGCTCATCCCGACAGTGTGGAGATAGAGGCAGATCTTGCACTTATAGCAGTGGTAGGACGTGGAATGAAGTCGACCAGAGGTACTGCAGGAAGGATATTCTCGGCTTTGGCTCATGCGGATGTCAATGTAAAGATGATCGATCAGGGATCATCTGAGCTTAATATCATAATCGGCGTGGCCAATGCAGATTTTGAGACGGCGATCAAGGCAATATACAATATCTTTGTAATGGCCAAGCTCTAGATCCGGAATGAAGATGCATGATCTTGAAGTGTGTGCGATATAAGACAATTGCTTCCCATACGTGCATAGTGATAAAATAAACTGCAAATAATTCTTTTTATCTATAAATTTTCAGAAAATATATACAATGCCCGAATTAAAGTGTATAATATACAGTACGTGGAATTATCCCACGTGCTGTATTTTTTATCATGATTCTACAGATGGTGTGAAAGGAGAATGAGCATTATGGAAGATGCTAAGAAGAAGTATGGTACCAACGGTATCAGATTTAAGCTTGTCTTTATCATGATCCTCCTTGTTATAGTACCGCTGACCGTTGCTACGATCTGCTCGGTTGTGACTATGACGAATGATGCACTCAGTGCCGGGAAGACACAGAACCTGCAGCAGGTTGAGATCGTTGAAGGACAGTTTAATTCCCTTATGGAGAAGAATATCCGCGTTATGGATCTTTTGGCCAGAGAGGCTGTTACGGCAGATATGGTAGCAGATCCGCTTAATGAGACTTTGCTTGCGGAATATGCGCCGAACCTTCAGGCTATCGATGCGGTCTTTAATGACGGCAACAGTACGGTGCTTACCGGAGCAGACGGCCAGAATATCGTCAGATCCATGGGCAATCTCGTAAGCATAGCTGAAAGAGAGTATTTTAAAGAAGGTATGAAGGGCAATGTCTTTGTCGGCAATGCCACAATCGGTAAGACTACCGGTACGCTCATTACTTCCATGGCAGTTCCGGTCAAGATAGACGGAAGCGTCAAGGCTGTTATCACACGTAACTACAGTATAGATATCCTTCATGACATACTTGCTTCTCAGGTGGCATCCGATCAGATCATGCTCATCACCGACAAGTCCGGTGCGATGATCGCCGATTCGAGAGCCGTTATAGATATCAATGAAGAACTTGTGGATTTAAGCGGTGAGCAGTTCTTTACGTCATCAAGCGAAGAAGGAACATACATCACCACTGATAATGGAAGAAAGGTTGTTGTATCTTACTCTACAGAGCCTATCACAGGATGGAGAATAGTAATAGAGAGAGATTATGCTTCCATTATGAGTTCTGCCAGAAGGACAGCCATTGTTCTTATAATAATCGGAGTTGTACTTGCAGTGATCGCAGTTATCGTTGCATTTGCATTTGCCGGCAATATCAATGGTCCTGTAGTGGCTATCAATGAAGCTTTGGCAGCACTTGCTGACGGAAGATTTATGGATGTGGAACGCTACACAGACAGAAAAGATGAGTTTGGCGAGATGATCAAGTCGACCAATACGGTTACGGATACTTTGAGAGATATCGTTACCGGAATCAAGGCTTCTGCATCAAGTGTGGCCATGTCAGCCGAAGAACTTGCAGAGAGTGCAGAGCATATCTCCAAGACTACCGACGATGTATCCGAGGCAGTACAGGAGATCGCCAACGGTGCTACTCAGCAGGCTGATGAGATCCAGGAAGCCAATACCAATACAGGTCGCATAAGCGATAATATCCAGAGTGTAACAGACAATTCTACATCGCTTTCAGATACCGCAGACACCATGAGCGGCAACAGTAAGGAAGCTGCAGGTGAACTTGAGAAGCTCAAGAAGTCATCAGATCAGATGAGTAAGGCTGTGGATGAGATCACGGAGCGTATCTCTGCTACAGGTACAGCCGTAGAGAATATCTCATCAAAGGTAGAAGCTATCAACTCTATCGCATCGCAGACCAATCTGTTGGCACTTAATGCTTCGATTGAGGCAGCAAGAGCCGGTGAGGCAGGTAAGGGATTCGCAGTTGTGGCTGAAGAGATCGGCAAGCTGGCTGATGATTCCGCTCAGAGTGCTAACGAGATCAGAGATCAGATGAGTGCATTGCTTGTAGAGTCACAGAGTGCGGTTGCTACGGCTCAGGAAGTCAGAGAAGTTACCGAGAGCCAGAAAGAGATACTTGAAGCTACCATTGAGAGTATCAATAAGCTCATCAATGATATCGCTACGATGGTTACCGGTGTGGGTACTATTACAGACGATGCAAGCGCATGCGGTGTATCAAGAGATGTCATCGTAGAGACCATGAATTCACTGTCAGCGATTTCTGAAGAGAATGCTGCTTCCTGTGAAGAGACCTCGGCATCCATGCAGGAACTCAATGCTACTGTCAATACACTGTCGGGTGCAGCTGATAACTTAAGGAATATTTCCGATAAGCTTATCAATGATATGAGTTTCTTTAAGGATTAATAAAGCGAATAAGTATTGGGGTGTTAATATAGGGTTCGGAAAGCTTGCTTTCCGGGCCCTTTTGCTTGTGTGCCTGCCGATCGCGCTTAAAATATTAGGCCGGAATCTGTATGGTGAAATGTTTAACTATAACGTGTTAAAACGATAAATTGTGCAAATATTATATTCATTATATGACAATTGGGCAATTACAAGGATTACATAATTACAATATGAAAAATAATTAAAATAATTTTTGAAAATTGTGTTGACAATTATAAAAAGGTATAGTATATTATGTACATAGACAGGAGAGATAAAGAAATCCCGTCGGAGGTGGCGGGTATCTATAGATGAAAATATAGATATGGAATCATTCTAGGACAGGAGGACGGACCACCAGACTAAGCAGATGAATTCCAAGATGACGTACATAGGGGCATAGAATAGGCGAGAGATGATAATCGCAGTACATAAGTACACAGAGAGAAATGCCGGTAGAGACGTCGATACAACTTAATACGGAGACGATAGTTCATTAGTTCATGGAAAGAGAGGTATAGTCCATTGGAGACATCGTCATAAGGGCGGACATCAGATCACGAATCGGATGTCCGCTTTTAACGTATCTGATGGCTTGCAGATATATGAACTGTTATGAGAATGAACCAAGAATATGTTGCGTATTCGCCTTACTTGCTATACAATATATGGTGTCGGTGAGCGTGAAATTTAGGCGCATCGCATGCATTATTACAGTAAAGGTGAGTAGAGATGGCTGAGAAAAAGGCTGATAGCAATAAAAAGGATAAGGCAGCACTTACGCCCAGGGAATTAAGACATAAGAGGCGTGTGCGTAATCAGATAATATCGTATATTTCGTTGGTTGTACTTATATGCGGAGTGGCGGCAGGCGCCATCTACGGGATCAAAGTACTCGGCAATAAGCTATATTCATCAAGAGTAGCTGCTGATGCGGAGGCTGAGCAGGATGATTATATACCGGTAGTAAGCGCTCCTGATCCTGTGGAAGAGACTGATCAGGTTGATGAGGAAGTCGCAGAAGAGCCTGAGGAAGTAGAGATAGAGACTCCTGAAGAACTGCTTGAAGAAGTGGTGCAGTCCTGCATAGGTGAGATGTCACTTGAGGATAAAGTGGCAGGTCTTTTTATAGTAACACCCGAACAGCTTACCGGAGTGGACAATGTGGTCAAAGCCGGTGACGGTACCAAGGAAGCGCTGGAGCAGTATGCGGTAGGCGGTATCGTATATTCTTCGAAGAATATCCAGTCGGCTGATCAGATCACGGAGATGTTGGCCAATACCGTTTCGTACAGTAAATATCCCATATTCCTTGCTGTAGAGGAAGAACCCGGAGATCATACGAGTATACAGAAAGCGCTTAAGCTTGACCCGATAGAGAGTGCTGCAGACATAGGAGCGACCGGAGATCCTCAGGTCGCATATAATGCATATGCTTCCATAGCAAGCAGGATGGCTACCTATGGTTTTAATCTTGATCTTGCACCGGTGGCTGACCTTGCTTATGAGATAGAAGGTTCTCCATTGGTAAACAGGACATATGATGCTACGCCTCAGATGGTATCGGATATGGTGAAGAGTTCAATAGCCGCTCTTAAAGATAATGGCATCACTGTATGTATCAAGCATTTCCCGGGAGAGGGGAGTGTGGACGGAGATACTCATGTAGGTCTTGCATCGGTATCGAGAGCACTTGAGGATATTAAGCAGGAGGATGCGCTTCCTTTTGTGAGCGGTATAGAAGCAGGTACCGATATGATCATGGTAGGTCATTTCATGGCGCCTTCGATCACAGGTGAGAGCACTGTTCCCTGCTCTATGTCAAAGGCTGTGATGACAGAGCTTTTAAGAGGCGAGTACGGATATAGCGGAGTCATCATCACTGATGCGCTCAATGCGACATCTATCTCAGAATACTACGGCGCGGATGAAGCTGCTATTAAGTGTCTGAAGGCCGGAGCGGATATGCTGCTTGCACCGGACGATTTCAAGACCGCATATGACGGAGTAGTGCAGGCTGTTAAGGACGGTACCATAGATGAACAGCGCATTAATGACTCTCTTGCAAGGGTATACAGGATCAAATATCGTTCGACTGTAGAGAATTAAAAAAGTTGTTGACAAGGTTCTGCACCTGTAGTAATATTACTAAGTCGGTTACGGCAACCGACATTTGCGATAGTGGCGTAGTTGGTAACGCGCGACCTTGCCAAGGTCGAGACCGCGGGTTCGAGCCCCGTCTATCGCTCGGATGCAAAAAGGATCACACCTAGAGGTGCGATCCTTTTTTGCATGGAGCGGTTGCGAAACTCGCCCCCGCTCCGCTGGGTTCGTTTCGGCGCAATACCGGCGTCCACCGGACGCCGTGCGCCCCCGTCTATCGCTCTTATAACAAAGCGGAGCCACTCCCCCGCGGCGCGGGTCAGGTCTCCGCTCCGGTCCGCGCTAAACGGACGTCCACCGGACGTCCAGCGCCCCCGTCTATCGCTCGGTTGCGAAACTCGCCCCTGTCTACATCGCACTGCCTCGGGCAGAGCATGCAGCCTTCACTATGCATTCTCACACCGCCTGTTCTTACGCATCAGCAGCGCTTAATGTCACAGTATCTAAGAGATTCAACCCTTCTGTCGATCTTTTCTTTATGAGTAACAGCAGGATAATGAGCAGACAGACGCCCAGCACAGTACACATGAGACTTCCTTCATTTCCGTACACGGGGTCAAAGAAAAAGGTCTTTACGGCATCACTCCCTTTAAAAATGCCCAATTCAGAGGTTTGGCCGCTGTTGGGAAGACCAAAGATGAACATCTGCGTCAGATTCCATCCGGTATGGAAGCCACAGCATACCCAAAAACTGCGAGTCAGCTTAAATAACAGATAAAAAGCGAAACCCAACAAGAAAACGTTCAGGCAGAACAGATAATTGATCCCCCAGTTGATCATATTTTCTATATGATGAAGTGTAAAAAGCACTCCTATAACAGGTGCAATGATGTACCACCTATACCTTCCTTCAAGATATGCCGGAACAAATCCTCTTAACGCAACCTCTTCAGCTGTGCACTGAAGAAATGTCCCCGGGAGCAGGACAAGCAATCTCCACGAAAAGCCCAACAGGCAATGCTGCACCGAACCGCTTACGTACACCAGAATACATAATAATGAATTGACAAAAATCCCGATCAAAAGCCCGCAAAAAACATTCCTGATCCGCTTTCCCGGAGTACTCATGGAAAAGATCTTAAGTGTCCTGCGATCAGTACATCTCATGAAAATTAAAAAAACCAGGATATATAGAATAAACAGATAATAATATACCAAATATGTTCTGAATTCCGAATTCGATCCCGGATTCTTCGTGTTATATATATACATCGGTATGCTCAAAAGATTTATGATAAATATCATGCCACTGTTTATCAAAAAATCCATGGTTGCCACAAAAAACACATTATTCAATATACTCTTCTTCTCTTTCATATATCCTCCCTCACTCACAATGCAATGATCTTTAATAACTCCAGCTGCCGGCATCAGTAGCCTTGCCGTCTATCGTATATCTCCTGTATGGAATATCGCTGCTTCTATAGTACTCCATTTCTCTGATCCTGTCTTCATCTTCATCTATGTCTTCATATTGTCTCCTATAGTGCAGTTAATCAGGCAAATACTTTAAGTGGTCTTTTGCGCCTGAGGGATTATTATTTGTTCTGTAGTTACTTAAGGCTATTATAATACTCACAAAGCAATTCTTGCGAGATTGGAATTGAACAGTCTTTCATCTCTTCATATATCAAATCTGTAAGTTTTAATATGCTCTTCAATAGATCCTTCGGATTTTCACTAAATACATATGTACTTCTAATGTTATCTTTGGCATCTTCCGGCAGATTATCCATTTCACGATTAAACGCGCTTTCTAACCTATGGCGATCCCCAAGCAAATCAATATACTGATTTCTGACAAATTCAAGTTCTCCTATCGCTCGTAAAGTATTTCCGCGGTTAACAGCTACCGCTGCGTGCATTAAATGAAGCCAAAAAGAATTCTGAATAGACTCCACGTCCTTCTTATACTTATCTCCAAATATTCTATCATCCATAAACTCTCTTGATTGAATCATTTTAGCCTCAACAGTACCCGAATTATCATAGATGACTTTAAAACACGGCTTTATGGCTGCCGCATGTTGATAACTACCATATCCAATATCTATCTCTAAGAGATTTGCTAATACATAAACTTGAAGATGTCGGGACTCGTCCTGTCTAAACAAAGAAACGCCATATTTTTCGCATATTCTTTGATGCATATAGTCCATCACTTCCAACATTGAATCACCTGAATCAAGTGCTACCACAAAGTCCAGATCAGACTTTTCGTCATGATATCCTGCAGATCCAGATCCAACTTGAACCAAGGAAATTATTTTATTACATTCTTTTGCAATTGATACGATATCATCAAAAGTATTTTGTCTATCCTTAATATTAAAAACATATCCCATTTTCAGAGCTCCTTTATATTAGTCCCCACATTAGTATGACTTATTTCTTATTGTCCTTGAAAATTTACCGTGAATATCTCTTCTACCGGGAAAGATATTTTTACCAAACCAATCGATGTGAACTTTCCATTAAGCTTTTCAAATCGTCGTAAAATCAGGTCACTGGCCTTAAAGAACGCTTCTGTTTCATCTTCAACCATAAGAGCCAAGGCACAATGTGGCACCCATCGATCTGGCAGATACCATTCATACCCAGATGTATCAAAGTCTCTCATAATACTGTGGATTTCTCTTTGTAAATCATACATCCGGCTATTCATAATCGGAGATGCAAATATTGTTTTGCTATCAGTAAAGAACCCAAGTGAGCCGATATAAGCAGGAAAAGCAGCATGTACTGAAGCAAAATCCTCCAATAGCCGTTGGCACTTCTCCTCGTCAACATCGTTAAAACATCCCAGCGTCAGATGAGGTCTTGTTTTCCACTCCAGATATTTACTACTTAGCTTTTCCTTATCCAAAAGCCTCGGATATTCAAATAGTTTTTGTTCAGTTTCAGCGTCATAGTACAATTCGATTGCGTATTTCATATTCAGCTCCTCCTCGTATTTATAAAAATAGCCCCATCAAACTCTCGCTTGATGAGGCTTTAGATACATTATTAGTTATATAGCAATGAATTATGCTCTATACAAAATTTCTTCCTCATCATACATAATAAAAACAGATCCCTGAACTGTATTCACGGATGTAGTAGTGACTGTCTCTGTTGTAGTGAGGCTGAATCTTATCATAGCTACTCGCTTTCTGAAAATTGTTAGTTGTATACATAAGTATAATTGGCTGACATCTTTGTGTCAATCTGTATTTTTCTTTTCAGCAGGTCACTTGCCAAGGTAACTGGAGGTGCATTTACTTTGGCAATTTACGATTTAGAATATTTTGTCGCCGTATCTTAGACTCTATCGTATAATAGGATATAGATGGTCACCGTGTATTATATGGGGTTTACAATATGGTTTACATAATTCATAATTTGACAGACAGACAGACAGACAGACAGACAGACAGACAGACAGACAGACAGTTAGTTAGGCAGACAGAGGTAACCTCTGCATATATCATTATGACTAAAAGCACTCATCGGAGTGTCGCTTAGAGCGGCATGATCCGGTGGGTGCTTTTTTGATGTTACGGATCATTGATCTTAGGGAACGGAAATAAAGGAGACTGTTTATACAAAGGGTAAAGGAGGATCGTAATGGACAAAAACAAGACGAATGAATTGAATAAGGCATTGGAAGGTATGTGGGATAGTCTTACGGATGAACAGAAGATTAAAGCCAAGGAATGCAAGAGCATGGATGAACTGAT
>JAEEGL013869643.1_pt1 | contig 20427 bp, 13 predicted proteins | sample 9134231 | NCBI WGS metagenome assembly JAEEGL01 (sample SAMN16246548, study PRJNA631951) | gut metagenome | biome: gut microbiome; feature: rumen; material: fiber-attached | host: Bos | place: Iran: Karaj | collected 2018-10 | reverse complement strand
GTTACCCTTCTCGACTTCTTTCTTAGCCTTAATGAGACCACGTACGGGGTTGCCGTATCTGTCGACGGCGATGCCGCGTCCTACCTTCATGATGAGTCTTCCGAGGTGACCGTAGTCTGTCTCAAGGTCGGCACCTACGAGCGCGCACATCCACTTGAAGTGACCTCTTGGGAGGAACCTGTCGATGAGTACGCCGTCAGCGAAGCACTGATGGTTCGAAGCTACAACGTAAGGATTGTTCTTGGGGAAGTTATCTCTGCCTACGCACTTAAAGTCCGTGAGGATATCAGTGAGGAGGAGGAAGCCGATCTTCGCGAGATTACCTCTGATGCCTCTCTTGGTAGGGTACTTCTCGTCCAGATGCTTGTGCTTATCCTTAGAGTTAACTTCTGTTGTCTTGTCCTCAGCCATGTCTTCAAACCTCGATAATTACTATGTTTAACAATGTTAATCTGCTTAGAAATATATAATCATAATAACGATATTATTAATTAAGTCAAACTGTGTGGACTTAAACATATCAAAATGTTATTATCTTATAGTTTTGAGACGGAGGGCGTAATGCGCGAGATAACCGGAACAGCTATATACAAGGCAGAATACCACGAGAACCTTCGTGATTTGGTCATGGATGCATGTGAGAAGCATGCGGCACTTGACGCTTTTATATTCAGAAGAAATCCCAAAGAATCCGAGACACACAGAACCTTTGCTGAGTACGGCGAAGACATAAGAAATCTCGGCACATATATCCTTAACAGCAAGTATAAGGGCGAGCGCCTCGCAGTAGTCGGCGCGAACTCTTACGAGTGGCACCTTTGCTACAACGCTATCCTTTCGACGGACAGCGTCGGCGTGCCCCTCGACAGAATGCTTCCCGAGGACGAGCTCATCGCGCTTCTCGAGAGATCCCAGGCTAAGGTAATATTCTATCAGCAGAAGCACCACGCCATGATGGTATCCATCGCGACTAAGCAGAACGAGGGCTCCATTAAGTCCTGCATCGAGAAGTTCGTGTGCATGTACCCGGACGGCCTCGGCAAGGGAGAGGACCTCTCCATGGACGGCTTCGTTGATCTTTACGAGCTCATCGAGAAGGGTAAGTCCATGTGCGAGAAGGGTGACGACTCTTTCATGAAGACACCCATTAACACCGAGGATCCCCGCATCATCCTGTTTACTTCAGGAACTACTTCCATGAGTAAGGGCGTTCTCCTCACACATCGAAATATCTGTTCCAACGTTTACTCAATCGCACAGACTCTCCTCGTAATGCCCGGAGACCGTGCATTCTCGATTCTTCCTTTACATCACACTTTCGAGAATACTTGTGACTTCTTTATTCTGTCGGCAGGCGGCTGTTTGTGCCTCTCCGACGGACTTCGTTATATCGTAAAGAACTTGAAGGAGTGGCACCCTGAGGTATGTATCTCAGTGCCTTTGCTCTACGAGAATATCTACTCCAAGATCGAAGAGGGTATCAAGGCTTCCGGTAAGGAGAAGCTTATCAATATCATGGTGCCCGTTACGAAGTTCCTGAAAGGCTTCGGTCTCGATCTTAGAAGAGCCGTGTTCAAGGAGATCCTAGATAACCTCGGCGGCGACATGAGAATGATCGTTATCGGTGGTGCCGGAATCGACAAGAAGTATATCGATGCATTCACTAACTTCGGTATAGACTTCTTCATGGGTTACGGTCTTACAGAGACTGCACCTGTTATCTCAGTTACTAACGAAGCATGTAACGTTCACGGTTCCGTAGGACGTCCTCTCGTAGGAATCACAGCTGCAATCGATACAGAAGAGACCGGCGCTAATGTCGTAGGTGAGATCATCACAAAGTCCGACTGCGTTATGAAGGGTTACTTCGAGAACGAAGAAGCTACCAGGGAAGTCATCGATGAGAATGGCTGGTTCCACACAGGTGACATGGGATTCATCGATAAGAAGGGTTCCATTCATATCACGGGCCGTGTTAAGTCCATGATCGTTCTTACATCAGGTAAGAAGGCTTTCCCTGAGGAAATCGAGTCTTTGATCGCTGAGATCAAGGGCGTAAGCGAGGCGTTCGTCTGGGGTAATTCCAATGACAGAGGCCAGATCGATATCTGCGCTAAGCTTCTCATCAACAGAGCTGCCATCGGAGCCGAGCTCGGACTTGATAAGGATGCTACAGACGATCAGGTTGCAGAGTATCTTGCTGACCAGATGCGCATCGTAAACCACAAGATGCCTTCGTACAAGATCGTACATAACTACGTATATTCCGAGACGGATATGATCAAGACAACCACTCTTAAGATCAAGAGACCTAAGGAGCAGGAAGCTATCGAGTCCAAGGTTGCTGCAGCAGGATATGCAATGCGCGACGTTAACGGTAAGAACCTCGATAAGATTTAATTCCTGAATATTCTTACAATCTGTCCCGGGGGACATTAAACGGACAATTAATAAACCGCCATGAGGTATAATTATTAAAATGACTTCATGGCGGTTTTTGTATGATTAAGATTATTCCGTATACATCATATAGGCCCATCGCGAAGTTCGCGGTGAAGGACCAGCTTAAAGGTGACGGTGCTTCCGGTAAGACCGTGTTCATCGTGCCTGAGTCAGTTAAGGCTTCAGTCGAGAGACTGGTGTTCGACGAACTTGTTAAGGGGAAGAAGTCAGACGATGACATCGTCACTTCATTCGGTCCCGTAAGCGCCGGTTCTCTTAATGTTGATGTATTAAGTTTCGTCAGACTGTCATACAAGATCCTGTCCATGACCGGCCGTGAGTCCGACTCGGATGACATGCTTCTTCGTAACGTCATCTACCGCGTTCTGACGGATAATCCTTCTGATTTCCCAAATCTCAATAAGCTTCGCACACACTTCGAGTATGTAGATATGCTGGTCGATCTTATCGGTGACTTCCGCAGATACGATATTGGTGTCGATAAGATCCGCGAGACGATCGGGGCGGAGGGAATAGAAGACAGTAAGCTTAATGAAGTGGCACTTCTTATCGACCGTGTTAATGAGCTTGGTAAGAAGCACAACCTTCCGATCAATGAGAATCTTCCCGATACTGCATCGGACATAATCCGCTCTTTGATCTCAGATGAGATTAAGGGCAGAAGATATACGTCACTGAAGAACTTCCTTAAGGCGAAGTTTGTTGTAATAGGGCTTGGCAGCGTGCGTAATCTTACACCCCAGGAGCGCCGCCTGATCAAGGCTTTGTCTGATGCCGGTGCGGAAGTGGTTGTTTATGCCGCTGCACGTGATGAAGGCGGTGACGGAAGCTTCTCCGAATTTGGTGAGAATACCATCAATGAACTTGAGCAGATGGGAGGCTCGATTGCCCCTGCTGTTGCGGGTGAGGACGAGAGCTTTTCGAACAGGGTTAACGAAGTGGCGAAGCATTATGCCATGGGCGATGCCGTGTGTAAGTGTGAGTTACCCGAGGACGATTCTATCGTATTGATGTCATATGCGATGGAGGATGATGCTGTATCTTATGTCGCGAACGAGATCAATAAGTTGGTGCGTGAGCAGAAGGTATATCGCTACAGCGATATAAGAATCTTCTGTGCAGACGACGAATATAAGACGAGGATCAAGAGTATCTTCAAGCTGTTTGATCTTCAGATGTTTATCGATAACAAAGTAATCCTCATGAATACACCTGTCGTAAGATACGTACTTTGTCTGCTAGATCTGTCGATACATAATTACGATTCCGGCGATGTGTTAAAGCTTCTTCGCACGGGCGTACTTACGGGTGCAAGAAGAGATCTCGTTGATGTATTTGATAACTATCTTCTTCGTGAGAACATCCGTGATAAGAGCCGTTTGTTTAATGAGAATTGCTACACGCTGAACTACGATGTTGACGGTGAGAAGATCGAGAAGGATGACTTCATGATCTTCGATAACGACGAGCTCATCGAGGACGGTCCGGCATATCTTTATAAGCACATCGTCGAAGAAGTTCTCGTGCCAATTAAGGCGGTAACGGATGAGATAGATTCTAAGAAGACTATTGCCGGCAAGGCAGAAGTGCTCGCACGTTATATCGGAAGTCTTAAGACAGAAGTCGAGGCTTTAAGAGACGAGTTCATCGACAGAGAAGAGAGCGATACCGCGCTTGCTATCGTTAAGGGATACCAGGAGATGATGAAGCTTCTGTCGTCATTCACGGGCGAGCTTAACGAGACTGAGATAAGCCGTGAGCAGTTCGCTTCTTTGATAAGAACTGATATGAAGAACAAGGCGACAGGAAGTATTCCGCTATGTGTGGATTCAGTCGAGATCTCTTCTATCAAATCTTCAATCTACACACCTTGCAAGGTGATGTTTGTGTTAGGTGCTACAGCAGATAATTTCCCGCATAAGTCATCTCACGAAGGTATCATCCCGTCGCACGAATTAAGAGTGCTCGGTCTCCCGGACAAGGCTGGCATGAGATCGAAGCAGGAGTTTATCGAAGCTGCATTATTGCTTAATTCCGTCGAAGACAAGATTGTCATGATCACACCCTCAAATGACATGCCGAGTCCCGTGTTCAGTTACTTCAGAACAGCGATCTCGGAGGGAGAGGATGTGCGAATCGAGATGGGAAGATTCGTGACACCTGTTTATGGCCAGCCTGTAGACAGACGTCATTGGGCAGAAGATCCGGAGTCGTCATTCATTACCACTGAACACATGAAGGAACTTCTGGCAGGCAGGGAGATTTGTAGCGTGACTTCAATCGAGAAGTATAACGGATGTCCTCTCAGGTATATGCTTGATTATGCATTGAGAATCAATGTGCGTACGGATGGTTCGAATGTTGAATCTAATGAGCTTGGAAGTTTGTGTCACTCGATGTTTGAATATGCATTGAGTGATGTTAAGGATGAATTGAACAGTAAGACAATAGATGAGGTCATTGCGTCAACAAGTGCTGAACTTGTTATGAAGAAGGCTGATGATTACTTCAGGATGGCTCTTAGTGATAAGCAGATTAAGAATCCTGATAAGTATTCTCCCAAGTATGCAATTTATCCGGGACTTAAGGTTAAGAGGATATTCTCGAAGGCATATCCGGTGATCCTTAATTACTATAAGGAATCAGGTTACAGACCTGAAGGCTTTGAAGTTGAGGTTAGTGATTTCAAGAATAAGCTTGATGTTAAGGCAGAGGCTCAAGGCTATGAATTCAACTTCAAGTTTAAAGGCTCCATTGACAGAGTTGATAAGAATGACGAAGGACTTCTTCGTGTTGTAGACTATAAGACATTTTCTAAGTCGATTGATCCTGAAGAGGTTGCTGACGGAGTCCAGATTCAGTTGTTTGTATATGCATATGGTTTGGAACAACAAGACAATAACAAGGTTGATAATGTCGGATATGTAAGAGCCATCCTTCCTACATCTAGATCGAAGCAAAAGGATCCGCTATTCGATTACATTTCAGCTGATAAGTCGCAGTATGATATCGGCCTTATGATGGAGCATGCTGACAACAAGCTTAATGAGGCTTGTCAGAAGATCGCCCAGGGAAGAGGAACAGCTACTCTTACATACAAAGAGTTTGACGGTGCATGCAGATTCTGTAACTTCAAGGGTGCATGCGGCAGGTTGCCTAATCAGCCCCAGCCCGACGGATCCGGTACGAAGGCTATTGTGGAATCTTGGAAGGTTGAGGGTGCGAAGTAATGGTTAAGTTTTCAGAAGAACAGAAATCAATAATTAATGCCGCACGATCCAATATTCTCGTATCTGCTGCGGCAGGTTCCGGTAAGACAACTGTGCTTGCACAGCGTATTACGTCTAAGATCATTAACCATGAACTTGGAATTGATGAATTGTTGGTAGTTACCTTCACTAAGGATGCTGCTTCCCATATGCGTGAGAAGATTGAATCAAGTCTTCGTAAAGCATTAAATGAAGAAGGTGCAGACAGGAAGTATATCAAGTCTCAGATTGATAAGGTTCCGGGTGCTTATATTCAGACTATGAACAGCTTCTGTAATCGTGTTGTCAGTGAAGCGGGACACATGTCGGAAGATAGTGATGTAATGGAACCCGGCAGTGCGGTTCTCGACGATACTACACTTAAGATACTTCGCAAGCAGTCAGCTAATGAAGCTGTTATGGCAGTGTATGAAGCTATTGCTCAAGACGGGGTATCTGATGGTGAGCGCGAAGACTTCCTTAACCTTGTATTCTCTATGGGCGACGGTAAGAATGAAGGTCCGGTTGCCGAGGCTGTTGATGAAGCATATCTGAAGCTTCGAAGCCTGCCTGACTACCTCGAGATTATCGATGGTGTAATTGCAAACCGAGAGAGAACAGATGCCGACGGAATTATCGTTGGATTGTCTCAGTATATCGAGATGTATGATGATCTTATTCGTAAGGCTGATAGTGCATGTGATGGATGTGGATCATACCTTGACAATATGAATCTGCCAGATAAGTATAAGCTCCCTGTTAGAGCTATCATCGAATCTGTCAGAAGACTATCAGCTGAGTATATTGAGAGATTTGATGCTTGTTCAGATGATAAGGGAAGAAGGGATGTAATAGATAACTTCTTTGCTGATTTCTATAACAATTCCGATCCTTCGGATTATAAGCGTTTATACACTTCATCAGATAATAAGGATCTACACTTTCTGAAGATCTTCGGACCGATAGCTGCTTTGTGTGTGATCAATCTTCAGAGTCATAAGAACGCAGGTGATAAAGTATCGGCACAGTGGGGGTTTAATGATTCAGCTGCTCCGTATAAGTTGAATCCTGATTTTGATGTTATAGGTACCATAGCAAGTGATGACCTTATGGTGCTTCAGAAGAGGAGAACATCCTGCGCTAGAGCCTTTGCGTCTTTGCTCAAGGATATGGATGCCAGATATTCTGTCCATAAGAAGAGACTTCGCGGAATTGATTTCTCGGATCAGGAGCATATGTGTCTTCGTGTCCTTAAGACTCCTGAGATCAATAACTTGTTTAAGAATAAGTTCAAGGAGATATACATCGACGAGTATCAGGATAATACATCCTTACAGGATGCAGTTGTTGCGTTGATCGCGAATAATAATGTTTTCTGTGTAGGCGATGTTAAGCAGAGTATCTATAAGTTCAGAAATGCGAATCCGTCGATGTTTATCCGTAAGGCTGAGCTTTATCGTAATGATCCGTCTGAAGGTAATCTGATGGGCCTTAACTGTAACTTCAGAAGTACACCTCAGATACTTGCTTTTGTTAATGAGATATTCGGACAGTTGATGAGCGGCGATGCTGCTGAGATTGATTACGAAGGCGGCGGTCATGAACTTAATCCGTCCCCCATAGCTACGGATGGAAATATACCTGAAGTTATTATCATCAATTCGACTGATAGCCCTAAGGTTAAACGTGTAATCGATGGGGTTGAGACTGAAGTTAAAGTTAGTGAGATGGAGCTTCTTGTGACTGAAGTTGGCAAGAAGGTTATGGAGTACCATAATTCCGGATACGACTATAAAGATATATACGTTCTTACGAGAACAAACAACGCAGCCAGGGTATCAGCAGAGCATCTCCGTTCTCTTGGGATTCCGGCTCGTTGCGTTGATAAGAAACCGTTGTTCTCTGATAACGAGATAATCGGAATATGTAATCTCCTTAAGATCCTTGCGAATGAGTACCGTGATGAGTGCCTCGCAGGAGTTATGTTGTCGTGCTATAGATTCAGCAATTTTATGCTTGATGAGATGGCGGAGATAATCAGCTTCTCGAACAAAGATTATCGTTATATGAATCTGATCATCAAGATCAGAAATTATGCACTTAATGGTCCGAATGATGTTATTCGCGAAAGGTGCGTCCGATTTATTGAGACCATTGATGATCTTCGTGCTGAAAGTGTTATTAGAGACATTGATGAATTGATGGAGCTTATATTCGCGAAGACGGGTATCAAGGCAACACTTATGAAAGTTTCTCCTTACGAAGTTGATAAGCTCACAGTATTCAAGAACTGGCTTTGCAGCAATTTCCTAAATAGAGGAAGCGATATTACAGAGGTGGCATCTGTTATTGAACAGATGCAGAACAGATTGGATGATTCTGCCGCGATCGAATATGATCTCGGTGGCGAGGATCTTGTTCGCTGTATGAATTACCATAAGAGTAAAGGACTTGAGAATAAGTGCGTTATCGTTGCCGATGTTGATTCTTCAAATGAGACGGATACCAGTGGCTTTATCAGCTTCAAGGCTGGTAAGGTCCTGTCAGCAGATAATCCGTCCGGACCTCGTTTTGTTGTTGATGATTACGACGATAATGTATCGATTACAAGCACTTCCGCAGAGAAGGCGATTGTAAAGGAAGAGGATAGTCTCGAATCGACTGCAGAAGAGATGAGACTTCTCTATGTTGCTTTAACGAGAGCGGAAGAGAATCTGTGCTTTATCAGAAGGATTAATCTGTCCTCCAAAACACTTAAGCAGAATGTAATAACTCCGCTTCTTAGTGAAGACAAGTATCTGTCGAGATACTTCTACACCAAGTGTTCGGGTATCGCCAATATGATGTTCGCTGCTTTGTTAAGAATGAGGGCATCTGACGATTCGTCGAGTCTTACAACAATTTGTGGTGTGAATGATACGTTTAACTATGTATCGGATTTTGAGGACGTGAAGATTAAGGTTAAAACTGCTGAAGATATCGTAGATTTTTCAGAGGGTGATCAGGATGCACCTCATGCGGATGTTGTTCCGATCGATCGCAGTCTTGATCTGCCTTTCGCCTTTGATGATGGCGATGAGTCTGATGATTCAGGTGCCGATTGGAGAGGACAGGCTATCTACGGAAGTTCCGGTGTTGATAGTGCGGGTATGCCAGAGTTCGAGTCTTATCGCTACGAAGATTCTATGATGGCTCCTGCGAAGACTTCTGTATCTGCCATGAAGCAGATGGAGGATTCTGTTTATTCAAGTGAGAAGGAAGGCGACCTTAAGGTAGCGATTAATCTTCTTGTTCCTGATGTCGACAACTATATGGGAGAGAAGAACGGAATCTCCGGTGCTGCACTTGGTACTGCTGTGCACAAGGCGATGAGCTTTATTGATCTTGTTCGTCTTTCAGAGGATTCGTCTGTGAGTGCATTGGGTGAACTTGATGCACTTGCCCAAGAAGGTATTCTGACTCCCGCTGAGCATGATGCAGTCGCTAAGTTTGCTGATAACATTCAGGCATTTGCCGTAAGTGATCTTGGACGTGCGCTTGCTGTTGCAGACAAAGAGGGAAGAGCAGAACGAGAGAAGTCACTCATCTGTGCACTTCGTATTAATCCTGATCGTCCCGACTATACGTTGGTACAGGGCACTCTTGATGCGATGTATATAGATACTGATGGTGCTGCTGTAATCATCGACTATAAGACTGATTACCTTAAGACTGATGATCCTGCTGAGATTACGAAGACTATCAAGGAACGCCATGGGGCTCAGCTTGAACTCTATGCAGCCGCTGTTGAAGAATCCGGCATAAAGGTTAAGGCCAGATACATCGTACTACTTCGTAAGAATATGGTGATTGAGGTTTAATTTGACTTCTTCAGCTTGTTTCTTACTCGCATCTCCTGGAAGAACTGCTGCATCATCTCGCTGCATTCTTCTTCCAAGATGCCGCCTTCGAATTCGACCTGGTGGTTGTGGCCATGCTCGACGTTGAAGATATCATTGCATGAACATACTGCACCGGACTTGGGTTCGTATGCGCCGAAGTAGACCTTCCTGATCCTGGATTGGACGATCGCACCGGAGCACATGGTGCAGGGCTCGAGAGTTACATACATATCCATATCGTTAAGACGCCAGTCGCCAAGTTTCTTGCACGCCTTATCGATGGCAATCACTTCCGCATGCATCAGTGCGTTCGACTTGGTAAGCTTAAGATTATGCGCCCTGACAAATACCTTACCGTCCTTGACGATAACGCAGCCGATGGGGCATTCCTTTTTCTCATATGCCTTCTTAGCTTCCTTGAGCGCTTCTTTCATGAACTTTCTATGTAAGTCTTCCATTCGATTAAACCTGTGTAGCTATAAGAATGATTAAAGCTATATGAATAATAAGGGCCAGAGGAACTAGTACCGTGAACTTGAGCTTCTTGGTCTTGTGGTGGAAGACGTACATTCCGATCAATGCTCCAAGTGATCCGCCAATGAATGCCAAGAGGATAAGAACCTTCTCAGGGATTCTCCAGAGATTCTTCTTGGCTTTTACTTTATCTATTCCATAAGCGGCAAATGCCACAATGCTCATTACAGCCATGTAGATGGCGATCACTTTGATGACTAAGCTCATAAGTTTGGTCCTTTATATAAATATATTCCTATTCTAACTATTTGGATTCCCTCAGTCGAGAGGAGGAACTGTCACTGACAAATCTGCTGACAAGATTCATTTCTTGTCAGTGAATTTGTCAGTATGAGGCTCCTACTGACAAAACGACTGACAGAATCATGCTTTTGTCAGTGGAATTGTCAGTGGAGGGGTGGTCGGCTGACTATTTTCCTGACTATTTCAAGAAAAAGTCAGTAAAAAAGTCAGTAGAGGCCTTCTACTGAACAAATGACTGACTTTCTAACAAAAAAGTCAGTAAAAAAGTCAGTGGGGGTGGACAGAAAGTTGGACAGTAGCTCAAAGTTGTCCAAAAAACTGTCCAGATGACACTCCAAACCCACCGGATCACCACTTTTCACCACAAAAGGGCGGAAAATGTCCCAAAGTGTGCCCCAATTAAGCGTAAACCGCCAGTTCTTTGGGGCATATGCACAAACAATAAGAACCCAATCCACAAATAAACGAACAAATAATCAAGAAAAATCGAGAAAACCTCTTGCATAACAAAAAAGTTACACATATAATTCAGATATGTGGCGGAAAGTGGCAAGATATTTCAGATAAATGGAGTAAAGTGTCAGTAATTCGTCAAACAGTAACAATATAACAACGTTAAACAAGGATTTATGGCAAGAGACACTAAGAAAATCGATGCTAAGGGGCGATTCTTCATCCCCACAAAGCATAAAGAAGGCCTGGGAGACGAGCTGGTTGTTACCAACAGTCTCGATACAGGCTACCTTAGCGTATATCCTGCCGAGAACTTCCGTAAGATATCCGAACAGCTTCAGAAGCTCAATTCCATGGACCCTCAGGTTAGAAAGCTTAAGAGGGAGATCATTGGTGAGGCCTTGGAGTGCACTGTGGATTCACAGGGCAGAATCAAGGTCACTGATGAGTTGTGGGAAAGAATCGGAGCCAAGAACGGCGATGAGATCTGCGTGTTCGATGTCGACGGCAAGCTCGATATCTGCACAAAGGCACACTACGATGAAGAGGATCACGATATCTCTTCTATCGAAGGTCTTGAGACCAAGTACTTTGTGGAAGGCCTGTAATGGAGAGCGGACGAGGAGAGGAGTTTTCTCATATCCCGGTTCTGTTCGATGAGTGCATGGAGGCACTCGCCATCAAACCTGACGGCATCTATGTAGACTGCACGGCAGGTGGAGGCGGCCACAGCGAGGGGATAGCCAACAGATTGGGTCCTGAGGGAATGCTTATTTCCCTTGATAAGGACGACGAGGCTATCGCAGTCTGCAGGGCTAAGGCGGCAGCCAAGGCCAAGGAAGGGAAGACCTGGAAAATCGTGAAGTCGGATTTCTCGGCTATCTCGACCGTCCTTGATGAGTTGAACATTGACAGTGTTGACGGAATATTAGCGGACTTAGGCGTATCGTCTCACCAGATCGATACGGGAAGCAGAGGCTTCTCATATGCGATCGACGGTCCTCTCGACATGAGAATGGACGACAAGCAGAAGCTCTCGGCTTATGAGGTTGTAAACACATACGACCAAAGAAAGCTCGAAGAGATTTTCAGGTTGTACGGTGAAGAAAGATATGCGGGCAGGATCGCACTCGGAATCGTAAGAGACAGGCAGAATAAGCCTTTCGATTCCACACTGCAGCTTGCCAAGAGCATTGCTTCGTATATGCCTTCCAAGGCAAGGTACGAAGATCAGCATCCGGCCAGGAGATGCTTCCAGGCCATAAGGATCGAGGTCAATCACGAACTCGATTCCGTCAGAACTTTATTGCAGGAGGGACCGAAGAGACTTTCCGAGGGCGGCAGAATGGCAGTAATCAGCTTCCATTCTCTCGAGGACAGGATCGTTAAGGAAGAATTCCGTACTCTTCAGGACCCTTGCACATGTCCCAAGGACTTCCCGCGCTGCGTATGCGGCAAGGTAAGCTTGGGCAAGGTCCTCACAAGAAAGCCCATCACGGCTACTGAGGAAGAACTTAAGCGTAACAACAGATCCCACAGCGCAAAGCTTAGGGTCTTTGAAAGAAAGGGGAAAGACTGATGTCTTCGGTAAAAGAAAACGAATTTTACACAGAAGTATACGTGCCCATCACAAGGCAAGTATATGAGTACCCTGCGCTTAATACGGTAGAAGATCCCGAAGTTAAGAAAGACGAGCTCAAGGAGCAGAAAAAGAAGATTAGAAGGGCTGCGAGAAGCAGACTCTTCGAGACAGTAATTGCGATTGGTCTTATTACATTTGTTGGTGTATTCTTTATGTTACTTATTAATCCGCAGGTAGGCCTTGCGGAGTTGGCAAAGGACAATTCGGATCTCAAGGATGAGATAGCGGTGTTGAAGAGAAATATCCTTGATTCCGAAGAAGACGTAAACGGTATAACAGATATGGACAGTATCAGAGCGCAGGCACTCGCTCTCGGTATGCAGGACCCGAATGCAAATCAGGTCGTAACCATCCCGATGCCCGAGGATGACAAACTCGTCACTATGGTATCATATGACGAGGAGTTCGGAATCAGCGAGGAGGCGTATAACAGCGCCGTAGAAGCTCTGACAAGCTACTACCTCGAAGAAGACGCATCGTGATGAGTGAAGACAAGAATACTAACCGAGAAGAACATATTCACGAAGAGGCCGGAAAGAGCAGAAACGAGCGAGTGTCATTGGGATTTACACTCGCCATTTATGCGTTCATAGGACTTTTCTCTTTTTACCTTATCGGCAACCTTTATAAGACTACGGTCATAGATTACGACATCTATGCCAGAGCCGCGTCCAACCAGCAGTGGAGACTTATGTCATACGAAGCTGACCGCGGCGTTATTTATGATGCCAACAACATGCCTGTTGCATCTAACACCTATAACTACACGGTAGTTATCTCACCTAAGATCTTGATGAGCAGCACTGAGATCGCCAACGGCACTCTCACACGTTCCCAGCTCATTACTGATATGTCGAATCTTCTCGGCATGCCGGCTGAAGACATCGAGGCTGTGTTGCCTATAGACCCGAATGACTCAACCGACCCCAGAAACGACGTTGCCGGTATGGACCTCATCCGTAACCTCGAAGCCGAGATCGCAGAACCCGCTAAGACCTACTGCCAGCAGCACGAGCTTTCAGGTATCTCATTTCTTGCAGTGCCTCAGAGATACTACAACTACGGAAGCCTTGCTGCTCAGATCATAGGTTATGCAAGTAACGACGGTGTCAGCCTTAACGGTGTATACGGACTTGAGGCTTACTACAACAGCGTCCTTTCCGGTACAGACGGTTACAGATACTCCGAGGTAGACCAGGGAACAGAGGGTGTACTTCCTTATTCCGACGCTATCACGCAGCCTGCCGTTAACGGTAACAACCTCGTACTTAACATCGACATCAACATCCAGAGAATCGCAGAGGAAGTCTGCCGAAGCGCTTATATCCAGTACGCTCCGAGAGATGGTATCTGCGCTATCGTCATGAACCCCTATACAGGTGCGGTTCTTGCGATGGTATCACTTCCTGACTACGACCTTAACGATCCTTACGGCATCCCTTACGGTATGGATGCCATCGCATGGAACGCCATGGACGACGATGCTCAGGTCGAGTACCTCATGAGTAACGTTTGGCGTAACAGATGCATCTCCGATACATACGAGCCGGGTTCCACATTTAAGGCTCTTACAACATGTATCGCATTCGAAGAGAACTTAACAAACGAGAACGAGGAGTTTTCCGACGAACCTATCCAGGTGTCCGATATCGATACGATTTCCTGCTGGCTTCAGAAACAGAACGGCGGCAACCACGGTGTGGAGACCCTTGCACAGGCATTCATGAATTCCTGTAACCCTATCTTCGTTCAGCTCGCCCAGAGAATCGGCGTCAGCAGATACTACAGATACGTGCACATGTTCGGCTTCTACGAGACGACGGGAATTGACCTTCCCGCTGAAGGAACGGGTATCTTCCACACTGATCCTTCCGTAATCGATATGAGCTGCTTGTCCTTCGGTGAGTCTGCAACGGTTACACCTATCCAGCTTCTTAACTCTTACTGCGCTATCGTAAACGGCGGCAATCTCATGGTGCCTCATGTAGTTCACTATATAACTGATGAGAACGGCAACATCGTAGATGAGATCGAGCCTGAGGTTATTAGAACTATCTTCTCCGAGAGCACTTGCGAGAGAGTAAGACAGCTCATGATCAACGTAGTAGACGAAGGTACAGGTTCCGCAGGTCAGGTTCCGGGTTACTACGTTGCCGGTAAGACATCAACATCAACAATCGAGAATGGTGAGATGGCAGGCGCACACGTTCTGTCCTTCTCATGCTTCGCTCCTTCTTACGATCCGCAGATCGCAGTGCTCGTTGTACTTAACAAGCCTGCCGAGAACTCCGTAGGTTCCTCCGCGGCTGCTGCAACTGCTGCCCGTATCGTTGAGAACACACTCCGCTACATGGGTGTTCCGAGAATCCTCACTGAAGAAGACTACGACCAGCTCACCACAAGATACTGGGTACAGCCCGTTGTAGGACTTTCCGCTACCGAGGCTGCTTCAAGAATCGGATACAACGGTATCTCCTGCGTATACGGTGCTACCAACATGACAGCGGAGACCATCGTAGGTTATACTTACCCGTCTACCGACGCGCAGCTTTATAGCTCGGGTATCGTTATGCTTTACCCTGAGGGCGAGAACGTGCAGATGCTTACAAGCTCAGTTCCGAATCTCGCGGGCAAGACTGCGATTGAGTGTATGGAAGCTCTTCGTGATGCTAACTTGAACTGCATCATCGAGGGTGACGTCATGGGAATCTGCACTATGCAAAGTGACATTCCGGGAGCAACTGTCTTCTCCGGTTCCATCGTCACGGTTACACTCGAGAACACGGCGATAGCGCCTGACGCTGACACGGCTCCGACTGAGCCCGAGGGCGAGGACGGCGTTGTCTCCGGTGACGACGAGACGGCAGAGACTACTGAGGGGGGAGCTGTAGGTTAATGACTATAAAGGAATTGCTTAACGGCAGACAATATAAGCTCATCGCGGGCGACATCGAAAAGCCGGTGACAGGAGTCGAGTACGATTCCAGAAAGATCACGGAAGGCAGTGTGTTCGTCGCGGTAAAAGGCTTTACTTCCGACGGCCATTCCTACATCGAATCCGTGTGTGATAACGGTGCCTCTTTGGTAGTGGTAGAAGAGGGCAACGACACGCTTACAGAAGACCAGCTTAAGGCTATTAGCAGCAAGACGGGAACGACCATCGTATCCGTCGCTGATTCCCGTAAGGCTTCTGCTTATGTCGCAGCATCTTTCTTCGGTAATCCCGAGAAGAAGATTCACATGATAGGTGTTACCGGAACCAAGGGTAAGACGACTATCACTTTCATGATAAGAGATATCCTCGAGCGAGGCGGCAAGAAGAGCGGACTTATCGGAACCGTTTATGACATCATAGGCGACGAGAAGTTACACGCTTCACATACGACGCCTGAAGCAAGAGACGTATATGAGATCCTGGGCAAGCTTTCTAATATAGATTCAGATGAATGTGTTATGGAAGTATCAAGCCAGGGCTTAAAGCTCGACAGAGTATACGGAATTAACTTCAACATCGGATGCTTTACTAACTTCTATGAGGATCATATCGGCGGCAATGAGCATCCCGATATGGACGACTATCTTAACTGCAAGATGAAGATATGGGAGCAGTCCGAGGTAGCCGTCATTAATGCCGACACACCCGTTACTGACGTAATGGTGAACAAGGCAAAAGAGTGCGGCTGCAAGATCTACACATACGGTTTGTCTGAAGGATGCGACGTAAGAGCAGATAAGCTTAATGTCGGTCTTAAGAACGGCAAGGCGGGAACATTCTTTGATCTTATAAGCCCCTGGTATGAAGGAAGATTATTCGTTGCAATCCCGGGTAAGTTTAATGTCTATAATGCACTTTGTGCTTTAACAGCTGCATACCTTTCAGGCATAGATACAGAGTACATTGAAGAGAGCCTCGAGAACATCCAGGTTCCGGGAAGACTTCAGCCTGTTAAGAATTCACTCGGCATCACTATCCTGGTCGACTACGCACATAACGCTGCAAGTCTTGAGAACGTTCTTGATACGCTTAAGGAGACAACAAAGGGACGTGTTATATCCGTATTCGGATGCGGCGGCGACAGATCACATACAAGACGATTCGAGATGGGTGAAGTATCAGGCAACAAGGCTGACTACACCATCGTAACTTCTGATAATCCGAGAACGGAAGATCCGCTTATTATCATTGGCCACATCGTATCTGCGATAGAGAAGACGAACGGCAAGTTCGAGACTATCGTTGACCGTAAGGAAGCTATCCATAAAGCCATCGAGATCGCTAATCCCGGTGACATCGTTCTTATCGCAGGAAAAGGTCACGAGGACTATCAGATCTTCAAGGACAGAACGATACATTTCGATGATGCCGAAGTAGCAGCAGAAGCTGCAGAGCAGATCAAGGAGGACAGACTATGAGAAGAATGTTCTCTTTCGATGAAGTAGTAGCTGCCATCGGCGGCACTGTCGTAAACCGCAAGGGCGCCCCCGGCGGAACCATATTCGTAAACTCAGTTTCAACTGACACGAGAACCATCGGTCAGGGTGATCTTTATATCGCACTTAAGGGGGAGAACTTCGACGGCAATAACTTTGCCGATCAGGCTATCGAGAAGGGCGCATGTGCAGTTGTTGTAAACAGCGCTACCAAGGTTCCGATGAATGCTATCGGAATCGTAGTAAAGGATACGACGAAGGCTTTGGGTGACCTTGCAGAGCACTACAGATTTAAGCTCGGTGGCAAGGTTGTCGCAGTAACGGGCTCGGTAGGAAAGACGACTACAAGAGAGCTCATAAGAGCTGCACTCGTGCCTTCATTTAACGTCTGCTCCACGGAGAAGAATCTTAACAACGAGGTCGGTCTTCCTAAGACAATCTTAGGTGCTCCCGAAGATACCAACATCCTCGTGCTTGAGATGGGCATGAGAGCAAGAGGCGAGATTGATTACTTAACGAAGATCGCTAATCCCGACATCGCAGTAATAACTAACGTCGGTTATTCTCACATCGGTATCTTAGGTTCTAAAGAAGAGATAAGAGCTGCTAAGTGCGAGATCATTAACGGACTTACGGATAACGGCATCTTACTCGTTAACGGCGATGACAAGTTCCTTCTTGATCACGCACGTAACATCATCCCGCTTAATAACGGCCTCGTTGCAGTTGCAGTAGGAGATGAGTTGGACAGCTCTCTTCGTAACTGCCAGGTAAGAGTTAACGCACACAACATCAAAGAGAATAACGGAATGGACTTCGACGTCACCATCTCATTCGGTGACAACAAGACCACATATGAGAATATGCACATCGCATTGGGCGGTGAGCACAACGTAAGAAATGCATGCTTCGCCATCATGTGCGCACACCTTCTCGGCGGCGACATGGATAAGACCAGAAAGGCACTTGCCGAGTATGTTCCCATGGACGGAAGAGGTAAGACTTACCACGGTAAGAAGTACACGATAATTAACGATGCTTATAATGCATCCCCCGAGTCCATGATGGCAGCGTTCAAGAACTTAAACGAGACCAATCCCGGCAGCCGTAAGATCGCGGTATTGGGCGGTATGCTCGAGTTGGGCGATGAGGCTAAGAAGCTTCACGGATTAACGGGAGAGAACCTGGGTAAGTATAAGTTTGATAAGATCATCGTCACGGGCGAAGACTCTGATGCCTTCGTCGAAGGCCTTAAGAAAGTAAGACCTGATGCCGATGTAACCATATGTGCCGATACTGATGAAGTAAGAACAAAGGCACACGAGATAATCAAGGAAGGAGATACGGTCCTTTTTAAGGCATCGCATTCATTCGGATACGAGCAGCTGTCTAAGGAATTTATCGATAATGACTAAGTTAAAGCCTGTAAGACAAAGCAATATTCCGCTCATACTCATGATGTTTGCGATTGTCATGTTCGGACTTGTCATCCTCTATTCCGTATCAGGTCCCGCAGGTTATGCCAAGGCTAGCCACGACTCCGCTTACTATCTTAAGAGGCAGATCCTCTTTACGGTAATCGGACTTGCGGTAGCACTTGTAATCAACTTCATGCCGGTAAACTTCTTTAAGCACCCGGCGATATACATGACGGCATACTTCGTGAGCTTGGGACTTGCCATCGCGGTTAAGCTTGTAGGTACCGAGCTTAACGGTGCGAAAAGATGGATCTTTATTGGACCTGTCGAGGTGCAGCCTTCCGAGATCTGTAAGGTAGGTCTCATAATTGCGCTCGCAGGTTACAGAGAACACATAGTAAGGCTTCGTGCTGCAGGGAAACTGCAGTCACCCACAGGTAAGAGACAGGCATGGAATCATGCTTTCTTCGACTTCATCGTTCCTGTCGGAGGATGCTTGCTCGTTGACGTATTTATCCTTTTCGAGCCGCACTTCTCGTGCTTTCTTATCATCGGCATGATCGTATTCATGTGTACGTTAAATTCAGGTGCAGGTGTAAGAGCGTGGTTCCTCGGAGGCATCTCGATACTTGTTGTAGGCATCGTGTTCGGTTCCGCGTACATCGCGATTAACCCGAACTTCAGAAGCAACTTCGCTCACGTTTACCAGAGACTTAACATCTTCGCTGCTACAAGCGGTGACGAGGACGTTGAGGTAACGGAGGACGAGACGCGTCAGGTTACCAATGCGCATAACGCTTTAGGTTCCGGCGGTATGTGGGGAAGAGGTCTCGGCAGCTCCCGTGCCAAGTACAACTACGTTTCCGAGGCACAGAACGACTATATCTTCTCAATCTATGTAGAGGAGACGGGCTTCGTCGGAGGCACCGTGCTTCTTTTGTTCTATATGGTAATGTTCGCGATGTTTGTGCGCGTAGTCTTAAGAGCGAACTCGGTATTCTCGAGAATGCTCGCGACGGGCTGTACGACGCTTATAGTGGTGCAGGTCGTGCTTAATATCGCCGTTGAGTTGCAGGTAATCCCGTCGACGGGTGTTACGCTGCCTTTCATAAGTTACGGCGGTACTGCACAGATCCTCCTTCTTGCTGCATACGGACTCATCCTTTCCGTATCAAGAAGCGGAACATCGCCCAAGATCAAAGCAAAACGTGAGGTGACAGCATGAAGAAGTTTATAGTAACGGGCGGCGGCACCTCAGGACACATAAATCCTGCGATAACGATCGCAGATGCACTTAAGGCACACTACGGCCCCACTGAAGGCTGCGAGATAATCTTTACGGGAAGAGACGCAGGCCTTGAGGGGGAACTCGTTCCCAAGGCAGGATATGAGCTTCGTAACATCACGGCAAAGCCTTTCCCCATGAAGCCATCGCTTCGTCTTATCAAGGCGTTCATCGCTTTCAATAAAGGCAAGAAGCAGTGCAAGGAAATCATCCGCGAGTTTAAGCCCGATGCAGTAATTGGCACCGGCGGCTACGTCTGCGCGCCATTGCTCGAGGCAGCGGCATCCATGAAGGTGCCCGTCATCATCCACGAAGCTAACGCCTTCCCCGGAAGAGCGAACCGCATGATGGGCAAGAAGGCAACACTCGTGCTCACGGGCTTTCCCCACCTCGAAAAGGATTTCCCCAGGGCGGGCAAAGTAATCTACACGGGTAACCCGATAAGATCCATCATTAAGGACAACGACCCCGCTGAGGTTCGTAATAAGCTTGGTATCGATCCTAACCAGAAGCTCGTGTTTGCCATGGGCGGAAGCTTGGGTTCGAAGACAATCAATGACTTCGTTTATGAGGCTGCATCCAGACCTGAGTTCAAGGACGTGCATTTTGTTCTCGGAACAGGTAAGCAGCAGACATCGAAGATCTCCGAGGAGAAGGTTAAGCCCGAGAACCTCGAGACCTACGAATATATTAGCAATCCTAATGACTATATGTGCGCGGCTGACGTATCGATCACGAGATCGGGTGCAGTTACATGTGCGGAGACGGCGGCTATCGGATCTTGCTCAGTCATGATCCCTTATCCTCATGCTGCACATGATCATCAGAC
>JAEEGL017336288.1_pt1 | contig 20429 bp, 16 predicted proteins | sample 9134231 | NCBI WGS metagenome assembly JAEEGL01 (sample SAMN16246548, study PRJNA631951) | gut metagenome | biome: gut microbiome; feature: rumen; material: fiber-attached | host: Bos | place: Iran: Karaj | collected 2018-10 | reverse complement strand
TACAGCTCATATGCCGCGTTTGCGGTATTATATGACACAGCCGCACGGTTGTTGCCGCTGTTGCCGCCCAAGAGAGTTGCCGTATCCGCCGCCAAAGCTTTCTGCGGCCGCAAAAACATAGCGGATGCCACAGCGAACACAAACAGCAAACATCGTAACACATATTCTCTTTTGAATAGCTTTTCGTAAATCTCGGTCATGGATCACACTCCTAATCCCGGTTTATAATCAAAACGTCTTGTAAACAAAAGCGGCCTTCTTTTTCAGTCCCGAAATATTCAAAAGCCTCTTGTAAGCACTCTGCTTTGATGCAAAGGTATATATCGTAGCCTTGTTCTTGATGCCAAAGAAAGCGTTATCGCCGATCCTTTTGATGCTCTTACTCTTAATGCGGACAAGTCTGACAGAGGTGCAGCCGTTAAATGCAGCAATCCCAATCTTCTTTACATTGTCACCTATGGTAATCTGGGTGAGCGCTGTCCTGTTTTCAAATGAGGACGCGCCTATTATGGTAACCTTGTAGGTCACGCCGTTTTCTTTAACCGTTGCGGGTACCGTGGCTACCGTACCCTCCTCATCCGAGAAGCTAACCAGCGTCACGCACGGGTTCTGCACATTCGCCGAGTTGACCTTGTATGTGTAAAACTCTCTGGTGATGAGAGTTCCCTTCCGCGCGGGCTTTACAGTATCTTTATTGATGACAAAGCCGGTGGACGGATCTGTCCACTCCGCGTAAACAGTTGCATCCTTGGACACGTTCCTGTAAGAACCTCCGGATACGTCCCACGACAGGGTATATCCGTCCATGGTCCACTTTGGTGCTTTCGCAGCCTGATACGGCTCAACCGCCACTACCTCCGTCCTCTCGTTGAACGGATCCGAGAAGGTTATCTTGTAGGTTCTCACCCACGAAGCCGTAACCACCGTATCTGCCGTGATATTGGAAAAAGAAGTCGACCATTTTAAAGTAAATCCTTCTCTCTCTGCCATAGCAGGAGCTTCAGCCGCCGTTCCAACTATAACCTCCTGGGAATCAAGCAAAGCTCCGCCGTCGGAGAAGAATGATACTGTATATGTTTCCACAACCGGTATCGCATTGGTATTGGCATACTTATAAGCCGTGGAATTTGCATGCGTATATAATGTGACAGGGGTTCCCGAAAATGCCGCCGTGCCGATGTATGTTACCGATGCCGGAATGACTGCTTTAGCCAAAGAACTGTCCCCGTAATAGGCCATATCACCTATGGATGTGGTGCTGTGCGGAATTACCACACTTTTCAGTGAAATACATTCGTAAAAAGCAGCGGTGCCGATGGAAACCACTGATTGTCCGAGTTCTGCATCGGTAAGCAGCGTACAGTTTTTGAAAGCGTTGTTACCGATTGTGGTAAGGTTATCCGAAGGTGTTACCACCTTCAACGCCTTACAGTTTTCAAATGCCGATTCCTTGATGGATACCACGGAAACCGGAAGCTGCATAGAGCTGAGTGAGCTGCAGTTATAGAAAGCATACGAACCTATATCTTTAACGGTACCGGGAAGGGCTACTGTATCAAGATAGTAGGCTCCTGCAAACGCTCCGTCTCCCACGGCCGTAAGTCTGTTGGATACTACCGAACCCGGTGTGTACGTTGTGGCCGAATTACCGGTCGGATACTGGATCAGCTTGTAGAAGCCACCACTGTACTCATACAGCGCACCGCCGTCAACGATATAATAATTGTTGCCCGCCGCAACAGTGATGCTGTTTAAGGCATCGCACTGTCCGAAGGCCTGGTTGCCTATGCTGTTCACAGTCGCCGGTATCGTGATGGATGTCAGGCGTATACACTGGAAAAACGCTTTCTCTCCGACAGTGAGGATTCCGGCGGGAAGTGTGAGGGATGTAATACCGCCCATCTGCGCAAAAGCATTATTACCGATATCCGTAACCTTATAATCCGTACCGGTAGTTGTGCCGGACGACTTGCCACTGCCCGATGAAGACGAACTTCCCGAAGACGAGCTTCCCGATGCCACTGCAGTCGGTATCGTAATAGTATCCGGAATGGCAAGAGCACCGGTTCCGGTGAACTTTGTCTTATCGATACCCGTTATGACGGCTGTACCGCTCGCGCCGATGGAATATACAAAACCGTTATCCGTGATACCGTCTCCGTCCGTGTCGGTGGCTGCGGTTCCGGAAGCTTTAGACGCCGCAGCGAATACCTCCGTACCGAATACCCCGGAAAAGATCACCAATGCCGTACATACGGCGAGCATCATTCCTAAAATCTTCTTTTGCATGATATTTAACCTCATTGATAATATTTTGATTATGCCTGCGCGTTAAATGTTCCGCCCAGGATATCGCTGTAATCATCTTTTTCAGGCTTTGTGACAGGCTGCACCACCTCTCTGGTTACCTGGCGCTTTAAATTCCTGTTGACCTTCCTAAGTTCCGATGAAAGATCGGATGCATCCTTTGAAAAGACCTTCTTAACCTTTGTGAGTGTTGCGGTCTTAAGCGTGGATTTATCCACGGAAAGCTTTCCGCTGTTTTTGACAGTGATGCCGATCTCATCAAGTTCCTTGCTGTATTCCTTCAGCGCCTGCTTCATCTTGCCGACCTTAGAAGAAACCCCGCGGGTCCCGCTCTCTCCCGCCGAATCTATGGCATTGTTGTATGTATCTACAAAGGACATGATGGTGTTGTATATCTTCTTGGTATTATCCGCTTCTTTGTCCTCAAAATCAAGGTCGTCCAATGCATCCAGAGCCTTCGATAAAGCCGCGGTATCTGCGGAGACAACATCATGGTTGTGGGAGTTCTCTCTGGTTGAGGATAATCTCATCTCCCCGTTGGCGGAATAATATCTGTTATATAAAAATGATATGCTGGGTACTGAACTCATATTTTGCTCCTTTCCGGTATGATAACAGGCTATCCTGCTTAAAACGATATACTTCATTAGTATATATCGAAAAAAAATGCCGATTATTTAGGAACTGTTCAGAAATTTATTGTGTAAAAGACACTTAACCTTTCAGCTCATTTTCGGAAAATATCAAAGCCGATGCGATGACCGCATCCATGTCGTAATATCTGTATTCGCCCAGCCTTCCGCCGAACAAAACATTTTTCTCGGCATCCGCAAGCTTTTTATATTCTGCAAAAAGAGCGGTGTTTTTATCATCATTAACAGGGTAATATGGCTCGTCGCCCTTTTTCCACTCATCCGGATACTCACGGCTTATGACAGTGCCGGAAAGCTCGTTACCCTCCTCGTCACGCCCGAATTCAAACCATTTATGCTCTATGATGCGGGTATATGGCGTTTCGCTGTCAGTGTAATTGACCGCCGCATTACCTTGGAAATTCGGGATATCGAGATACTCGGTTTCAAATCTTACGCTCCTGTATTCAAGAGCGCCAAGTCTGTATTCAAAGTACTCGTCAACAGCACCGGTGAAAACAATTCTTTCGGCCAGGCTTAAGTACCTATCTTTTTCCTTCATGAAATCAACACCTGTCCTGACCTCTATCCCGCCTAAGATATGCTCCACCATCTTGGTGTAGCCTCCCACGGGAATCCCCTGATAAAGGGCATTGAAATAGTTGTTGTCAAACGTGAGTCTTACGGGCAGTCTTTTGATGATGAAAGCAGGAAGCTTATCGCAGGGGCGTCCCCACTGTTTTTCGGTATATCCTTTGATGAGCTTTTCGTAGATATCGGTGCCAACCAGGGAAATTGCCTGTTCCTCCAAATTTTTAGGTTCGGTTATCCCTGCTTCCTTCCTCTGCTCCTCGATCTTACGGTAAGCCTCATCAGGTGTCACGACACCCCACATTTTATTGAAGGTGTACATATTGAAAGGCAGAGAAAAAAGCTCACCCTTGTAATTGGCTACCGGCGAATTTGTAAAGCGGTTGAACACCGCATGTTTGTTCACATAGTCCCACACCTTTTTGTCATTGGTATGGAATATATGGGCGCCGTATTTATGCACGTTTATGCCGTGCATCTTCTCGGTATATACGTTTCCGCCGATATGCTCTCTTCTCTCAAGTACCAAGACCTTTTTGCCTGCTGCCCTTGCCTCCGAGGCGAAAACGCTTCCGAAAAGTCCGGCTCCCACTACGATGTAATCATATTCTTTCATTTAATGAACCTTTCCGTCACTGCCATTCATGGCCAATATCCGAATTATTATCAGATTAACTGTAAATGGGTTCCTTTATGCGACTGTTTACAATAGTGCAATCAATAGGTATTATACCACTTTTACACCCTCTGTACAGAATTTTAAAACTTTTTTTATTTTTTTCTTGACATCATGATACATATAGTGTTAATATACCACTTGCGTCACAGGGGCGTTGCGGGGTGTGGCTCAGCTTGGCTAGAGCGCCTGGTTTGGGACCAGGAGGCCGCAGGTTCGAATCCTGTCACCCCGACTGACCAACACATGCGGGTGTAGTTCAATGGTAGAACACCAGCCTTCCAAGCTGGATACGTGGGTTCGATTCCCATCACCCGCTTTTCTTATGTATCTAACGAACATAAGGCTTGTGTGTCTGTAGCTCAGCCGGATAGAGCAACGGCCTTCTAAGCCGTGGGTCGGGGGTTCGAATCCCTTCAGGCACATTATGGTGGGTATAGCGCAGTTGGTTAGCGCGCCAGATTGTGGCTCTGGAGGCCAAGGGTTCGAATCCCTTTATCCACCCTAAGTGCAGGGCGCCTGCCATAGTGGGCTATCGCCAAGGGGTAAGGCACAACACTTTGACTGTTGCATTCGTTGGTTCGAATCCAACTAGCCCAGTTCATAATAACACAACATAATACGGGGATGTAGCTCAGCTGGTAGAGCACTTGACTTTTAATCAAGTTGTCGGGAGTTCGAGCCTCCTCATCCTCATTAAAAACCGGATAGCGTAAGTTATCCGGTTTTTTTATATATTCCTTATTTCAAATACAGGGTCCTGCCCTCTCTCAAGGGTGAGAATTCCGTAGGTACATTTCCGGTCTTCCTGACGCGGAAAATTAATGGAGCCGGGGTTGAAAAACCAAATGCCTCCGAAAGCACGGATATCCGGCACATGAGTATGTCCGTACACCACTATATCCGCTTCTCTGGAAACAGCGACGTCACGCATATACATCACACCGTTTCTGGCACGATGTTCATGTCCGTGTGTCAGCAATATCCTGTGACCGCACTTGCTCACCACCACATCTGTCGGATATGTACTGTAATACGAGTCCATGTTTCCTGCCACAAAATCCACCGGCACGTCTCCAAAGAGAGTCTTTATGGCTTCCTCTGTATGCTCGGAATCCCCCAGATGAAAAGCCAGATCAAACTTCGTATCCGCCTCCCTCTGAAGCGCCAGTCTGATATTATCCAATCTTCCGTGATTGTCGCTCATTACAAATATCTTCATAAACCTTTTATTTCCTTTTCAAGCTCTTTTCTGATGGCTCTTAAGGCGTTGCCTCTGTGACTGATGCTGTTCTTTTCCTCCGGGGGTATCTGTGCTGTTGACATATCGTTTTCATACAGATAAAAGATGGGGTCATAGCCGAAGCCGTTCTCTCCTGCTTGCTCATAACCTATATATCCCTCTATCTTACCCTCCGCCTCCAGAACCTTCCCTTCAGGTGTGACCGCAGCTATGGCGCAGACGAACCTGGCGGTCCTCTTCTCCTTTGGCACACCTTCGAGTCTGTCTATGATCGCTTTATTTTTTATATCATATGAGGTATCTTCCCCCATGTATCTGGCAGAGTAAACACCCGGCTCTCCGCCCAGCGCATCCACCACCAATCCCGAATCGTCAGCCAGCACAAAGTCATCCGGCAGCAGCGCGGCAACTGCCTTCGCCTTGATAACCGCATTTTCCATGAAAGTAGTTCCGTCCTCTACAATATCCGGGTTCACTCCCGCCTGCTTCATGGATACGATCTCCATCCCCAGATCACTGAGGATCTGCCTTATCTCTCTCATCTTGTTCTCATTGCCTGTGGCAAATACTATCCTGTTATTCATTCCACGCCTCTTTTCATCTGCTTTATCATCAGGAGAGATCTCTCCCGCCTGTTTTAGTATCGGTAAACAGTCTATTTTTCGGCAAAAACCTCTTTCTTCATCCCCTAGATGCTCTCGGCGGTTTCGGTCCCATGAACTGATAATAATATGTCTTTATCATGCCGTTATATATCTTGCGGTTTTTATCGGCCTTCCTGCCAATATATTTTTCAGCATCCTCGTAACTGGTAATGAGATACATGGACCAGTCGGGAAGCTTTGAATACATCCTGCCTATCTCGCCATACAGAGCCGGCAATGCACTCTTCTCTTCCAATCGCTCACCGTAAGGCGGATTCGAGATCACGAAGCCGTAATGTCCGCTGTGAGAAGTATCGGAGATATTTCTCTCCTGAAAATGAACAAGGTCTGATACTCCGGCTCTCTTTGCATTCTCTCTTGCAATGCCAAGGACCTTTCCGTCTATATCAAAGCCCTGTATATGGGTCTGAATATCCCTGTTTTCAAGGCTTATGACCTCATCCCTCACATCTCTCCACACAGAGGCATCTATGAGATTTTTCCACTTCTCGGCAGTGAAGCTCCTGTCAACACCCGGAGCAATATTAGCCGCCATCATTGCAGCCTCTATGGGTATGGTACCGCTGCCACAGAAAGGATCCATGAGTATGCGGTCTTCCCTCCAGGGAGTAAGGCTGATGAGCGCTGCAGCCAGTGTCTCGGACAGAGGCGCAGCTCCCGCCTCAATTCTATATCCCCTCTTATGGAGTGAAGCGCCCGTGGTGTCCAATGTCACATGAAAAGCATCCTTGTAGACGAACACCCTGATGGGATAGTCATCCCCGGTCTCGCTCATGCGACCGTTTACACCATATTTTACCGAGAGTCTGTCCACGATTGCCTTTTTGACTAACGACTGAATATCCGAGGGCGAGAACAGCTTGCTCTTCACCGTAGACACCTTGGTGACCCAGAACTTTCCGTCCTCCGGGATATAATCCTCCCAATTCAGCGCCTTTACCGCTTCAAACATGTCATCAAAGGTAGTGGCTGTGAAAGAACCTACGCAGACCAGCACTCTCTCCGCACTGCGAAGACAGATGTTGGCTCTTGCCACAGCCTCCTCGTCACCTGTAAATGTGATGCGGCCGTCGCTCACTTCATCTATCTCGTAACCGAGATCATATATTTCTCTTTTACATACCGCCTCTAGCCCGAAATGGCAGGGCACCATAATCTTAAATATCATAATCAGTTATCATCCAGCGATTTCAGTGTTTTAACCTGTACAGTCTTGTCGTAGCAGCTGAAGATCTTCTCAACCTTCTTTGCATCCGGCTTGGGAGAGATCAGGCTCACCACCGGCACTATCACAAGACCAGCCACCATTACGAATGCGCCACAGTTAATGGGCGACTGTAAGAGTGCCGGGAATGACGGTCTTATGAGCATATTCAATATCATGACTACAGAACCGAATATGAACGAAACCCAAACAGAGAGGTTTGTGGTCTTTTTCCAGTACAGGCCATACAGGAAAGGCGCCAAAAACGCACCTGCAAGCGCTCCCCATGAAACACCCATGAGCTGTGCGATGAAGGTAACATTATTTTTGTACTGCACGATCGCTATCACTACCGAGATAGCGATAAATACGACGATAAGGATACGGATAAAGATAACCTGTTTTTTCTCGTTCATATCTTTTATGATATGGTTTTTGATAACATCGATGGTCAGTGTTGAGCTTGATGCGATAACCAGGGATGAAAGTGTTGACATTGATGCTGAGAGCACCAGGATGACCACAAGTCCGATGAGATAATCCGGCAGGCTTGACAGCATAGTCGGGATGATGGAATCATAGCCGTTTGCTGCAATATCGATCTTATCGGAGAAGAGACGTCCGAATCCGCCGAGGAAATAGCATCCGCCTGCAACAACCAGCGCAAAAAATGTAGATATGACCGCACCTTTTCTGATCTGTGTCTCATGCTTGATAGCATAGAACTTCTGCACCATCTGCGGAAGTCCCCAGGTACCGAGAGATGTCAGTATCACGACACCTACCAGATTGATGGGATCGGGTCCTAAAAATGAAGCGAACATTCCCGGAAAAACATGAGGTGCTGTCTCATCCGTGATCTCGGCAAGTCCTGCTACAGCGTTCATGAATCCTCCGTTTGAGTTGAGCACAGCCAGTATGACTGCAGCAATACCCACCAGCATGACACAGCCCTGGATAAAGTCATTTATGGCTGTAGCCATGTAACCTCCGGCTATAACATAAATACCTGTCAATATAGCCATAACGATAACACATACCGTGAAGTCAATATCAAAAGCCATTGCGAAAAGTCTTGAAAGACCGTTGTAAAGCGATGCCGTATACGGGATCAGGAATATGAACACAATAAATGAAGCGAATATCTTCAGGGCATTGGAATCAAACCTGCGTCCAAAAAACTCCGGCATTGTAGCCGAGTTCAGGTGCTGTGACATAACTCTGGTCCTGCGCCCCAAAACAACCCATGCCAACAGAGAACCGATAACTGCGTTTCCGAGGCCGATCCATGTAGATGCAATACCGTATTTCCATCCGAACTGACCCGCATATCCGATGAATACCACGGCTGAAAAATAACTTGTGCCGTAGGCGAAAGCCGTCAGCCACGGTCCTACGTTTCGCCCTCCCAGGACGAATCCGTTTACGTCAGTTGCGTTCTTGCGGCAATACAGACCGATGCCTATCATGACACCGAAGAAGATTACCAGCATTAGGATTTTTGCTATCATTTTTTTTACTCCTCCTTGATTGTGTGGAATATATAAACCCTTAATACGGGTCAGTCTTTGGTTTCGATGAGCTTGCGAACGAAACGGTAGGTTCTGTCTACCGAATCTATGGACATACGCTCCGAGGTGGTGTGGATGTCATAAAGATCCGGGCCGATGGATATGGCATCCATGTTACGGATCTTGGAAGCGAATATACCGCACTCCAATCCCGCATGTATTATGTCAATCTTAGGTTTTTTGTTAAACATCTCCTCAAATACCGCTATGGCTTTGTTCCTGAGGGGCGAGTCTGGTCGGTACTCCCAGGCCGGGTAATCTCCGGACACTGCAAATTCTGCGTTCACTACCTCGCAGAGATTCTTGATATTGTACAACAGGGAATGTTTTGCCGAATCCAAAGAACTTCTCACCAGGAAAACAAACTCTCCGTTCTTTTTTTCGATGCTCATAATGCCTAAGTTTACGGAAGTTTCCACAAGACCTTCCACATTCTGGCTGTAGGACACCACGCCGTTTGGTGTGGTATTGAGCAAGGTCATGGCATGTCTGAAGGATCTGTTATCCAGCACATTCTCCACCGTCTTATTCTTATCAACCGTCACATTTACTGAAAGCCCCGGATCGGAAACCGCATACTCTACGGAAATCTCCGATGCCGCCTGTGCCACTGCCTCCTCCAGCAAAGGTATCATCTTCTTTTTGACGATAAGCTCTGCAGACGCATTCACGGGAATTGCGTTTTGCTTGGTGCCGCCCCGCATGCTCTTCAGGAAAAATTCAATATTCTCCGACCTTAACTGGTTTAGCACACGTCCCAGTAGCTTTGATGCATTGGCCCTGTTTTTGTGTATCTCCGTTCCGGAATGACCACCGGTCAGATCGGAAATCTCTATTGTGACAGGGAATCCTTTCTGTTTTTCCCTGGTGAGGTTCATGGAAACCTCACAGGTAACACCTCCGGCACAGCCTGCAGTGAAGACTCCCTCATCCTCTGAATCGATATTGATAAGGCGCTTTGCCTTCACCTTTGAGAGATCGATGCCTATGGCTCCCTCCATACCGACTTCCTCTGCGACAGTCAGTATAACATACATCCTGGGATGCTTAAGGCTTTTATCCGCCATGAGTGCTAACGCCATAGCCACCGCTACCCCATCGTCTGCACCGAGAGTTGTGTCTTTAGCGCTGACGAATCCGTCTTTTACCTTAAGCTTCAGGGGATCCTTGGTAAAATCATGGTCGCTGCCCTTCTTTTTCTCACAGACCATATCCAAATGGCCCTGGAGAGCGATGGCCTTCTCGTCCTCATATCCCTTTGTGGCCGGTTTGTGCAGGATCACATTCCCCTGCTCATCCTGTCTGCACTTGATATCGTGTTCCTTTGCAAATCTCACAACATAATCGCTGACTGCCTTTTCATTGTAAGAGCCTCTGGGTATCGCGCTGATATCTTCGAATATCTTAAATACAGATGCAGGCTCTATACCTTTCAGTACTGACATTTTCTGTTCCTCTCGTCTTTGTAATAATCCGGCTGTAATGATCTTCCTGTTTCTGTTACCGGTATGTTGATATATTCCACATTATCCGCGACTTGCGATCATACCTGTGATCAAAGACGCAAGCGGGTTCAATGCAAACCATACCAGCACCTCCGATATGACACAGCCTATAAAGGGTATTAAAATGATGTTTTTAAGCCAGGTAAGTTTCGCGGGTATACCGGAAAATACTTTTTTCATCAGTAATACCAGGATTCCAGCCACTGCTGCTATGACCGGGATCATCACGCCGATCATCACCACGGATGCGACTGTGATCTTAACTCCGGCGATCAGTCCCCAACGTACCGTAAGACTTCCAAAGAATCCTACCGCCATTCCTTCATCTCCCGCTATAATGCCGGCGATAAAGCCCGTTAACACTGCGGCTGCTATCATAATGAGAAGATTCCTGCTGCCTGCGATATCACTGAACAGTACTGCCTTGCCGGCTGTCAGTCTGAGAACACCCGCAAACAACGCCAGCACAACAGCTCCGGTGAAAAACGGCAGGATCATGGCTATGAAGCCAGCTATGCCGCGGTTTGCCGCAGTACCGGTCTTCCCGTTCTTAACCACGCTCTCCTTTTTGGCTTTAGTGGCATCAAACTGTGATGCCCCGCCGGATACAGCCTGCTCTATATAATCATCCGGTGACTTGATGCACTCGTCGGTCGTACATCTGACCACCTTCTTACCGTCAAACCGGTCCATGGGAACATCAATGTCTGATGCTATGATAACAGCCTTTGCATCGGCGATATCTCCTGCAGACAAAACATCAGTGGATCCCTTGGAACCTCTCTTCTCAACCTTTATCACGCAGCCGTTTTTCTCTGCTGCCTTTTCAAGTGCACCGGCTGCCAAAGGTCCCTTGGCTATGCCATTTGGGCAGGCGCACACTGCTGCAAGCTTCGTCTTCTTTTTGGAAGAGGCTGTCTTTTTGACCTCCGTCTTCTCACCGGACTCCGCTGCCTTCACTATATCCAGAAACTCCTCGCCGGATGCGGCCTTTCGGAGATTATCGGCAAACCCGTCATCCGTCAGCAAAAGAGAAAGACTGCTCATGATCTCCATGCCGCTCTTATCACCATTGTCAGGGCTTGCTATCATGAATACCATGTCCACAGGTTTTCCGTCATAGCTGTCAAAATCCACGGGCTTTTCCAGTGTCATCCCGAACAGAAGCGGCTTTTTGACCGCCACGGTCATACAGTGGGGTATTGCTATGCCTCCGCCGACTCCTGTAGAGCCCTCGCTCTCCCTGTCTGTAAGCGCTTTTAGAAGCTTATCCTTTTTTGTCACGAAGCCTCTCTCACAAACCAGTTCCACCAATCTTCTTATGACTGCATCCCTGTCTTCTGCCGCCTGTCCTATAGCTATCTTTTCGGCTGTCAGAAGTTCTCCTATCTTCATGTCGTTCCTCCTTGTATAATATGATTTGAGGTTCAAAAGGCAATTCACGATATCCTTTGAAAAAAACATGTTGTGAATAATTCACAAAAGACAGTTTCTCATAACACTATTTTTTTTTCAACATCTTTATGTTTACCTATTGAATTTTTTTTTGAATTTTTGTACACTACTTTAGGATATTCATATGTGCAAACGGTGTATTTTAGCCTTTTCTCATGTGATCATATCAAATACTTGTTTTTTATAGGGAGCAAAAATGGTTTTTTCCAGTTTGATTTTTATTTTCAGGTTTCTCCCTGTTTTTTTCCTAATATATTATTTGACACCGGGAAGATATAAAAACTGTATCCTCCTGCTCGGAAGCCTCTTTTTCTACGGATATGGCTGTATTCTGGACAAGTTCGAGCCGGGGTATTTTGTATATTTTGTATGTCTCATATTTATCAACTTCATATCCGCCATACTGATCAGCACTCAGGAAAAGGGATTTGCCCGCAAGCTCATCCTTGCTCTTGTCATGCTGTTAGACCTTGGCGGTCTGTTTGTTTTCAAATATTTTGACTTTTTCACCGGCGATGTATTAGGCAGGGATGACCTTATATTGGGTCTGGCTCTACCTCTTGGTATCAGCTTTTACACTTTCCAGCTCATAAGCTATGTTGTGGACGTATACCGCGGCAAATACAAGCCCGAGCGGCATTTAGTGAGTTTCTCCGCTTACATTGCAATGTTTCCGCAGCTTATAGCAGGTCCCATCGTAAAATACGACGAAGTTCGCAAGAAAATGCGAAGACGCAGGGTGACACTTGCAGACGCAGAATCCGGTGCTTGTCTGTTCTGTCTGGGTCTGGGTTCAAAGGTCATACTGGCCAACAATCTCTACACCCTCTGGAACACCACCACCACCATCGGTATTCCGTATATGTCTTTAGCATACAGCTGGCTCTGTGCCATAGCGCTGTCAATGTATATTTACTTTGACTTCTGGGGTTACTCCCTCATGGCCATGGGACTGGGACAGATGCTGGGATTCAAAATCCCCGAGAACTTCAATGCACCATACATTTCCAGAAGTTTCACCGAGTTCTGGAGAAGATGGCACATGACCCTGGGGCGTTTCTTCAAAGAGTACGTCTATATTCCACTGGGCGGAAGCCGTGTCTCGAAGATCAGACTTATATTCAACCTTCTGGTCGTTTGGGTACTGACCGGTCTCTGGCACGGAGCCGCATACAACTTCATCATATGGGGACTTATGTTCTTCGTGCTGTTGGGCATTGAAAAACTCTTTATGCTGAAGGTTTTCGACAGGGTTCACATACTGGGACACATATACACACTGGTGCTGATACCGGTGAGCTGGGTGATATTCACCATCACCGATCTCAAAACGCTGCTCGTATATCTCGGCAATATGATAGGTATCCGCAGCGGCGAGGCCATGACAAATGCCATGGTACTTAAAGACACCCTCGGAGAATACTGGTGGCTGCTCATATTGGGCGCTGTCATGTGTACTGCCCTTCCCATCAATCTTTACAAGATGTTAAGAGGCAAGCTGCTGCAGAGTGTTATATCATTTGTGATATTCTGGATAAGCGTTTACATGCTCTTCCAGGGTATTGATAACCCCTTCTTATATTTCAGATTTTAAGCAAGCGGATCTTTACAGTAAACGTTTATCCGTTCACTGTGAAACTTCCGTTACTATTCACAGCCACTTTACATACATTCTACAGGCTCGCGAGGACAGAAATGAGTTCTATCATGAATTTTTTCAGGAAAACAGGATATGTCATAAAACATGCGCCTTTTCTGACCTGTGTTACCGTCACATCCATAGTATTGACCTGCGTCACCGTAATACAGGTAGGTCCCGAAAACATAATGAAAGTCCGGAAGACAGTTCCCATATTCGGCCTCCTGCTGGATCTCGATTATCCCGACATTGAAACCGACAACATTGAATTTGCCGGCGAGACAGATGACGGGACGGATTACTACGATCCCGAAGCCGATGATTACACGGATACCACGGACACAGATATAGCCGATACGGCAAGCGACCAGAGTGATGCAGGCACAGCCACCGACACTCCGGAGGATAATGCCACGGAACCGGCTTCAGAAGACGGCAATGATAACCCCGATGCAACCGACGGTACCAAAGAGGATAAAAAACCTTCGGATAAGGATGACAAGGAAAAGGATGACGGTCTGGTACGGGACGGAGTCACTGTGTACGAGACCTACAAGCCCAGGAAAGCAAAATCCGATTGCTATGTAGACACAGGTCTCATCCCTCTCACGACTGAATATGAATACTTTACAGCCGAGGATTATTCCTATTTTGACGACGCATTATTCATAGGCGATTCCAGAACCGTGGGATTGCAGTATTACTCCGATATTCCGGATCATGCGGATTTTGTGTGCCAGACGGGTCTCAGCATCAACAAAGCACTGACAACTGAGTGTGCCAAGGACCACAAGACCGGCAAGACCACAACCGGAGAAAAGCTCCTCAAGAAAAACAAATACGGCAAGATCTATCTGTGCATAGGTATCAATGACATAGGCACCGGAAACACCGATTACATCGCAGGCATCTACAAAAAGCTTTTGGAGACTATACAGTCTTATCAGCCTGATGCCATAGTATTCCTTCAGTCCATCATGCCTGTCACAAAGACCAAGAGCAAGTCGGACAAGATCATCAACAACGAGAACATAAACGCCAAGAACGCTGCCATCGCAAAATTTGCAGACGGAGAGAAGGTCTTCTATCTCAACATCAACGAATTCTTCACAGACAGAAGCTACACTGCCCACAGCGGGGCCCTGCTGTCGGAGCAGTCAACCGACGGTGTTCACATCCAGGCGGTATATTACAGGCAATGGGCCGATCTGCTGCTTAATTACGGTATTAGTACAGAAGATGAATAACTTATACAAAAACGGAAGCCATATGGCTTCCGTTTTATGTATTTATACAATCTTTTCAGATCATATCCCATCCTTATACAGGATCATATGTTTTGCAAACTGCTCCGCCGTCCTGCCGGAGACACCTCCGTGGGAAAGCTCCCATTTATTGGCTTCCTGACGTATAACCTCATCCGGAAGATCGCAACCGTTTCTCCTGCACAGTGCGATGGCGATATCATAGTATTCCTGTCTTGAAGGCTTTGAGAAGCTGATGGTCACTCCGAACCTGTTGGCTAAGGAAAGCTTCTCCTCCATGTTGTCGGACTTGTGTATTCCCTGCTCAACACTGACATCCGCCCTGTCTCCCCAGGTCTCCTTGATGAGATGTCTGCGGTTTGAGGTGGCATATATCAGTATATTGTCAGGCTTGGTCTCAACACCGCCCTCTATGACGGCCTTCAGGAACTTATACTCTGTCTCATCTTCCTCAAATGAGAGATCATCCATATATATGATGAATTTGTAATTGCGGTTTTTAATGCCGGATATTATATTGGACAGATCCCTAAACTGATGCTTGTATATCTCTATCATGCGCAATCCGTCCGGATAAAACTGATTTACAACAGCCTTTATGCATGTGGACTTACCGGTGCCGCTGTCTCCAAACAGAAGACAGTTATTGGCTTTCTGACCTGCCACAAAAGCTCTGGTGTTCTCTAACAGCTTCTCCTTTTGGATCTCATAGCCTATGAGATCGTCCATGCTCACCTGCTGCATGTTATTAACAGGCAGGAATGTTATCTTCTCCCCGTCGCTGCGGAATCTGAAGGCCTTATTCAGACCGAACATGCCAACACCGTAATCCCTGTAGAAATCCATCACATGATCGCTGAACTCCTGCACACCGGTTGATGCCATAAGCTTTGCGCTCAGGTTCCTGACCTTTTCCGAAACATTGCGGTTGTACATCTCATCCGGTTTTATCACTGCCTTGTATGAGCGCAGGATTGAAAAACAATTCATGCCCAAGAGCTCATCAAGCCATTTGAAATCATAATGCATCAGCTGATAAAATGCTGTAAAATCGCTCTCCGCCAGCAGATTAACGGAACCCTCGCGCCTGCCGGCCTTCTCCGCCGTCAGCGAGAAAGGGTTCTCATCCGTTATGATGCGGTACGTAATGTAATTGGCCCAGAGATCCTCATCAAAACCGTAATCCGTCGCCAGGATCAGAAGCTCCTTTATCTGGGAAAAAGCCCTTGTGCGCAGTACATCGCAGTCTTCCGAACCATCCTTTGCACATCTTATTATATCAGACAACCTGGTCAGGATATCCTCCCGGCCTCTGTCTGTATACAGGATAAAACGTGATATTATCTCATTCATCTTGTTCTCACCCCGTTGATACAGAACTCCTCGCCATCCTGAAGCGGAACTACAACGCATCTTCTGCCGTCCACAACTTCCGTGTGTATCTGGGATACCTTTGTGGGCTTAACATGCATAATGACGTCAAACTCCGTGATATCCGTGGAGTTCTCCGAGTTTTCACCACTGACGCTGCGGTGATAATCAACTTCGTTTTTAAGGAGAGCGATCTCTTCTTTAAGTTCATTCTCCCGGGCGTTTGCCTCCAGAGTCTTCACTGCCTTTTTGTCAATGAGGTAGGCAGCCTCGGGGAGATCATCACCAAAGGTTTCCTCAAACCCTGACACTATGCGGTCTCCGGCCGCATCACTCACACCGTTATCTTTTATGATGTTCTTTAACTCTCCCGATGTAAGGATGACGGGTTCCTTCCTCTCTTCCTCGGATGTTATCTCCGTGAGCTTTTCATATATATCCAGGGAAACCTTCTCTGATGTCTCCTCGTCTTCTATGGCATGTCTTATGATATTCTTAAACACAGTCTGCTTCTGTGTCGCGGTATTGCCCACAGTAACTCCCAGCACATCCGTCATAAGCTCTCTATGGGGATCCTTGGTATCTTTGGTATAGAACAGAACGGAATGAATATCCGTGCTGCGCTCGTTAAATGCAGGGAACATGAACCCCGTATCCGGCATTCCCACAACCCAGTCTCTGATCCTGGAACCGATCCTGCCTTCATCAGCCAGATATCCCAGGGCAGGCTTCGCCAGCTCAACGGGACATATGGCACAGAGAATGTACTTGAAGACCTCCTCCGACTCATCCAGCTTAAGGTTGTCCTTTGTCTTCGTGACCACATCATATGCATCCGCGAATAGTAATATGAGGTAATTGCCCGCATATCCGTAGGACTCGATGACTGTGTCAAAAAAAGCATCCACCATCGGCTGGGAAGAAAGAGAAGAATCCTTCAGTGCCATCAGTGCCCTGTGTGGAGTGCCCTCGCCCTCCATCCCGGTCTCATAATCCAAAGTTAAAAGGTTATCTCCGATGTTGCCGGAGAAAACCTTTTTAGCTATCTCGATATATTTGAGAAGGACATCGTCCTCCAGTCCCAAAAATGTTTCCGAAAAATTCAGGACCTTTTCCTTTTCAGAATTGACATAACAACCGCAGAATTTCGAAAATGTGACTCCATCACGAGTCAGCCTGCGTTTTAATTCATTTACTTCTTTCTTGTCCATATTCTCCCCGCTGTGGCCTCAACGGTCACTTAAGTTTTCCTATCATAGGTTATTTGTACTGATCGACATCACTCAATCTGAAGCGTCTTCATGGCGCTGATGCGCTCAAATGCAGAATCCTTTATCAGGCATTTTTCGTGCTCAAGGAAATACAGGATACGCTTTCTGTCGGCAGACACAAGCTCCACAAACTCCATACAGCAGGAAGCTATCTCCCTCTGACGCTTCTCATCTGCGCCTTTGCATTCAACATAGAGAAAATATCCCCTGTCTCCTGCCGAATACAGCGAATTGCATGTAATGTCTTTTGTACTCATGTTAAAAGCCAGCGCCATCAGATGATCCAAAGTTGCCGCATAGAACAGCATCTCCTCACCGGCTTCCACCACCTCATACGGATTAGCCGCCTGTTTATTGGCAGGAGCATCCTGATGAGCCGCCTGCTCTTCCGCTACACCTGTTACCGCTGATTTAAGCGCATTTAAGAAATCCATTATATTCATGTCCTGTTTTTCAGACAAAGTCAGCACTATGGTATTATCCGGCAGCGCAGCAACCTGTATGGACATTGGTCCGCCGTATACCTTGAAATTAACCTCCTGCTCGGCGAGGGCTACTATCTTACGGATAAACTCCTCGCATCGTCCGTCATTTACCATGAAATCACTGACCGAAAGCCCGTTGGCCTCCAGCTCATCTTTTGTAATAAGGCATCTTACCGTGTCTGTACTGATTCTCTTTATCTTCATATGTAATACCTCACGATCCGGGCATCTCCTTTGATATCACGTCGTCTATCAGCGCATATATCTCATCCCTGCCCTGTTTGGTCTCTGCAGAAAACGGTACCATAATGTCTCCCGACTTAAGCTTCAGTGTCTCCTTTATATCCTTCAGCGCTCCCTGCACCTGGGATCTCTTAAGCTTGTCGGCCTTCGTGGCTATTATGACCGGTCTGTATCCGCAGTTTTTGATCCAATCATACATCATTATATCATTTTTTCCGGGTTTGTGTCGGATATCTATCAACAAAAAAACATTTCTCAATACTTTGCTTTTTTTCAGATAGTTTTCCACCATCTGTCCCCACTTTACTTTCTCGCTCTCGGGGACATTTGCATAACCGTAGCCCGGAAGGTCTACAAAATATATTTCGTCATTAACATTATAAAAATTTATAGTCTGGGTCTTACCGGGTTTTGAGCTGGTCCTGGCAAGGCTCTTCCTGTTCATGAGAACGTTTATGAGGGAGGATTTACCCACATTTGACTTTCCCGCAAAAGCCACCTCCGGCAAAGTGTTCTCCGGCACCTTGCTGGTCACCCCTATAACTGTTTCAAGATTTACATTTTTTATGACCATATCTTCACCTGTTACAACAAAACCCCCACCTTGTCAGGCAGGGGCACCAAAACATGTCCTGTTTGTTTTCAGAAATCCATATATCCCGCACTACCGTACTATGCGAAAATCACTTCTCGGAAACCTCCGGCTCTTCTGTGCCTTCCACTGCGGATTTGGTGATCCTGCAGCGCCTTGCCTTCGGATTCGAAGGAATGGAATACATGGTATCCATCATGGTATGCTCCATAATAGCCCGCAAACCTCTGGCTCCTGTCTTCTGCTCTATGGCGAGATTTGCGATCTCCTCGATAGCGTCGTCGTCGAATTCCAGCACAACACCGTCCATCTCCAAAAGCTTTTTGTACTGCTTTAAGAGAGAGTTCTTGGGTTCTGTGATGATACGGATGAGCGCATCCTTATCCAATGAATCAAGAGATACCACCACAGGAACACGACCCACAAACTCGGGGATAAGTCCGAACTTCGTGAGATCCTGGGGCATTACATCCTTGAAGATCTCCCCTGTATTCCTCTCCTCTTTGGAATTGACTATGGCGCCGAATCCGATGGAGGATTTATCCATACGATCCTCTATGATCTTCTCAAGCCCGTCAAACGCGCCACCGCAGATAAAGAGAATGTTAGTGGTATTGATCTGTATAAGCTCCTGCTGGGGATGTTTTCTGCCACCCTGAGGAGGAACGGAAGCGACAGTTCCCTCCAGGATCTTCAGCAGTGCCTGCTGAACGCCCTCTCCGGATACGTCTCTGGTGATGGATACATTCTCGCCCTTCTTGGTGATCTTATCTACCTCATCGATATATATAATGCCGTACTCCGCTCTGGAAACATCATAATTAGCGGCCTGAATGAGCTTTAAGAGGATATTCTCCACATCCTCACCCACATAGCCTGCCTCGGTCAATGTGGTAGCATCCGCTATGGCAAAAGGCACGTTCAAAATACGGGCCAGCGTCTGCGCTAAGAGTGTCTTACCGCTACCGGTAGGTCCTAACAGCAGGACGTTGCTCTTTTGAAGCTCCACGTCTATATCCACATCTGCCGTTATGCGCTTGTAGTGATTATATACTGCGACAGACAGAACCTTCTTGGCTTCCTCCTGTCCGATGACATACTCATCCAAAAATTCCTTTAACACCTGAGGCGGCTGCAGATTGATCTCAAAAGGTTCCCCGTTATCGGAATCCGCATAATCACCCACAGGTATGGAGAAGTCATCATATTCAGGCGTATCCTTCTGCCGACCGCCCATGTCATCTAAGAGTTCCTCCTCGATGATCTCATTACAAAGGTCAACACATTCATCACAAATGCACACACCGTTTGATCCGGTGATAAGCTTATGAACCTGTCCCTGAGTCTTTCCACAAAATGAACATCTTAATACGTCTTTTTTCCCTGCCACGATCTTTCTCCAATCCGCCTGTCAACTCTCTAAAACTATCTAGGATCTCATCCGTTACTTTTCACAGCCACTTTACAGCTACCATTCACAGTTTCTTTATGATATAGTCCGGCACGACCACATTCATGTACACTGCTGTTCCTCTGTGATGTGTAATGGCACGATTCTGCTCAGCATCACTCATGGTTTGAGATGATCTTATCTACAAGGCCGTAATCAAGTGCCTCTTCGGCTGTCATGAAATAATCTCTCTCCGTGTCTGCAGCCACAACCTCGTACGGTTTGCCTGTGTTTGCAGCCAGCATCTCATTTAATTTTTTCTTG